>Ga0335070_10004422_pt1 | contig 16425 bp, 14 predicted proteins | sample Lox_Sample_13_FD_206722 | JGI IMG/M metagenome (GOLD analysis project Ga0335070, IMG submission 206722) | Soil microbial communities from Loxahatchee National Wildlife Refuge, Florida, United States - Lox_Sample_1.3 | ecosystem: Environmental > Terrestrial > Soil > Wetlands | place: USA... | reverse complement strand
TTTCCATGTCGAGCGTCATCTTCTCCAGGAAGTAGGAACCGCCCAGCGGGTCGATGGTCTGGGTGACGCCCGACTCGTAGGCGATGATCTGCTGCGTCCGCAGAGCGATGCGCGCGGCCTCGGCGGTCGGCAGGGCCAGGGCCTCGTCGTAGCCGTCGCAGTGCAGCGACTGGGTGCCGCCCAATACGGCGGCGAGTGCCTGGATGGCGACGCGCGCGATGTTGTTCATGGGCTGCTGCGCGGTCAACGACACGCCCGCGGTCTGGCTGTGGAAGCGCATCAGGCGGGTGCGGTCGTTCTTGGCGCCGAAGCGGTCCCTCATCAGCCGGTACCAGATCTTGCGGGCGGCGCGGTACTTGGCGATCTCCTCGAAGAAATCGTTGTGGGCGTTGAAGAAGAAGCTGAGGCGGGGACCGAACTCGTCCACGTCGAGGCCGCGGCGCCGCGCCCACTCCACGTATTCCACGCCGTCGTAGATGGTGAAGGCCAGCTCCTGCAGCGCGGTCGAGCCGGCTTCGCGGATGTGGTAGCCGGAGATGGAGACCGTGTTCCACTTGGGCGTGAATTTCGCGCCGAACTCGAAGGTGTCGATCACCAGGCGCATCGAGGGCGCCGGCGGATAGATGTATTCCTTCTGCGCGATGTATTCCTTGAGGATGTCGTTCTGGATGGTGCCGCCCAGCCTCTTCCAGTCGGCGCCCTGCTTCTCCGCGACCACCAGGTACATCGCCCACAGCACCGAGGCCGGCGAGTTGATGGTCATGGAGGTGGTGATCTTCTCCAGTCCGATGCCGTTGAAGAGGATCTCCATGTCCTCGAGCGAATCGATGGCGACGCCGCATTTGCCGACCTCGCCTTCGCTGGCCGGATGGTCGGAGTCGTAGCCCATCAGCGTGGGCAGATCGAAGGCGACGGAGAGCCCGCCGCCGCCCTGCTCCAGCAGGAACTTGTAGCGCTGGTTGGTCTCCTCCGGCGAGGCGTAGCCAGAGAACTGGCGCATGGTGAAAAGCTTGCCCCGGTAGCCCGAGGCGTGGACGCCGCGGGTGTAGGGCGGCTGTCCCGGATAGTTCAGGTACTGCTCGTAGTTCCAGTCCTCGGGCTGGTCGGCCTGGGTGTAAAGGCGGCGGACCGGCTCGCCGGAGATGGTCGTGAAACGGGCGTTGCCGGCCTCGTCCTTGTTGATGCCGGTGGGCGCGCCGATGGGCTTCTCCGGCTGCTTTTCGAGCGACGGGCCGAGCGTCTTCTCCGCCCACTGCTTCTCCGAGGGCGACGGGTGACGGTTCTCGAAAATATCGTGGATCGGGCTTTCGGCGACCTGCTTGGAAGTCTTCTTCTCAGCCATAAAAGACAGGATTGACCCTCAAGGATATAGAGATGCTCGAGAGCAGGCAAGAGAGGGCGGTCACTGAACTACCCCACGGATTTCCTCGTCAGCTCCCACGCTTTGGCGTATTTCCAGCTCACATACAGCGCGTGGTAGAAGTGGAACAGGAACCCCTCGCGGCCATCGAGGAAGCCGAGGCGGAAAAAGTAGTTCCACTTGAAAAAGAAGAGCGGGCGCAGCCAGACGTCGAACCAGAACCACGTTTGCCTGTGGTCTTTGACGATCTGTTCGGCGGCCAGTGTCGAATAGCGCTCCATGTGCTCGATGTAGCTGGCGATGGTGGGATAGGCGTGGTGGATGAGCGGGCCGCGCAGGCGTCCGACCGGGCCTTCGACCCGCACCGTCTCGTGCACCGCGCGCTGGGGGATGCGTCCCTGGCCGCGGCGGAAGAGGCGCAACCCGTAGTCGGGCCAGTTGCCGCCGTAGCGCAGCCAGCGCCCGAAAATAAGGTTCTTGCGTTTGACCTGGTAGCCGGCGGTTCCGTCTTGCGGCGAACTCTTCAGAAAGGCGCGCAGTTCGTCGGCCAGCTCCGGGCTGACCTCCTCATCGGCGCCCAGGGTGAGGACCCAGTCTCCGGTCGCCTTGTCGTGGGCAGAGTTGCGCTGGGCGGCGTAGCCCTTCCACGGTTCGTTGAAGACCTTGGCCCCGAAGCCGCGCGCGACCTCCACCGTGCGGTCGGTGGAGCCGTTGTCCACGATGATGATCTCGTCCGCCCAGCGGACGCTCTCCAGGGTGCGCGCCAGGTTGGCCTCTTCGTTCAGCGTGATGTAGCAGACGGAGAGCGTCACGGCAGTAGATAGTAGCTGGTAGCTAGTAGTTAGGAGAAACAAAAGGCCCGCTCTGGCGCGGGCCTAGCTACTGACTACCCGCTACTAGCTACTTCGGTTCCGGGTTCTGCTGGGGCGCCGGCTGGTCGGGCTGGTACTGGACCGGTGGCCCCTGCGGCTGGGCCGGCATGGGCTGCGTGCTCAGGTCGGTGCGCGGGGTGATGCCTTTCACCGCCGGCATCTGCTTCACGTTGCCGCTCTCCGCATCATCCATGGAGATCGCCATGGCTTCCAGCGTGCGCCCGACGGAGCGGTCGAGTTCGACGCGCGCCTTCTCATAGGCCGACATGGCGGTCACCAGGTTGGATTCCGCGGTCGCCAGGTCACGCTGCGCTTGCAGCACCAGGGTATTGGTGGAGGCGCCCAGGGCGTACTTCTTCTGCTCCGCCTCCAGGCTCTCCTGGGCGAGGCGGCGCGCTTCCTGCGCGGCGGCGGCGCGGGCGCGGTTCTGCTGTACCGAGAATTGCGCGTTGCGCACCTCGATGACGATCTGGTTCTGTAGCTGCTGCAAGCGCATCTGGGCCTGGCGGTACTCCAGCTCCGAGCGCACCTGGTCGGCTTGGGCGGCGCGGTTCTTGATGGGGATGTTGACCGTCACCCCGACCCCGTAATCCGGGTACGTGTGGTAGAAGATGCTGCCCACCGCGCTGCTCCAGCCACCCACGAAATCAGGTGGAGGGGTGCATTCGGGGCTGCCGGCGGGAGCGCAGTTGGGATTGGTATGCCCGGCCAGCCCGGAGTTCCCGTAGAACCCGACCAGATTGACGCTAGGCAGCAGGGCATTGGCCGCCGACTTCCTGTTGATCGTGCGGTTGGTCAGGTCGATGCGCGACTGGGCGAGTTCGGGACGGTGTCCCAGCGCGTCCGAGATCAGGTCCTGAACCGGGATCACCGGCTCCTGCGCCGGCAAGGTCATGGTGTCGGTAGGGATCACCGGAGCGGCGGCGAGCGCCGGGTCGCTCAGGTTCCGCGAGACGGCGTTCTTGATCAGCAGCTGCTGCAGCTGCAGCGTGGTCTGGGAGACGATCAGGTCGCCTTCGCGGGTCGAAACTTCCGATTCGGCGCGCGTGATCTCGATGGGCGCCAGGGTGCCGATCTCCACCTGCTTCTTGTTGTCCCCCAGGGTCTTCTGTGCCAGGGCCAGGGAGCGCTCCTTGGCGCGCGTGTCCTCATAGGCGTTCACCAGGTCCCAGTAGATGTTCTGGATCTGGGTGACGGTGGTGATCACCTGCTGGCGGAAGGCGATGTCGGAGATCTCGCGGTTGTTCTTGGCGATGCGAATGAAGCGCATGTTGGGCAGGAATCCGAAGCCGGAGAGCAGCGGCTGGCTCACGGTCAGGCGAAAGTTGCTGCTGACGTCCGGATTGATCACCGAGAAAAGGCTATTGGTCGCCACCCGCTGGTTATTGAAGGCCAAATTCATGGTCGTGCCGGTGGCGAAGCCCTGGAAGTAATTGAAATTCGCAGTGCCGAAATTCTGCTGCAGCCGGTTAATGCCGGTGGTGATGCTGTTAGGCAGCGGCGAGGTCTGGTGCTCGATGCTCAGGGTCGAGGTGATGATCGGGTCGAAGGAGGGCACGTTGGCGCCTACGCCGGTGGTGGTGAGCACCTGTCCGGCCGCGCCCGTGCCGGCGCCGCCCGCTCCGGTCGAGGTGCCGCCCGCGCCCGCGCCCGACGCGCCTGAGCCGAACCCGCCCACGCCGCCGCCCGGGGTGCCTTGCACCACACCGGTCGAGACGCCGCGGATGGTGGCGCCCGCCTTGGCGCGCAGGATGTCGGTATCGGCGATGGAGAGGTTATAGCGAGCGATGGCCAGGTCGAGGTTGTTCTCCAGTGCCAGCGCGATGGCGTCATTCAACGAGAGCATCAACTGGCCGTTCGTGACCAACTGGTCGATGCGCGGCGCGTTGGTGAACACCGGCTCCTGCACCTTCCGCGGGATGTATGGTCCCAGCGGGTTGGGCACATGGGAGATACCTTTGGAAAAATCCACGGTTTGCGCCCCGGCCAAGCCGGTGACTAACAGGAACAGGGCCAGCAGACGCACAGACGACGAACGCGACAGACGCATGCTTCTTCTCCACGAAATCAGGGCTAACTGCAGTAAGACTGATCAGGGACCGATTCGTCACCCGATACATACGCAAACCGCGTCCCGGAGGTTTCCAAAATCGGCGCGCCGCACCCGGCGTACCGGAGACGACCCTTTCACGGAAGTGGGATAGTATAAACGACGGGCAGCGGCGAAAGTCGCGGGAAAGCTGCCCGGGCACGCGTGACCCGAAACCTGAAGCTGACCATCGCTTACGACGGCGCCGACTTTTCCGGCTGGCAGGTGCAGCCGGACCGGCCCACCGTGCAGGGGCTGCTGGCGGACGCGATCGAGCGGGTCACCGGCACCCGGACGCTGCCCCAGGGCTCGGGCCGGACCGACGCCGGAGTCCACGCGCTGGCACAGGTGGCCAGTTGCGCCATCGAATCCCCGATCCCGGCCGCCCATCTGGTGACCGCGCTCAACGACCTGCTGCCGCCCGCTATCCGGGTGCGCACGGTGGAAGAGGCCGCGCCCGATTTCCATGCCCGCAAGTCGGCCAAGGCGAAGACCTACCGTTATCGCATCTATCGTGGCGACATCTGCCCGCCCTTCCTGGCCCGCTATGTGTACCATCACCCCTATCCGCTGGACGAGCCGGCCATGATGGCGGCCGCCAACGTGGTGCTCGGCGAGCACGACTTCTCGTCGTTCGCGGCGGTCGATCCGGAGAAGGCCTGCGAGGAAGAGGAGAGGCCGAAGGTGCGCACCATCTCGTTCTCCCGCTGGGAGCGGCGGCAGGGAGATGAGCTGGTGTATATCGCGAAGGGCAACGGATTCCTGCACCACATGGTGCGCAACCTGGTGGGAACATTCCTGCAAGTGGGGAAGGGAAGCCTGAGCACGGCGGACTTCCGGCGGATCCTGGATGCCAAAGACCGTTCCGCCGCGGGCGCGACCGCTCCCGCCAGCGGCCTCTACCTGGTATCGGTGGAGTATTGATGGCGACCGAAGCGCAGATCACGGCCCAGCGCCTGGCGGTGCTCGATCCCGCCACCGGCGAACTGCTGCGGGAGCTGGAGGTCGCCGGCGCCCAGGATGTACGGGCGGCAGTCGAGAGGGCCCGCGCTGCCCAACCGGAGTGGGAGCGGCTCGGTGTCCACCGGCGCACAGCGACCCTGAGAGCATTCCAGCGGCGCCTGTACGAAAGTAAAGAAGCGGTGGCGGAGCTGATCTCGCGCGAGGCCGGCAAGCCGGTGACCGAAGGGCTGCTGACCGAAGTGCTGGTAGTGCTCGATACCGCCACGTTCCTGATGGAGAATGCCCACGAACTTCTGCGGGATGAGCCGATACCCCACGGCAACCCGGTGATGAAAAGCAAGCGGGCGTGGCTGCGTCGCGAGCCATACGGCGTGATCGGGGTCATCTCCCCCTGGAACTATCCATTCTCCACGCCCGCCGCCGAGGTGCTGGCCGCGCTGGTAGCGGGCAACACGGTGGTGCTCAAGCCGTCGGAGTTCACGCCCCTTTGCGCGCTGGAGCTGCACCAACTTCTGTTGGCTTCGGGTGTGCCGTCCGACGTTCTGCAGGTCGTGGTGGGAGAGGGCCCGACAGGTGCCGCGCTGTCCGCTTCCGCGGTCAACAAGCTGATCTTCACCGGCAGCGTGGCGACCGGAAAGCGGGTGGCGCAGGCGGCCGCCCAGCGTCTGGTCCCGGTAGTGCTGGAACTCGGCGGCAAAGACCCCATGATCGTCCTCGACGACGCCGATGTGGAAGTGGTCTCCAGCGGTGCGGTGTGGGGGGCCTTCGTCAACAGCGGGCAGGCCTGCCTCTCGGTGGAGCGCTGCTATGTGCATCGCAGCATCTACGAGAAGTTCGTACAGGCGTGCGTGCGGAAGACCGAGTCCCTGCGCGTAGGCAACGGCCGCGACCCTGAGACCGACGTGGGGCCGATGATCCACCAGCGGCAGCTGCAAACCGTCGAGGCCCACATCGAAGAGGCGCGCGCGCGCGGAGCTCGCGTGCTGGCCGGGGGCAGGCGGCTGCCCGAACTGGGGCCCAACTTCTTCGCGCCCACCGTCATCGCCGACGTCGATCACTCCATGCGTCTGATGCGCGAAGAGACCTTCGGCCCGGTGCTGCCGCTGATGCCGTTCGATTCCGACGACGAAGCGGTGGGGCTGGCCAACGATTCGGAGTTCGGCCTGGCGGCCAGCGTGTGGACGTCAAACCGCGCCCGCGGCGAAGCGCTGGCCAAGCGGCTGCAGGCGGGAACGGTGATGGTGAATGATGTGCTGACCTGCTTCGGCATCAGCGAAGCGCCGCACGGCGGCATGAAGGCCAGCGGCATCGGGCGCAGCCACGGGCGGTTCGGGCTGGAGGAGATGGTGCAGGTCAAGTACGTGGACTCCGACCTGCTGCCGGGCCTGCGCAAGGTGTGGTGGTTCGGCTACGGGGCGGAGTTCTCGCAGCAGATGCGAGGCTTCGTGGATCTCCTGTTCGGCCATGGCCTGCGGCGCCTCTCTGGCGGCCTGCGCGCCGTGGGCGCATTTTTCCGCAAGGGACGGTTGTAAACACAAGGTCCCTCCACTCGGACTACCGTACTCGGTCGGGATGACGATCCTTTGTTTAGTTGCGGAAGAAGTGCTGTGCGGGAGGTCACCACCGGAAGTGACATGGTTTCGGCGCTTATATAGAATGCACCGTTGACGCAACTTTCGACGTCGAGGTAACGAGTGGCCACCAACACCGCGTACCAGGCTGAACTGCAACAGCAGCTTCCCAATCACAAGCTCAAGCTGAAGAAGCCCGGGCAGCGCTCCTGCAACGAGAAGGACGAGAAGGGCAAGCTCTGTGGCGGCCACCTGAAGCGCTGGTTCTACACCGCCGACGTCAAGGAGCGGCAGTGTGGCGACGTGGCCAGGGCGCTCGGTCCCGATGGCGAGATCTACCGCTGCGAGTTCTGCAAGACGCTGTACCTGCCGAATCCCGAGGACCCGCACGGCCTGAACGTCGCCGGACAGGGACAGGTCTCGGTCTTCGGGCTGACGCTTCCGCCCAAGACCGACCAGGACAAGGGCACGCCGGCGGCGGCGGACAAGGACAAGGCAACGAAGGACGCCTTGCCCAAAGGCTGACGAATACCGGGGACCGCGGTTCGGCATCCAATCCAGGGTGGGGGAAGTTTGGATCGCGACAAGCTGATCTACGATTGGAACAACGTCCACCACGGGCTGTTCTATCCCGCGGGCAGACGCGTCCTGCTGAACGACGAATCGCTGCGTGACGGCCTGCAATCCCCCTCGGTGCGCGATCCCTCGCTGGCGGAGAAGATCGAGATCCTCCACCTGATGGAGGAGCTGGGCATCAACGCCCTCGACCTGGGATTGCCCGGCGCCGGACCACGCGCGGTCGAATCGGTCGAAGCCCTGGCCCGCGAGATCGTCCGCAACCGGATGAAGATCCGCGGCAACTGCGCCGCCCGCACCCACGAGAATGACATCCGCCCCATCGCCGACATCGTGCAGCGCACCGGCTTGGCGATCGAGGCGGCGACGTTCCTCGGCTCCAGCCCTATCCGGCGCTACACCGAGGGTTGGACCGACGACTTCCTGCTCCAGACCACCGAAAAGGCAGTGAAGTATGCGCGCTCGCTGGGGCTGGAGGTGATGTACGTCACCGAAGACACCACCCGCTGCGATCCCGAGACGGTGAAGCGCTTGTACAAGACCGCCATCGAGAACGGCGCCCGCGCCATCGTGATCTGCGACACCTGTGGGCATGCGACGCCGATGGGAGTGTTCACGCTGGTCAAGTTCATCATCGAGGAAGTGGTCAAGCCGTCGGGCGAGACCATCCGCGTGGACTGGCACGGACACTGCGACCGCGGCCTGGCGGTGGCGAATTCCCTGGCCGCCCTGGCGGCGGGCGCCGAGTGCGTCCACGCCTGCGCCAACGGGATCGGGGAGCGGGTCGGCAACACCCAGATGGACCTGATGCTGGTGAACCTGAAACTGATGGGCGTGGAGCCCTGGGTGCGCCAGGACCTGACCCGCCTTAAGGAGTATTGCGAGGCGGTGGCCCGCGCCACCCGAGTTCCCATCCCCAAGAATTACCCGGTGATCGGCGAGGACGCCTTCCGCACCGCCACCGGGGTGCACGCCGCCGCCGTCATCAAGGCGCTGAAGAAGAACGACCTGGAACTGGCCAACAGCGTGTACTCGGGTGTGCCGGCGCACTTCTTCGGCCTGGAGCAGGTGATCGACGTCGGCCCCATGAGCGGCAAGTCGAACATTATTTTTTGGCTGGAGCGGCGGGGTATCGCCGTGACCGACGAATTGGTGGACCGCATCTACCGCAAGGCCAAGGCGTCGGAGCGTACCTTGACCGATAGTGAGATCCTTGAGTGCTGCCAGAATTCTGCTGTCGGCAGCAGCGATTAGCGCACTACAATCTCCCGAATGTCACCCGACAAGAACCCAGGCGCTGCGCAGGGCTTCCAGGTCTGCCTGGACGAGACCATGCCCGGCGACGTCAACGCCATCGGCGCCGTGGTGCAGCGAGTGACCGACCTGCTGGTCGAGCGCGGCGTGGTGCGCGGCCACGAGATGGAGATCGCGCTGGCCCTGCAGGAAGCGCTGGCCAACGCGGTCCGCTACGGCGCCCGGAACGACCCCGCCAAGACCGTTCACGTCACCCTTTCCTGCGGGGAACGCAAAGGCATGAAGATCGTGGTGCGCGATCCCGGCCCTGGCTTCGATCCCGCTACCATCCCCAGTCCGGTCACCGCCGACGGGCTGCTCTCCGACCACGGCCGCGGGCTGCACATGATCAGGGCCCTCCTCGATGAAGTGACTTGGGAGAATAACGGTACCGAGATCCACCTGACGAAGTTCTAGCCGGCAGTCTCATGTCGCAAGTCACAAGTCGCGAGCTTGCGACCTGCGACTCACGACTTGCGACCTCCGTTGTATGATTTCCCTTTCGCTATGTCCCCGAACCGCATCGCCGAATCATCGGTTGCGCCCACCGTCCGCCAGCAGATCCAGCGCCTGGCGGCGCTGCCGGCGGTGCATGCCGCCTTCGGATGGTTCCGCGCTCACGAGCATGAACTGCGCGACCGTCAGCTCGAACTGGTGCGCATCCCGGCCCCGCCCTTCGGGGAAGAGGCACGCGGGGAATGGTTGCGCGCCCGCTTCTCCGAGATCAGGCTGGAGGACGTGCACGTGGACGAAGTGGGGAACGTCTTCGGGTTGCTGGCCGGCAGCGATCCGTTGCGCCCGCTGGTCGCCCTCACCGCACACATCGACACCGTCTTTCCCGCGACCACCCTGCTGAACGTACGGCGCGAGGGCGAGCGTCTGCTCGGCCCCGGCATCTCCGACAACGGCGCTGGGGTGACCGGCATGATGGCCATCGCCTCGGCGATGAAAGCGGCGGCCGTGCCACACGCCGCGGGCGTGCTGTTCATCGGCAATGTCGGCGAGGAGGGCGAGGGCGACCTGCGCGGCATGCGGCACATCTTCTCCCATCCGCGCTGGAAGGACATCATCGGCTATACCGTCGTGCTCGACGGCGCCGCCACCGACACCATCGTGACCCAGGGACTGGGCAGCCGCCGCTTCGAGGTCACCATCCACGGACCGGGCGGGCATTCCTGGAGCGACTTCGGCATGCCCAACCCCATCGCCGTGCTGGCCCGCGCCGTCGTCAAGCTCACCCAGACTCCCTTGCCTGCCGAGCCCAAGACCACCTGCAACGTGGGCGTGATCAGCGGCGGCAGTTCCGTGAATTCCATCCCCGAGCGCGCCTCCATGCGGGTGGACATCCGCTCGGCGCTGGACGAGAACATCGACCTGGTGGAGCGGGCCTTGCGTGAGGCCGTGGCGTGGTCCATCGCCGAGGCCCACGCCCGGGTGCAGGACCACGGCGAGCACGTCAGCTACGAGATCCGGCTGATCGGCAACCGGCCGGCCGCCGAACTGGAGCCCGGCGCCTACATCCTGCAGGTGATGCGCGCCGTGGACCAGCACCTGGGGAATAGCGCACGCCTGCACCGCGCCTCTACCGACGCCAACATTCCCATGTCGCTGCACAAGGAGGCGATCAGCACCGGGGCTGGCGGCAGCGGCGGCGGAGCCCACACCGTGCACGAATGGTACGACCCCACGCAGCGGGAACTCGGGCTGAAGCGCATTCTGCTGGCGGTCACGGCGCTCGCCGGGTTGCCGGAGCCGGAAACGGAATGAGGACTCTTCTCGCGGTTCTTTTCTTGTTCAGCTTGAACGCCTTCGCTCAGAAGGAGGCCTTGGTGCCGGACACGATCTTTGTCAACGGTGTCATCTACACCGGCACCCGCGCCGACGTGCCCAAGGGCACACTCGAAGTCGCGCGCGTGCAGGCGATGGCGGTACGCGGCGACCGCATCCTGTCGGTCGGGACCGATGCTCAGATCAAAGCCCTTAAGGGGCGGGACAGCAGGGTCGTTGATCTTGGCGGGCGCTTCGTCATGCCGGGCTTCAACGACGCGCACCTGCACTTCGCGGCCGGCGGGCTGGAAAGGACGCGCGTCAACCTGATCGGCGTGAAATCGCTTGGGGAGATGCAGGCCCGCATCGCGGCGGCCGCTCGGGACCTGCCGGAGGGTGAGTGGCTCGCCGGGCGCGGCTGGGACCAGACGGTGTGGGCGTCGCAGAAGCTGCCGACGCGCTACGACCTCGACCAGGTCACCGGCGATCATCCGGCATTCTTCTCACGGGTGGATGGCCACGCCGCGGTGGTCAATTCCGCGGCGCTCAAAGCCCGCGGCATCACCCGCGAGACGCCGGACCCGCCAGGTGGCTCGTACAGCCGTGACTCGAATGGAGACCTGACCGGCATCATCCGCGAGGCGGTGTGGGACCAGTTCTACGCGGCGATGCCAAAGGCGTCGCCGGCGCAGCGCCGCCGCGGGATCGAGTTGGCGCTGCAGGAGGCGCGCGAGTGGGGCCTGACCTCCGTCCAGGACAGCATCACCGCCGAAGACGACCCCAGCGAATGGAGCGACTTCCTCCTCTACGAAGACCTGCAAAGGGAAGGCAAGCTCACGGTGCGCATCACACGCTGGCTGAGTTTCCACGAACCGGCGGACACGCTGGTCAAGCACCGCGCCCATCACCCCCAGGACGACCCCATGCTACACACCGGCATGGTGGGCGAGGTCTATCTCGACGGCTCGCTGGGTTCGCGCTCGGCGGCTCTGCTCCAGCCCTATAGCGACGATCCCGGCAACACTGGCATCGTCCGCATGGAGCAGGGCGTGATGAACGACAAGGCCGCGGAGCTCGCCCTGCAAGGATTCCAGGTCGGCTTCCATGCCATCGGCGACCGCGGCGCGCAGATGGCGCTCGACGCCATCGCCCAGGCGGAGGTGCGCTACAACTGGCGCAACCAGAGCTCGGCGGAGGGTCGCCGCGGCAATCAGTTACGCTTCCGCATCGAGCACGACCAGGTGATCGACCCGGCGCAGATCAGCCAGTTCGCAGAGCTGGGTGTGATCGCCTCGGTGCAACCCTCGCATCTCTTGACCGACATGCACTGGGCGCTGGCGCGGCTGGGTCCGGAGCGGGCGAAGACGTCCTATCCCTGGCGGTCGTTCCTGGCCCAGGGCGTGCGCCTGGCGTTCGGCACCGATTTCGCGGTCGAGCCGATGAACCCCTTCCGCGGCTTGTACGCGGCGGTCACGCGCCTGAGCGAGGACGGGAAGAGCAGCTACTATCCCGAGCAGAAGCTCACCATCGATGAGGCCATCGAGGCCTACACCGTGGGCTCGGCCTATGCCGAGTTCGCCGAGCGCGACAAAGGCCGGCTCGCCCCCGGGATGCTGGCGGACTTCATCGTCCTGGATCGTGACATCACCAAGACGCCGCCTGCGCAGCTCCTCAGGACGAAGGTGTTGGAGACCTACCTCGGCGGGAAAAGCGTGTACCCGCGGCCCCCCAACTAAAGGTCGTCTTCGGCGGGCGGCTCACAAGGGGCGGACTGCTGCTCGAGGGCGGCCAGCTCCGCGTCGATGCGTTCCAGCGAGGGCCAGTTCGGAGCGCTGCCCATCAGGGCGTACTTCCACGCGCTCTGCAGTTGCGATTGGCGGGAATCAATGTGAACCTGGCGGTAGCGGGCCTCGGCGGCGCAGATCGAGGCGTGGAGGTCTTCCAGCAACTTCCAGTCGGGGGGCGCTGTTCCCAGCAACACCCGCCAGAACAGGCACCTCTGGTCCCACAATGCGGCAGCGAGCTTTTGCTCCAGGTTCATGTCTTTACTGCCTGCGGCCACCGTTGATCACGGTAAGAACGGTGACTGGGGACCACTGCGCCGATATCCGCTCCAGGACCTCGTAGCGTTTGCCCAGCTCGCCTGGGAACGTGGGCCGGGCCACGCGGTCGTTGCGAACAGCGCCTAGGTTGCGCTGGACGATGAATGGTGCCGGTGTGCGATTGGCTGGCGCTGTCGATTGGGCTTTGCTCATATGACCACCCCACGCCAGTGGTTGGTGCAATCCCAGCGCCGCACTCGCAGAACCTGGAGCCGCGCCAATAACTCCTTACCCAGCAATGTGTTTGTTGGCCAGTTGTCCGTGCGGGGCAGGTTGATAGGGGAGATTCTTGAGTCAATTCACCCTAAGCCGAGCGGCTTGGTGCGGAATTTCGCAACAGCAATCGGTTCTGCCAGTCGTTTCGGCCTCGGCGGGCCGGAGCACTGGGTCACTCGTAAAGCAAGACCCCGTACAGCACCACGGTTTCGGTGTGGCGGCTGAACTCCAGCACGCCCGAGCCTCCGGTCAGGTGCTGGTTGAAGGTGCCGGTGATGCGATTGGCATCGACCTCGTAGCTGCCCAGGAAATCCTCGTCGCCAGGACAGTAACGCCCTGAGATCTTCATCACGAAAGCGCTGAAGCCGTCCTCGCCGGTGATGTTCATCGTGCCCTGCAGGGGATTGCAGCGCGCCGGTTCCACGGCCGCTTCCTTTTCCGGCGCCAGGCAGAGGCGGTAGGTCGCAGTTCCGAGCATGGCGTTCTTCAGCGTTCCGCTCAGGTCGAAGCGGCAATCCCCGCCAGCGTGGAGCTCAAGGCCGCCGGAGTAGGGGGCGACGGCTCGGAATTCCTTGATTTCGTCGCTGTGGTCCTCCGGCGCCGGCCCCGTGTAGTAGTAGACGGCGACTTTGCCGTCGGAGAGATGCTGAGTGAGGGTTTTGCCCTCGGCATCGAGGGTCCAACTGTCGGTCTCCTTGTAGCTCTGGTAGCCCAGGGCATCGAGCACATGCTGGGTGACGATCACCAGCTCGTCGGCTTTCCACGCCGCCCGATAATAGGCGCGCTCGATGCGCGTCTTGTAGCGGTCCATCTCCTTGCCGTCGGTGACGAAGACGTCGGTGCCGGTGACGTTGCCGTCAGTCTGGTAGATGAACTTGACCCGCTGCTTGCTCTGGCGTACGACCAGGATGTCGTCCTTCACGTAGGGCGCGGTGGTCAAGTCGCGATCGAGCTTCCAGATCCCGGAGAGATTGGGCCGCGACTTGGTGACCGGGAGAGCAGGCACGGCCAGCAGCACGATCGTCACAAGGATGCGCGCGGCCGCCGATCGCAGGGGGCTCGACATTGCTGGGCTGCTCCCGAGAGCGTAAGTGTAACGCAACCAGGGAGTGCGGGGACTAGTCCTTCGCCGGGGCCAGAGCCGCAGGGTCCAGTTCGGCGAGCGAGCTGTAGCCGCTCAAGCCCAAGGTCAGGTCGGTGTCGGCCAACAGGTTGAGCAGCACCTCCCGGACCCCTGGTTCGCCGGCAGAGGCCAGTCCCCAGATGTAGAGGCGGCCGAGGAGCACGGCGCGGGCGCCCAGGGCGATGGCCTTGATGACGTCGGCGCCGCGGCGAATCCCACTGTCGAAGAGTATGGGCACCTGGTCGCCGACCGCCTTGACCACGCCGGGGAGGGCGTCGAGTGACGCCACCGCACCGTCCACCTGGCGTCCGCCATGGTTGGAGACGATGATGCCGTCGGCGCCGTGCTCCAGCGCTTTGCGGGCGTCGTCCGGGTGCAGGATACCCTTCAGCACGATGGGAAGCTGGGTGTGCTCGCGCAACTGACGAAGGTGCTGCCAGGTCAGGCTGGTGTTGGAGAAAAGCGCTCCCCACAGGCGGATGGCCGCCGCCGGGTCCTCCTCCGGAGGCTTGGGCAGATGGCCGCGGAACACGGGATCGCTGAAGTAGTTGGCCAGTCCCTGTCCCAGCAGGAACGGCAGGTATGGATAACTGAGGTCACGCTCGCGCCAGGCCAGCATGGAAGTGTCGAGCGTGACCACCACCGCGCCGTAGCCGGCTTTTTCCGCGCGCCGCAGCATGCTGGCGGTGAGCTCCATGTCCTTGCCCCAGTAGAGCTGGAACCAGCGGGTAGCGGATCCCATAGCTTGCGCGACTTCCTCGATGGAGCGCGAGGAGACGGTGCTCAGCACGAACGGGACCCCGAGCGAGGCCGCGGCCCGGCTGGAGGCCAACTCCGCTTCCGAATGGACCATCCCCTGCACCCCGACGGGGCCAAGCAGCACCGGGGCGGGCAACTTCAGACCGAGCAACTCGATGGATAAGTCGCGCTGCGAGACGTTGCGCAGCATCCGGGGCACGATGCGCCAGCGGTAAAAGGCTTCGAGGTTGGCGCGGGCGGTCGCCTCGCCGCCGGCGGAGCCCGCCACGTAGTCGTAGGCTTCGGGCGTCAGCAGTTCCTTGGCCTTCTGTTCCAGGCGGGAGAGCGAGACGGGGACTGCCGGGCGTTCGCCCAACAATCCGCGCTGATAGATCTCCAGCTCGCGGTCCAGGCCACTGGACTGCCGCTGCGAGGGTGCAGGGTTCATGAAAGTTCGCGGATTATACATTTCCCCACGCTGCTGACATACCCGGGTGCCCCTACCCCCCACACCCCTGATCTCTTGATTCAAAGGACTTAGCACTTGTAGCCCTCTACCTGCCATTAATGTGCAACATCTTGCATCTCGATCACTGAAGTCGGTTACCCGAGTGCCATGTAAGTCTAATTGTTGCAACATTGTGAATTCTTCCCGAATGGGTCTTAAAATTGCGGCTAAGAGAATTGCACTATTAGGGGAACGCAAATTGAAACTGCTGGCGAAGATGTTTCTCACATTGGCGGGTGGGCTCTTGCTGATCCCGGTACCAAGTCGGGCTGACTCGATCACCTTCTCCATCATCACTACGGGCATTCCCATTTCGGCGAGCGGGACATTCACCACCGACCCGCTGTCCGGGGATTCATACCAGATAACAAGCATATCCGGGACTCTCAACGGAGAGTCGATGACGTTACTGCCTTACGGCACGTACGGGGGACCAAGCGACAACCTGCTGTTTGTGGACAGAGCTTCCCTCGACTACGGTGGGATTGCCTTCAGCGTTGGAGGCGTCGACTACAATCTGTATGACTACCACGGCAGTGACTACCTATGCGTAGTCGCTCCCCATACCTGTGGCGACACGCCACATATGCCCGAGAATTACCCGGCTCAGTTCACTTGGTCCAATACGACGACTGGGGCCGTTCCAGAACCATCCGCACTGGTCATGCTGGGCACCGGCCTGCTCGGTATTGGGGGCGCGGCACGCCGCAGGAGGCTGGGGTAGTCTGACAGCCGCCTGCCGGCGCCATCGCCGCACGCGGTGTCCCACACCGGCCCGCCCTTAGCAAGTGGGGGATGTCTGGTAATCTCCTCGCGTGTCCCGCTCCCTCAAGGCGCACCTGCTGTTGCTGCTGGCTACCTTCTTCTGGGGAGCCACGTTCGTCCAGATCAAAGACGCCCTGCGGCAGGTGACGCCGTTCACCTTCAACGCCCTGCGCATGATCCTGGGGGCGGTTACCCTGGTCCTGATCTATCGCCGGCACTTGAAGCACGTGCCGCCGGCGACCTTGAAGGTGGGCGCGCTGCTGGGCGCACTGCTGTGGGCCGGATACTCCTTCCAGACCAAGGGCCTGGTGTACACCACGCCCTCCAAGTCGGCGTTCATCACTGGAGTATCCACCGTGCTGGTGCCGGTCTTCCTGGGCCTTTTCTGGCGGCGCAGCATCAACCGGCGCACCGCCCTGGGCGTCGCCCTGGCCATGATCGGCCTGTACCTGCTGACGGTGCCCGCGGGCCAGGGCCTCGGA
>Ga0335070_10004421_pt1 | contig 16427 bp, 13 predicted proteins | sample Lox_Sample_13_FD_206722 | JGI IMG/M metagenome (GOLD analysis project Ga0335070, IMG submission 206722) | Soil microbial communities from Loxahatchee National Wildlife Refuge, Florida, United States - Lox_Sample_1.3 | ecosystem: Environmental > Terrestrial > Soil > Wetlands | place: USA... | reverse complement strand
TCTTCCTGTCGGTATTTGTCTTACAGGGGACCTGGGAGGTTGGCAGGGGACGGCGGAGGAGCGCCGGCCGGAGCGTTGCCTTGACGAGGGCGTTGCCACGGGCGGTTCCGCAGGCTGGTTTCGCCTATATTTGCCGGGCTGGCAGCCGGGAGACGTCGCAACCCTTTACCCGGAGCGGCCCGATGTTTAGAATAGCTCACCGCGAGGCGCCGGCAGGGAGCTGGCCCGAGGGGAGGACACCTGCAGAGGCAGCCAACCACGGGGAGGGATGATATGAGGAGATGGCGGCTTACGGGGGTCGCGTGGCTTGCGTTCCTGCAGTTCGCGACCGTAGCTCAGGCAGACCGGGTTGTGCGGAAAAACGTCTTTGCTTCGACGGCTCCCCAGCTCACGGTCAGGGTGAGTCCCCCCTTTCGCTACATCGGCGAGGCCGAGTTCACTACGACGACGGAGCTGGGCGACCCGACCCAGGGCAAGGCCTATGTGTTCATCGATAGGAAGGAGAGTGATCAGGAGCAGGTGCAGAGGATCTTCTATGTCGAGTTCATACCGGAGCTGCTGCGTTTTCCCGCTAACCTTCTCGGTAACGTCCTCGCCGACCTGGACTTCGGCACCTGCACCCTTGCCGACCGACAGTACCAGTGCGCAGCGAACCTCCTCTCCTTCACCGGGAAAGAGCCGGTTCCGAAGTTCATCAGCGCCCAGGGATACTCTCTTCCCTCGTGTCTTGTAGCAAAATCCTTTGTGACGGCCGACAAGACCACCGGGAGCTACCTCATCGGGATCTTCTACCTCGAGGCGGTTTCGGGGCCTGTCTTCCAGTGCGGCTCGTCTCGGAGTACCGCGCCGATGTCCAACGCCCAGCAGCAGGCACTCGGCCAGTTCGAGGAGAACTGCATGGACGCCTTCGACGCTCTGCCGAGGAGGATGCGGGAGATCCCAGGTCTCCCTGGGCTATATGGCATCGACAACGCCCCCCTCCCGTCCGGCCCAAAATAGAGGGGGACAACCATTCCTTCATTCCTTTCCCCGGGCTTTGCCCGTAGAGGGCGCCTGGCCATCACTCCTTGGTCTTCTCTGTTTCGAACCCAGCCTCCTTGAGGTTGGCGACGACTACCAGGATCGCCTTCTCCGGATGCAGGTAGGCCTTCGCCACCCGGGCCACGTCTTCCCGGGTAACGGCGTTGATGAGAGAGGGATACCGTTCGGGATAGTCCAGCCCAAGGCCGAAGTATTCCATGACCGTGAGGAAACCCGCGAGCTTTCCCTGGGTATCGAGCCGCAGCGGGAAGCTCCCTGTCAGGTACTTCTTGGCCCGGGTCAATTCGTCCTCGGAGACAGGTTCGGCGCCCATCCTCTCCATCTCCTGGACGACGAGAGCGATCGCCTCGCGGGCGGAGGGGTTTTTGGTCTGGAGCACCACCTGGAAGGAGCCCGGGTACTTCCTGGCGTCGAAGAAGCTCGCCACGCTGTAGGCGAGCCCCCGCTTCACCCGGATCTCGTCCACGAGCCTCGAGCCGAAACCTCCCCCTCCCAGGATGTAGTTCATCACGGTAAGGGCGTAGTAGTCCGGGTTGTCGCGGCTGATCCCCCGGTGCCCGAGGACGATGGTCGCCTGGGTCACGGTGCGATCGATCTCCTCGCGCTTCGGCCCTTCAGCGAAGGTGGCGGTGAACTGCGCCGGAGGAACGGTCCCCGCCTGCCAGGCGGTGAGACCAGGGATCAACTTGCTCTGGATGAGCTCGGGGGTTACATCGCCCACGACGGCGAGAATGGCGGCGCCGGGCCGATAGCAGCTGCGGTGAAACCGGCGCACGTCCTCGGCACCGATTCGCGGCACAGACTCCGCGGTCCCTTCCACCGGATGGGCGTAGGGGCTCTTCTGAAAGAGCGCCCGATCGAAGGCCTTCTCGGCTACCTCTTCGGGTTGATCCTCGGCGGCCTGGATGGCGGCGAGGGTCTGCTGTGACTCCTTGCGGAGCTCCTTCTCGGGAAAGGTCGGCTCCGTGAGGGCTTCCATGAAGAGGTTGAAGCCGCGATCCAGATCCTTGGTCAAGACCTGGAGGCTGAGGGTGGCGTAGTCCCGACCGGCGCTGCCATCCAGGGATGCGCCCATGGAGTCCAGCTCTTCGTTGAACGCCTCGGCTGAACGCCTCGGTGTGCCGAGGAGGAGCCCGTTCGCGGTGAGGCTCGCGAGGCCTTCCTTGCCCGCCGGATCTCGCCGCGAGCCCGCATCCACAAGAAGCTTGACGGTGACTACGGGGAGTGAGTGCTCCTCACTCACCAGGAGCACGAGGCCATGCGGCAGAACCGTCCGCTGCACCGGCGGCATGGCCTGGAGTTCATCTGCCGCCAGGCAGGCAAGGACGGCCACGCCGATGAAGACGAGCATAGGTCGTAGGAGCCTTTTCATCTGATTGGGAGCCATACCGTTCTCCTTACCTCACCGTCTTGCTCTTGATGGAAAACCCGGGCGCCGTCCGCGTTTCCGTGCCAGGGGGCAGGGGTGTGAGCACCCCTGCGGTGCGTCGGTCCGGAATCAAATACTGGGTTGTCACCCGCTGGATGTCCTCCGGAGTGACCTTCTGGATGGAGGGGAGATAGTCGTCAACGACACGCCAGCTCGAGGCGATCTCGAACTGAGCGAGGAGCATGGCTTGGAAGAAGAGGGAGTCCTGCGCGGTTAGAAAGGATGCGGCCATGAGGTTTTTCACCTTCTCCAACTCCGGCGCCGGCACCGGCTCCCGGCGCAGCCGCTCGAGCTCCTCCTCCAACGCCTTTTCCACCTGGGCTACATCCTTTCCCGGGAGCGGCTCGGCGGAGATGAGGAAGAGACCGAAGTCCCGGGAAAGGAGGGAGTGTTCCGCGTCGGCACTGAGGACCAGCTCGCGCTCCCGGACGAGATCGCGGTAAAACCTGGAGCTCTTCCCGTTCGAGAGGAGGGCCGCGATAACCTCCAGGACGTAACTGTCGGGCTCCCGGAGATTGGGAACGTGATAACCCATGAGGAGGAAGGGAAGCTGGGCTTCCTTCTTCACTACGATTCTTCGCTCGCCGAGCTGAGGCGGATCAAAGCGCTTCTCCTGGTCGGGCGGGACGCCCCTGGGGATGGTGCCGAAGGCCTTCTGGATCTGGGGGAGGAGCTCCTCGCTCTTGAAGTCCCCGACGACGACGAGGAAGGCGTTCACCGGGTTGTAGTACATCCGGTAGTACTCCCCCAGGTCCTTCAGGGTAAGCCGCCGGATGTCCTCCATCCAGCCGATCACGGGCCAGTGGTACGGCTGCTGCTGGAAGGCGGTGGCGTAGAGCTGTTCCTGGAGAGCCGCCTGGGGATCGTCCTCGGTGCGCATCCGGCGCTCCTCCATGACCACCAAGCGCTCGGTGCGGAAGTCCTCCTCGCGAAGGAGGAGATTCGCCATCCGGTCCCCTTCCATCTCGATGGCGACTCCCACGCGATCGGCGCTCAGGTTCTCGAAGTAGGCGGTGTAGTCCGCGGAGGTGAAGGCGTTGTCATTGCCGCCGTTCTCCTGAATAATGCGCGAGAACTGCTCGGGGCCGAAGCGCTTGGTCCCCTTGAACATCATGTGCTCGAGCAGATGGGAAAGGCCGGTCTTTTCCCAGGCCTCGTTCCGGGAGCCCACCCGGTACCAGACCTGGAAGGTGAGCACGGGGGCCTTGTGGTTCTCCAGGAGCAGCACCTTGAGGCCGTTTGGGAGGATCGTTTCCGAAACCCTCTCAGCGATGGTCCCGTCGGCCAAGGCCTGAAAACAAAAGCATCCGAGGACGAGCAGGAACACCACCAGCGCCCCGGCAAAGACTCGCGACTGAGAATGTGACACGGTCATCCTCTCTCCTTTCAGTCTTTCCTGAACCCTCCACCTCCGGTGGCGGACCCGGAGAGGTTCTACCAAACCAGCGATCTCCTCTCTTCCCCATCCCAGGCGGGAGGGGAAGAAGAGGACGGGCCTTCCTCATGCCACCCGCTCATCGGCTGGAGCATCACTTCCTCCAAACCCTAATCCACCAAGCGGTTCTGGATGGCGTAGTGGGTCAGCTCGGCATTGGTCCTCATCCCCATCTTTTCCAGGATCCGGGACCGGTATGTGCTCACGGTCTTTACGCTGAGGGCGAGCGCCTCGGAGATCTCCGTAACCGTCTTTCCCGAGGCGAGGAGGCAGAGCACCTGGTACTCGCGATCGGAGAGGCTCTCGTGGGGCATTACCGCCGCCCCCGGCTCCAGGTACTCCGCCAGGCGCTCGGCGAGCATCGGACTTACATACCTTCTCCCGTCGTGGACCTTTCTGATCGCCGCTATGAGCTGCTCCGGTGCACTCGCCTTGGTCACGTAGCCCCAGGCGCCGGCTCTCAGGACCCGAACCGCATACTGGTCCTCGGGATGGACGCTCAGGATGAGGACGCGGAGGTTCGGCTTCTCGCCCTTCAGCTGTTTCAGCACGTCGAGGCCGCTTAGGCCCGGGATGGTCAGGTCGAGGAGGACCACGTCGAACTCCTGCTGGCGCACCTTGGCCAGGACCTCATGGCCGTCGTTCGCCTCGGCGGCGACAACCATATCGGCAGCCTCGAGGACGATCTGCCTGAGGCCGGCGCGCACGATGGGGTGATCATCGGCGATGAGTATTCGAATCATGGTTTTTCTCCCCGATAACGAGAGGGACCTCGACCCGCACCGTGGTGCCCTTCCCGGGTGTCCCCTCTATGGTAACCACACCCCCGAGGAAAAGTACCCGTTCGCGGATGCCGAGCAAGCCGAAGGACTTGGGCGAGGCCAGCTCCTCTTCCGTGATGCCCCTGCCGTTATCCGCAACCTCCAGCACCACCGCCCCCTCCCGCGTCTCGAGGCTCGCCGTCACCGCGGTGGCCTTGGCATGGCGGGCCACGTTGGTGAGGGCCTCCTGGAAGATCCGGAAGACGGCGGTCGACCGCTCCCGGTCGAGGGTGATCTCCTCAGGGCGCACCTGGATCCGGCAGGGGATTCCGGTCCGCTTTTCGAACTCCCCCGCCTGCCACTCGATGGCCGCCGCCAGGCCGAGGTCGTCGAGGATGCCTGGTCGTAGTTCGCCGGAGAGCCGCTGGATCGTTTGCATGGTTCCATCGATCACCCCCTCCATGGTGGCGGTCTTCGCCTTGAGGGCATCTTGCTCGGGGCTTATTCGCCTTTTCAACCACGATAGGTCCATCTTGAGGGCTGTCAAGGCCTGGCCGAGCTCATCGTGGATTTCCCGGGCGATGCGCGTTCGCTCCTCTTCCCTTGCCGTTTGCAGGTAGAGCGAGAGATTGCGAAGCACCATCTGGGAGATCCGGAGCTTCTCGTGAGCCCGGAGTCTCTCCGCCTCCTTGTCCTGGAGTGCGGCCGCCATCTCGTCGAAGGCTCGTTCCAGTTGTCCCAGCTCGCCCTGGCCGTATCGGACGCCGGTGCGGGCCGCAAGGTCGCCCGCGGCGAGTCTCCTCGTCGTGGCGAGGAGCGTCCGCACCTGCCGCAGGAAGAACATGTCGCCCCCGAACCACGCCGCCAGGAGTGCTACCATGCTGGCGATACCGAGCCAGAGGAGGTTGCGGGCGAGGATCCGTCGAGACACGGCTAAGGCGCTTTGCTTGGGAACCCCGAGAATGAGATACACGTCCCTGTCCGCCGCGCCGGTGAGAAGGGGTTCGTAGGCGAAGAGGTAAGGGACTTTCTCAGGGGTAAGGGCTTCGAGGAGGCCTTGCTTGTGGGCCAGGATCGTCTCCAGGAGATTCGGGATGGGGAGAGGCCGCCCGATCCACGCCTCCGGCCCGGGTTGCTGAGAAAGGACCATTCCCCGGTGGTCGATGCGGGTCAGGGTGGCCCCGGCAGGGAGGCGCTCCCCCTGTAGGATGTCGAGTCGGTTCAGCCACTCCAGATCGAGGCTGGCGAAGACCGCGGCGAGGGTGCGGCCCGTCGCATCGATCACCGGATAGGCGAGGATGAACGTCGGCCTGCCGGCCACGGTTCCCGCCCGGAAGCCGCTCGAGGCGAGCTCACCGCTTTTTATGGCCTGCTGAAACCAGCGGCGATTGTCCTCGTTGAGAAGAACCGGCGTCGGGTCGGTGGTGCAGATGAGGCGGCCGTCCAGGGTTACCTCACCGAAGTCGGTATAGCGCTCGAACTCCTTCACCAGGTTGGCGAAAAAAACCGTGCACGCCTTCCGGTCCTCCCGGTGCGTCAGCACGAACTGCGCCAGCGCTTTCAAGATCTGACGGGTGCCGTCGAGGAGTTGCCTTTCCTCCCGGACGTGGAGCACGGCGAGGCGGGATAGGTTCTGCTGCACGAGGGCGGCATCGAGCCGCTCCTGCTCCGCGGCGCTGTAGAGCATGACGGCGAGCGCCGGCACCACGGCGATGAGGATGAGGATGACAAGGCGAACCCGGAGACTCGAGAAGGAAAAGCGTCTCACCCTCGCACCACGCAGGGCCTCATCCTTACCTGTCGGCATGGTTCCTCTCTTTGCACGTGAGTCCCATTATGGTCAGGATACCGACCCGCGAGGCCGAGAGCAACCTGCTGGAGCTAAGTCAGCGACCCTCGGCGGCTGCTTCCGTCACCGGGACGAGGAGGAGGGGTCGCGCGGTTTTCCCCAGGACCTTGGCAGGGACGGTGTGGGCCCAGAAGGCCTCCGCCCCGGCCTTGCCGTGGGTGCCGAGCACGATGATGTCGGCGTCGGTGCTCGCCGCGGTCTCGGCGATGACCGTGGCCGGGTCGCCGCGGCGCACCGAGGCGGAGACCGCGACTCCCAGAGCCTGCCCGCGCGCCGCCTGCCCTCGGAGGTAGGTTGCGAGCTGCGCCTCGGCGATCTGGAGGACCGCACGGGTCGTGCCCGGCATGAACCGGCCGCTCGCCGCCTGCCTCCCGGCAAGTCTTTCCATGGTCGGGACCACCGCCAGGAGACACACGGAGGCGCTCGCGGCGCGGGCGAGCTCGAAGGCGAGATCCAGACCCCGCTCATGGGCCGGCTTGCCGTCCGTGGGAGCAAGGAGGGTGCGACAGCGGAAGGGTTCCTCCGGCCTCTCTCCGTGAGGGCGAATGAGGAGCACCGGGGTACGGCCCGAGGCGACCACCTGCTGAGCGATCCTCCCGAAGAGAAGCTCCCGCAGTCCGCCCCGGCCGTGAGTGCACATGAGGATGAGATCGGGCGCGAACTCCGCCTGGTGATCCACGATCCCGCGGGCGACGCTCTCCATCGCCTCGGGATGGACATGGCGGCTCACCGGAGTGTCGGCGGGGAAGGTCCGACGGGCGACCTCCGCCAGATACCGATCGGCCTCCACTTCCTCGGTGAGGTGACGCTCACCGTGAACGGAGGCTGAGGCGCCCTTCTCGAGGATATGGATGAGGGTGACGTGCGCTCCGAGGACTCGGGCGAGGTAGTGCGCCGCCGGGAGCGCCACTTCCGCCAGGGTCGAGCCGTCGAGAGGTATCAGGATGTGCTTGAACATGACAGCGCCTCACACAAGGGTCTGGTACAGCAGGTAGAGGTTGAGCAGGATGATCAGGGCCGCCACCACGACGGCTACCGCGGTGGTGGCACTCCTGTTCACCAGCTCGCCCATGACGTCCCGCCGCCGGGTAAAGAGGATGAGGGGGACTACGGCGAAGGGAAGACCGAAGCTCAGCACCACCTGGCTGATGACCAGGGTGCGGGTGGGATCGAGGCCGAGAAAGATGACCACCAGGGAGGGCAGGATGGTGACGGCGCGGCGGAGCCAGATGGGAATGTGGCGCTCGAGAAAGCCCTGCATGATCACCTGGCCTGCCATGGTGCCTACGGCGCTGGAGGAGAGCCCGGAGGCGAGGAGCGAGACGGCAAAGACCCACTTGGCCGCCGGACCGAGGAGGGGCTCCAGGGTGAGGTGGGCATCCTCGATGGAGGCGATCTGGCTGAGTCCCGCCCGGAAGAAGGTGGCGGCGGCCATGATGAGCATGGCGCCGTTGACGAACCCGGCCACCGCCATGGCGATGGTCACATCCATCAGTTCGAAGCGGAGGAGGAGGCGCCTCTGGGCGGCGTCCTTGACCACGATCCGGCCCTGGGTCAGGGACGAGTGGAGGAAGATCACGTGGGGCATGACCGTGGCGCCTAGGATCCCGGCGGCGAGGAGCACGCTTTCCGCTCCGGCGAACTCGGGCACGGCAGCGTGATAGAACACGTCGCCCCATTGGGGTTTCTCCAGAACCGTCTCGATGACGTAGCAGAGGGCGATCACCCCGAGCATGGCGGTGATGACGAGTTCCAACGGTCTGAAGCCGCGGCTCTGGAGGCCCAGGAGGAGGAAGGTGACGACCACCGTGAGAAGGCCGGCAATCCAGAGGGGGATCCCGAGGAGGAGGTTGAACCCCAGGGCCGCGCCGAGAAACTCGGCGAGATCGGTCGCCATGGCCACGACCTCCATGAGGACCCACATGGCCCAGACAAGGGGGCGGGGGAAGTGGAGGCGGCAGAGCTCGGCCAGGTTGTAGCCGCTGGCGATGCCGAGCTTGGCCGAGAGGGTCTGGATGAGCATGGCCATGAGATTGCTCGCCACGATCACCCAGAGGAGGGTGTAGCCGAACTTGGCGCCGCCCTGGATGTTGGTGGCGAAGTTCCCGGGATCCACATAGGCGATGCTGGCGATGAAGGCGGGGCCGAGAAAGGGGAGAAGCCGGGCGAGCCCGCGCTTTGAGGTCGTGCCGGCGAGGACCTCCGAGGCGCTGGCCAGAGTTCCCGCATCGGCTCGGGGGACATTCCGTTCTGAATCGCTCTGCTCCATAGGTTCCACGCGGCCAGGTTGCCCTGCTCCTTGGGTACTCTAACTCGCTCCGAGCGGTGGTCCAGAGTGGGTTGGGGATTCACCCATGGACGTATCGGGACCCTACGCTCTCCTTCCGGTGCGGAGGATCTCCTGGAGCCCCAGCAAGGCGGCGGCCAGGCAGAGGGGAAGAATGTAATAGATGGCGCGGTAAACTAGCAGCGGTCCGAGGCTCTCAGTCGCCGGCAGGATGGGAGCGAGAACCAAGACGATGAGGGTCTCGAACACGCCGAGCCCCCCAGGGACCTGACTCACCATCCCCACCCAGAGGGCGAGGATATAGATCCCGAGGAAGCCGGGGAAGGTGAGGTCCGGGTCCGCCGGGAGCAGGGCGTAGAGGGCGCTTCCGCCGATGGCCCACTCGAGCGACGCCAGCGTGACCTGGGCGAAAAGGAGCCCGGGCGACGGGAGGGCGAACTCCCACCTGAGGATCCGGAGCGGCCCCTTCCTGCGCAGGCTCCAGATAAGATAGATCGACACGAAGAGGAGGAAGATCACCCCGATAGGCCGCACCGAAGAGAAGGGGAGGTGGAGGGCGCGAGGGACCGCCATGGGCTCAAGGAGAAAGACCACGCCCGCGAGGGCGAGGAAGCCGAGGACGAGAGTGGCGCTGCAGAAGGCGACGAGCTTGGTGATGTCGAGGGCCGAAAGTCCCCAGGCCGAATAGAGACGGTAGCGCACCGAGCCGCCGGCGACGGTGCCCAGGCCCATGTTGACGCTGAAGGCGAAGCTGATGAAGGAGGCCATGGCGATCTTGCGGTAGGGGAGGCCCTGGCGGACGTAGCGGAGGGCGAGAAAGTCGTAGCCGGTCATCATGAAGTAGTTGAGGCAGGTGAGGGCGAGACACAAGAGGACCTGCCGGGAAGGGATCTCCCTCAGGGAGCGCAAGATATCGTCGATGCTATGGGTTCGGAGCTGGCGGTGGAGAATCCAGAGGGCCGCCCCGAAGAGGAGAAGGCCGAAGAGAGAGCCAAGAACTCGGAACAGTCTTCGTTTCATCGCCTGAATCGGTTCAGGATCGGGCGTCGCGATCCCGCTCTGTCCATCGCCTCAGTTCCACGAAACGCCCAGCCGGAAGGCCGTGGGAAGGCTGTACTATCTCCTGCGTCGAGCACGATGGGCAGCCCAGGCCGGCAGTCCGATAGCGGCTATCGCGGCCAGGGCGTCCTTTTCATAGTGTCTCATGTCACCCAGGAAGAGCTCCAGGGCATTGCCGATCAGGTACCCCCCGGAACCCACTGCCATTGCCCAGAGGAGGGCGCCGGCGGCATTATATAGGAAAAATTCCCGGGCCGGTATCCTGCTCATGCCGATCACGAAGGGAGTCACCGTCCGCAGCCCGGATGGGCAGGGAACCCACCCAGGACGAGGATCGTTTCCCCCTCGAAAACGGTCCCGCCCATTATGGCCATGTAGCCGTAGGTGTCAACAAAAGGCTGGAGGCCACGGCTGTTCCTGCCAGCCTTGACGGCTTCGTAAAAAGTCCATCTCCCCAGGGCGGCGGGATCCAAGGAGCGGCGTTTCTCGCCGATGTCTGGGGGAGGGCATGGATTCCTTTCCTGAAAGAAGTTACAGTGGGCGCACCCGGCTCACAGAGCCCACGGCTCGGTGAGGGGATTTTCTGGGAGCGCCCTCTAGGGTGGGTTAAGGTCGAAGACCGAATCCGCCGCAGGTGAGTCATGGTGACACATCCGAAAGGAAAGTATCTCGCGCCGCAAGCGGTCGCCGAGTTCCGAAGCCTCGTCTACGACCATTTCCGCCGGAGCGGGCGGGAGATGCCCTGGCGGCAGACGCACGATCCTTATCGGATCCTCGTCTCGGAGATCATGCTCCAACAGACCCAGGTGCAAAGGGTGGAGGCGAAGTACAAGGAGTTCATCGCCGCGTTCCCGGATTTTCCGTCCCTGGCGCGGGCGCCGCTCCGCGAGGTGCTCCGGGTGTGGCAGGGGATGGGGTACAATCGCCGGGCGATATCCCTTCAGAAGATCGCCCAGCGGGTGGTGACCGAGTTCGATGGGCAATTACCGGATTCGGTGGCGACGCTTCGCACCTTTCCCGGGCTCGGCGCGGCCACCGCCGGGGCGATTGTCGCCTTCGCTTTCAACAAGCCCGCGGTGTTCCTGGAGACCAACATCCGCCGGGTGTTTCTCCACATCTTCTTCCCCGATAGAGTGGGGGTGAAGGACCCGGAGCTCCTGCCCCTTGTAGAGGAGACCCTGGACCGGGAGAAGCCGCGGCAGTGGTACTACGCCCTCATGGACTACGGCGCCGCGCTCAAGAAGGAGGCGGAGAACCCTAACCGGCGGAGCGCCCACTATTCCCGCCAGTCTCCCTTCGAGGGCTCGGACCGGCAGATCAGGAGCCTCATTCTCAAGACTCTCCTCGCGAAACCTCGGCTCTCGATGAGCCAACTCGTTGAGGCGGTAGGCACGGGGGCCAAGCGAACCGAGCGGATCATCGACCATCTAGGGGAGGAAGGTTTTCTCGTCCGGGAGGGGGATCTCGTCTGGATCTCACCGGGTCAGTCCGCCCAGGGTGCTGCCGAAGAGAATTCCTAGCCCCAGGCCTGGGCCGCCATGGATCGTGCATAATGCGGACTAGAACCGCGGCGCCGCAGGCGTGTTGGTCTTGATGTGCCGTCGTCTTTCAATCGTATAACGTCTAACGAATCACGTATAACGTGTAGCGGCGGTTGGTTAACATCATCACAGCTCAAGTTTTCTCCCTCGACTCCGAGATGGCTTGGGGCGGATCGCCGAGTTACGATGTTATGATGAAGGGCCTGCACGGATAGCGAATGGGGGCGGGAGGAGGAAGGGAGAGCAGATGAAATACCGGAGCCTGGGAAAGTCAGGAATCGAGGCATCCATCGTCGGCGTGGGCGCCTGGGCCGTCGGCGGCTGGATGTGGGGCGGGGCGGACGAGACCGAATCCGTCCGGGCTATCCACGCCGCCATCGATGCCGGCGTGAACCTCATCGACACTGCGCCCGTATACGGGTTCGGGCACTCCGAGGAGATCGTGGGCAGGGCGATCCGGGACCGCCGGGACAAGGTTGTCCTCGCCACCAAATGCGGGCTGGTGTGGCACGAGGAGAAAGGCGCGTTCTTCTTCGCCTCGGACGAGAAGCACCCGGCCGACCAAGGGCCGATCAAGGTCTACAGACACCTCGCTCCCGAGACGATTCGCCGCGAGATCGAGTGGAGCCTGAAACGCCTGGGTACGGACCGCATAGACCTCCTCCAGACCCACTGGCAGGACTCGATGATTCCGATCGCGGATACGATGCATGCCCTGATGGCGCTAAAGAAGGAGGGTAAGATTCGGGCCATCGGCTGCTCGAACGCCACGCCGGAACAGATGGACGAGTATAGGGCCGCCGGCGACCTCGATGTGGACCAGGAGCTCTTCTCCATGCTCGACCGCAAGCATGAGCGGGAGAACCTGCCTTACTGCGCCAAGCACAAGATCGCCTTCTTCGCCTACTCACCCCTGGCGCAGGGGCTCCTCACGGGGAAGATCGGGCCTGATCGCACGTTCCGGGAGGGGGACCAGAGGGGGCTGAAGCCCCGGTTCAGCGCGGAGAACAGGCTCAAGATCCAACGCCTCCTCGATCTCTTCAGCCCGATCGCCGAGCGGCACGGCATCTCTCTCGGCCAGCTGGCGATCGCTTGGACTCTCTCCCAGAAGGGCTGCACTCACGCCCTCGTGGGAGTCAGGACCGCTCGACAGGCCGTCGAAAACGCCAGAGCCGGCGCTGTGGAACTGACCCGGGCAGAGCTTCGAGCCATGGGCAGAGCAATCGAAGAGCACGCCGCGGATATCTCTTGACGAGCAGGGGATATGAGCAGGATGCAAACGGGACCTTATTGCTGATGTCGATCCAGCCGGTCATCATGGGCGCCCTCCGCGGTCCAAGCAAGCGATTCATGAAATATCCGGGCTAGGAGAGGATGATGAGTTCGGAGAAGTACTTGCGGTAAAAGCCCCGGTCGCGAGAAAGGAAACGGTCTGCTTTGATCACCGCGTGGGCCCCTATGAGAAAGTCGGTGATCACCCGTTTTCTGGTCCCACCGCTCTTTCGGTACCGTTTCCACCGCTCACCTGCCAAGAACGCAGCGTCCATGCCCAGTGAGGATGCCGTGATATTGACCGCGGCCAAAGTCCGATCGAGTTCCTCTCGGGTGGTAAACTGGGGCGCGAGCTCGGCGTAGACGACTTCGCAGATGAGAAGCGCACCTTCATCGTAGGCAATTTTCAGCAGCCGTTTCGACTCTTCGGCAAATCGCTCATCCGGCAGAAACACATCAAGCAGCACGTTGGTATCCACCGCGGTGATCATCGTCCTCGCACCTCTTCGACATAAGCATCGCTATCCCCCGGCCGATGAAGCACGCCGTAAACCGCATCCACTGGATGCCCCTTGCGGGATCGCTTCTGAATGAGAACTCCGTTCTTGCCGGGAACAAGCTCCACCTCCACTTCAGGATGAAGCCCGAATCGATCGCGGAGGGCCTTCGGAATGGTGACCTGGCCTCGTTCTGTAATTTTCATATTTTCTCCCTCCGTTTTTCAGAGTAATAAAATTATATAACACGCCATCGAAGCACGCAAGAGGAACGCCACGAGCCTTCGGCGAACTCCCGAATCACGATCAGCCACAACCGGCCTGCGACGTCGATAACGGTTATTCTAATTTCGGAATGAGGGCGACGGATTTCTTGGATCCCCTCCCGTAGGGGTGGTCGCATGCACTTCGCATGAGTTCAAACTGGCAAGCTTCTTTCGAATGTAACGTTGCACTCCAGCAGAAGCCACGGGTGTTTCTCCCGTACGATGAGAAAAACCATATTGCGCTTTTCCCGATCGCGCATGTAGAAGAGATCGGCGTGAACGCCGAAGGGATCCTCACAACAGTGGCACCATGGCAAAATGGGAGAGGTCGCCAAAATTATCAAGATCTTTTTGGAGTCAGGCGGGTTTTGGGTAGAAGACGTGAGAGATTCGGAGTCGACCGGCCCGCGGCCGGAGACCTCGGGTTCTTGCCCGCTCGCTTCCATCTACCGTGCCGCTCGAGGGCCATAGCCTCTGGTCTACGATACGCTTGATCTGTTGCCTCCAACCCTGAACTCGGCCTCCAATGCAACCAGCGAAACCAGCTCAACCAATTGAACCAATTTAACCCAAGAAACTTAATCTTTTGTCGCGGGCCGTCAGGCCCTGCTGTCCTCTGTTCTCTGTCCTCCGTCCTCTGATCAGTTGCCTCCAACCTCAAACCTCAATCCTCCAACGCACCGTCGGTGCTCCGCTTTCCGCCCTTTGCGCCTTTGCGAGAGAACAGCTCATCTTACACCTTTCCACAACAGAGCCTCAACGAGACCGTCCGCATTTTTTTCTTGCCATACCGTTCACTTCTTGCATAGACTGAAACCAGAATGAACTCCGTCCCGGATGTAAACCCTGCTTGTGATCTTTCATGGAGTGGGGAGGTGCAGCAAGGCGCACGGTTGGGCACCGCCGCAGGGGGCTGACTTGCCGAGTCGCAAGAGGTATTCTCCTCTGTACTGACGTACGAACTGTTCTGATTCTCTGTCGCCGACGGAACAATTTGCAGGCGATTCGCCCTCGAGCAGCCTGGTCGTCTCGATCTCTATCAGGCTTCGAACGGCGGCGAGGTGGACATTTCCCTCAGCCCGATCCCTGTCAGTGCCTCCAGGAGGTGGGGAGGCTCGAGCTTGCACCACTCTCCAGTGGGGTGGGTCATGGACAAGCCAACAATTCTGCTCATCGCGAGCGATCAGTCGTGTCTGCCGGAATTGGGAACGTTCCTTTGTGGCCGCGGGTTTACCGTCCTGACCGCTCCCGGTCCCACACAAGGGCAGGACTCTGTCAAGGCGTGCGCTCCGGATCTCGTCATCATCAACTCGCCTCAGGATGCTAGCTGGGACGGCCTCGAGGTGGCGAAGCAGATTCGCCGCAGGGAGAAGACCATCCCTCTCATACTGATCACCTCGCACAGCACTGAGGCAAGAGTCCTCTCCGCTCTCCGCGCCGGGATTGATGACTACTTCACGTCACCGTTCTCGAACGAGAGATTCCTGGCGAGAGTGGAAAAGATCCTCGCCCGTGATTCCGGACGAGGGCGGAGCGCACGCCGAACCTCGCCTGATCTGAGCCTTGCCGGATCCATGATAGGGGAGAGTACCTCGATCCGTGAGATCAAGGAAAAGATCCTCCGGATCGCAGCCTCGGACTCAACCGTCCTCATCACGGGCGAGACCGGTACCGGCAAGGAGGTGGCGGCGGACCTGATCCACCGCACCAGTCCGAGGCACAAGCACCCGTTCGTCTGCGTGGACTGCGCCGCCTTTCCCGATACCCTCCTGGAGAGCGAGCTTTTCGGCTATGAGCGGGGAGCCTTCACCGGCGCGGTTATCTCGCGGCCGGGGAAATTCGAGCTGGCAGGAAACGGCACCGTCTTGCTCGATGAGATCGGGGACATGAAGCCCTACGCCCAGGCAAAGATCCTGAGAGCGATCGAAACCAGGGAGATCTACCGCCTGGGTGGAACGAGGCGCATCCCCTTGGGCGCACGGTTCATCGCCGCTACCAACCAGGATCTCGAAGCCTTGGCAGAAAAGGGCGCTTTCAGGAAGGACCTCTACTACCGGCTCAATGTGACACGAGTCCACATGCCCGCCCTTCGGGAGAGGAAGGAAGATATCCCTCGCTTGATTCAGCATAGCATCCAGGGGCTGAACCGTCGCTTCGGCCGAGAGGTGAAGGGCCTGACTCCGTGGGCCTTGAGCACCCTGTTCCAGTATGACTGGCCGGGGAATGTCCGGGAGCTGAAGAACCTCCTCGAGGCCGCGTTTGTCAACCTCGCCGCCCGGCACATGGACTTCATCGATTTGCCCCCATCCATCGAGAACGTCCTCGCCAAGTCTCAAGATCTCCCTCAGAGTGAGAAGGATCGAGTCTGGGAGGCGCTCTTCGCCACCAAGTGGAACAAGAGCAAGGCTGCTCAGAAGCTCCACTGGTCACGGATGACACTCTACCGCAAGATGGTGAAGTACCATATCACTTCCAAAGCGTCTCGCCGCACTCGGGAGGCTTGACTCATTCACAGGCCCAGCGTACTTGTCACACCTTTGTTCCCGTTGTGACAGTCTTCTGCGACAGCCGAGCCTGCTGCTGAGTTGCGCCTGACCCATTAGGTTTCAACCCCTCGGAGCGTCACCCCGCCCAATCCCATCGATCTCTCACCTCCCGTCAATGTGTAACATCCCTGTTACACTCCCCGCCAAAACCTACCACCTCACGAGCACGATGACTCCGCGGAAAAAAGACATCCTATCGCCAGGTTGAGAGACAACCCCTGCCTCACATCGGCAAGTGGCACCGACTTTGCCGAAAGGCTCATCATGTCAACGCGATGGCTCGCCTTGATTAACTGTCACGCAATTTAAGCGAAGATTTAAGAGAGCATGGAGACACGATGAGAAAGCGAGGTGAGGAGTCCGCGGACGGAAGGCAACTCGAGGGACGATATGCGAACTGTATAGAAATAGGGCACAACGCCTTCGAGTTCTTGCTTGATTTTG
>Ga0335070_10004420_pt1 | contig 16431 bp, 10 predicted proteins | sample Lox_Sample_13_FD_206722 | JGI IMG/M metagenome (GOLD analysis project Ga0335070, IMG submission 206722) | Soil microbial communities from Loxahatchee National Wildlife Refuge, Florida, United States - Lox_Sample_1.3 | ecosystem: Environmental > Terrestrial > Soil > Wetlands | place: USA... | reverse complement strand
CGTCGGCGGCTTCACCGGCACCCTGACCGGCGACGCCGAATTCGCCGGCACCCCCATCACGCCACCGCCGACCGCCGAACCTCCGTTCCTGAAGGGCGACGTGACCTGCGATCACCTGGTGAACACGGCGGATCTTTCGCCGCTCCTCCGCTTCGGAGTCGGCCTCGGCGCCTACCCCGCTCCGTGCGAACTCGCCCTGCTTCCGTTCTCCGTGCAGGGCTTCGCCCAGTGGTTCGACGCCTCCCAGGGACAGGGCTACGTCGAAGTCCCGGACGATTCCGCGCTCAACCCGGCCGATGCCATCACGATCGAAGCCCGAGTCAACCTCTGGAGCTACCTCTCCCCAACGGGCGGCAGCGGCTGCTCCAGCCTCGTTGGCAAGGGTTACCTCACCGCTTACTGGTTCGGCCTCTGCAGCGGCCACCTCCGCTTCTACCCCCGCGGGCAGGGGTCGCTACACGACTCCACAGGCGTGGTCCCGCTGCGCCAGTGGGTGCACATCGCCGCCGTCGCCGATCACACCAGCGTCAAGTTCTACATCAACGGCCAGCTGGACAGCGAGTTCACAACGGACGACGCGCCGCTCTCCCAGAACACCCAGCCCCTGCGCATCGCCAGCGACATCGACTACAACTTCCCGCCCTGGGCCGGCCTCAGCGAGGTGCGCATCTGGGACATCGCGCGCTCCCAGGCAGACATCCAGGCCACGATGGGCGATGCGATCTCGACGCCGCAGGCCGGCCTCGTCGCCGTCTACCCCCTCGCCGGCAACGCCGACGACGCGCTGGGCGGCCACAACGGCGCGGCCGTGGGCGCCGTCAGCTTCGGCTCGACGCTGCCGCTGCCGTACTTCCACGACATCGACTGCGACGGCCTCGTCGACGCGACGGACCTGCTCCCGCTCGTGGCCTACATCGCCGGTGTCGCTGACGCGGTGCCCGTGCCGGACGGCTGCGAGGCGGTGGGCGCCCCGACTAGCTAGCGCCGTCCGAAGCCGCGCGCCAGGGCGTCCGCGCTCATGTGGACGATTGTCGGCCGCCCGTGCGGGCACGTGTGCGGCGAGGCCGCGGCCTCCAGTTGCACCACCAGCTCCCGCATCTCCTCCGCCGTCAGCTGCTTGCCCGCCCGGATCGCACCGTGACAGGCGAGCGACATGGCGACGCGGTCCCGGCGGTCCCCCTCGTCCTCCTCGGCGAGCGCGTCGAGAAAGCGGCGCACGTTCTCCCGCACGTCGCCGCGCGCCAGCGGCGCCGGAAGCGCCCTCACCAGCACCGCCCCTTCCCCGAACTCCTCGATCTCGAACCCATGCTCCCGCAGCGCCTCCGCCTCGTCCCTGAGCAGCGCGCGCTGCCTGGGCGCCACGTCCACCGGCGCCGGGTCCAGCAGCCCCTGCGCATCAGGACGCCGGCTGGCCCGCGCGGAGCAGAAACGCTCGTAGAGCACACGCTCGTGCGCCGCGTGCTGATCGATGAGGTACATGCCTTCCGGCCCCTCGGCGATGATGTAGATGTTCCCGAACTGGCCGATCACCCGCAGCACGGGCAGCGCCTGCGCCGGCGTCAGCGAAGTCTCGCCAGGGCCCGGCTCCGCTTGCGAAACCCCCGGGGGCTGCTCCTGCCGGAATCCCCGCTCCCAGAGCGGCGGCGTCCACGGCTGCGGCGCCGGCGCCAGGTCCGGCGCGCCCGCCACTGCCGCCACGGCGCTCGCCGGCACCGGGGCATGGGCCACCAGCGCCGCCCGCACGGCCCGCTGCACCGCCGCGAAGGCCGCAGACTCGTCCACGAAGCGCACCTCGGCCTTCGTCGGGTGCACGTTCACGTCGACGTCTTCGTAGGGCACCGTGATGTTCAAGACCGCGACGGGGTGCCGGCCCGTCATCAGCATCCCCTGGTACGCCTCCTGCACCGCGAAGGCCAGCCGCCGGTTCTGAACCCAACGCCGGTTCACGAAAAGGCTCACGTAGGTCCGGCTGGCCCGCGAGACGTGCGGCGGGCCAACAAGCCCCTCCACCCGCACCGGCCCCTCGCCCGGCGTAACCGCCAGCAGCTCCGCCGCCAGGTCCAGCCCGTAGACAGCCGCTGCGGCGTCCCGCAGGTCGCCGTTGCCAGGCGTGGCGAAGCTCTGGCGCCCGTCCACGGTCAGGCTGAACCGCACCTCAGGCCAGGCCAGGGCGTAGTGCGTCACAACCGCGGCGATAGCGTTCGTCTCGCTGCCCGGAGTGCGCAGGAACTTGCGCCGCGCCGGCAGCCGCGCGAAGAGCTTGCGCACGGTTACGGACGTCCCCACCGGCGCGCCGCGGCCGCCGCCCTCCCGCGCCGCTTCCGGCACCAGCTTCACCCAGGCCCCCGATTCCTCGCCCGGCGGGCGCGACGTCACTTCGATCTCCGCGACGGCTGCGATCGAGGGCAGCGCCTCCCCGCGGAAGCCGAGCGTGCGCACGCGCACCAGGTCCGCGTCGTCGGACAGCTTGCTCGTGGCATGGCGCTCGAACGCCGTGGCGACCTCCGCCGGGTCGATCCCGCAGCCGTCGTCCGTCACCCGGATCGTCTCCAGGCCGCCGCCGGTGATCTCCACGGCCACCCGTGAGGCGCCCGCATCCAGCGCGTTCTCGACGAGCTCCTTCACCACGGACGCCGGCCGCTCCACCACCTCTCCAGCCGCAATACGGGCGGCGATGTCTGGAGCCAGCACACGGATCGGCACGGTATCCCTCCGGGGGATTGTACCGGCGCGCCGGTGCTAGTCATAAGGCGCAACTGGCACAACTTTGTGGGAACCGCGTAACCAGCCGCCGCGGCCAGACGTCTCACTCAATAGACCGAAAGCATGCAGAAGTTAACGATTGGCAAAGACGCGCCTCCGCGGCAGGGCAGCCGGTCAGTCGCCGGGATCATGCGCCTCGTCGCGCCGACTGGCCGCCACTCGCCGGGCTCGGCATCCATCGCCACCGGCGTCTGCCTGGCCATGGTCCTGGCGATCAGCGCGTTCGTCGGCGAAACGGGGCGCCTCGCCTACTCCAACCTCAACTACCCCGTCGTCATCTACGCCGGCCTGGCGCTGCCCTGGCCGGCCGCGCTGGCTGTCACCCTCTGCGCCATGACCGGCCCCAACCCGCACGGCAGCGTCTTCCTCGACGCCTTCGATGCGGACCGCAACGCCGTCATCCGGCCCATCACCATCGCCATCGTCAGCGCCATAGCCGTCGGCCTCGGCCGCGCGTCCCGCGCCAGCGAGGACACCCTCCGCGCCGGCGAGCAGCGCCTCTTCTCCTTCCTGGAGAGCGTCCCCATCGGTGTCTTCGTCTTCGCCGCCGGCGGCGCCCCCTACTACGCCAACCAGGCGGCGCAGAGGCTGCTCGGCCGCGAGCTGGCCAGGGACGCGTCCCCGGACCAGCTCGTCTCCCTCTACCGCGCATTCGTCGCCGGCACCTCTGAGCCCTACCCCCTGGCGCGGACGCCCATGGCCCGGGCCCTGGCCGGCGAGACATCTGTCGTCGATGACATGGAGGTCGAGCGAGACGACGGGCGCATCAACCTGCAGGTCTGGGGGGCGCCCATCCGCGACGCGTCAGGCAACGTCACGCACGCCGTCGCTGCCTTCAGCAACATCACCGCCCAGAAGCGCTGGGAAGCCGCCCTCCGCGAGAGCGAGGCCCGCTTCCGGGCGGTCTTCGAGGAGGGACCGCTGGGCATGGCCATCGTCAGCGCGGACAACCACTTCTCGCAGGTCAACGAGGCGCTCTGCGCCATGACCGGCTACCGCGGCGACGAGCTAGCCGGCATGACGTTCACCGATCTCACCCATCCCGACGACCGCGAGCTCCACCAGGAAGAGACCGAGCGCCTGCACAGCGGCAAGCTCGACCTCCTGGACATCGAAAAGCGATACGTCCGCAAGGACGGCGCGCCTGTCTGGGTCCGCGTCTGCGTGCGCGTCGTGCGCGATTCCGCCGGGCGGCGAGAGTACAGCCTGGTGATGGTCCAGGACGTCACCGACCGACGCAAGGCGCTGGCCGAGGTCGAGCGCCTCGCCTACCACGACGCGCTCACCGGCCTGCCCAACCGCCGCCTCATGTACGACCGTCTGGGCCAGGCCATCGCCCGCGCCCGGCGCTTCCGCGCGCCCGTCGCCGTCCTCTCGATCGACCTTGACGGCTTCAAGAAGGTGAACGATGAGCACGGCCACGCCGCCGGCGACGCCGTCCTCGTCGAGGCCGGCAAGCGCCTGGCTGCCGCCGTACGCGACACCGACACAGTCGCCCGCATGGGCGGCGACGAGTTCCTCGTCCTCGTCCCGGACGCCCCCGGGGCTGACCTCGACATCGTCTGCCGGCGTATCGAGGAAGCGTTCCTGACGCCGGCAATCGTCGCCGGTGAACGCCTGTCCGTCCGCGCCAGCCTGGGCCGCGCCACCCTGTTCGAGGACGGCGACGACGAAGACTCGCTGATCTCCGCCGCCGACGCGGCGATGTACCGCAACAAGGAAGCCGCTCGGCGCGCGCCCGCGCGCTAGCCCGCGAAGGTCAGGCCGCCGACCACGCTCTCCACGAACGGGAAGTACGCCCCGTACTCCGCCGCCGGCGTGCGCTGGGCGATGATCAGGGGCTTACCGCGGTAGTCCAGCACGATCAGGTGCTGCTTCTCGCCCGGCTTCACTACGAAGCTCTGATCGCCGGCCGCGATATACGTGCCCTTGGCCGCCGCCACACCGGCCTTCAGCTCCACGTCCATCTGGCGGCCCGCCAGGCCGTTTACTTGCAACGACGACGGGTTGGAGGTCGTCAGGTTCGGGTTCGTCGTCAGCCACGTCACCAGGTCTGTCGGCAGATCGGTCTTGGCGCCGCTCTCCGTATCGAAGACGCCGTCCGGGCTGATCAGGCACACGCAGTTCTCCGCCGGGTCCTCGCCGCGGTAGAGGTCGACGAAACGCTCCGTGTCGAACGCCGCCGACCAGCCGTCCTCCAGCGAGAAGTGGGCCTCCGGCTGAAAGCGCGCCGTCCTGTAGGCGCCCGCCGCCAGCGCCACCTCTCCCCCGCCGGCCGGCACGTCCAGCACGCCCTCGATCCCGCCCGTGCGTGTCGCCGTCGCCGTCGGCCCGACCGTCTCCGTCGCGGAGCCCGCAGCCGTCGGGCTGGGCGAGCCGGAAGCAACGGGTGTCGGCGAGGTGTCGTCGTCTCCCCCGCAGGCCGCCGCCAGGAGCGCAGCGCAGAACAGAAGCGCCGCCAGTATCCTCATCACAATCGCTCTCCCTCGCGCCTCGCGCGCTCTGACATGTCGTACAGCCGCTGGATCGCCTCCAGCGGCGTCATTCCGTTGACGTCCAGCTCCGTCAGCTCTCGCAGGAGCGGGCTCTCCTTCTGCGCGAAGAGCGGCAGCTGCGGCAGCGACTCCTCGCGCCTCGCCGCCGGCGCCCCGCGCGTCGACTCCAGCTCCTCCAGCAGCTCCTGGGCCCGCGCCACCACCGGCCGCGGCAGCCCCGCCAGCTGCGCCACGTGCACACCGTAAGAACGGTCGGCGCCGCCCGGCAGGATGCGGTGCAGGAAGACCACGCCGTTGCCCTCTTCGGCAACGGCCACGTTGAAGTTGCGGACGCGCGGCAGCGTCTCCGCCAGCGCCGTCAGCTCGTGGTAGTGCGTGGCGAACAGCGTCCTCGCCTTCGCGTCCGGCCGGTTGTGCACGAACTCGGCGACCGCCCGCGCGATCGCCATCCCGTCGTACGTGCTCGTCCCGCGCCCGATCTCGTCGAAGATCAAGAGCGAGCGCGGCGTCGACTGGTGCAGCATCGCCGCCGTCTCCAGCATCTCAACCATGAACGTGGAGTGCCCGGCCGCGATGTCATCGAGCGCGCCCACCCGCGAAAACAGCCGGTCGACGACGCCGATCCGCGCCTCCCGCGCCGGCACGAACGAGCCCGTCTGTGCCATCAATACCATCAGCGCCACCATCCGCAGGTAAGTCGACTTGCCGGCCATGTTCGGCCCCGTCAGCATCATCACCTGCGTCTCCGACGACGAAAGGGTAACGTCGTTGGGGACGAAGCTCCCCTCCGGCAGCATGCGCTCGACGACAGGGTGCCGCCCCTCGCGGATGACGATCGCGTCTCCCTCGTCGACGAGGGGCCGCGCGTAGCCGTAGCGCGCTGCGGCCTCCGCCAGCGCCGCCGCCACGTCGATCGCGGCGATCGCCGCCGCCGTCTCCAGGATGCGCCCGGCCTCCCCCGCCGCCTGCGTGCACACCTGGCGCAGGAGCGTCCCCTCCAGCTCGGCCTCCAGCTCCTGCGCGTGGAGGACCCGGTACTCGTGCTCCTGCAGCTCCGGCGTCGTATAGCGCTCGCCGCCGACCAGCGTCTGCTTGCGCTGGTAGTCCGCGGGAACCGAGCCGGCGTGCGCCTTCGAGACCTCCAGGTAGTAGCCGAAGACCCGGTTGTAGCCCACCTTCAACGTGCGGATCCCCGTCCGCTCCCGCTCCCGCGCCTCGATCTCCGCCAGCACGCGCCGGGCGTCGCGCGCCGTCGCCCGCAGGCGGTCCAGCTCGTCCGAAAAGCCGGCGCGGATGGGGCTCCCCTGGGCCGGATCGTCGGCCAGCGCCGCCGCGATCAGCGCCGCCGTCCCGGCACACGGATGGAGCCCGGCGAGCATCTCTTCCGCGGCCCTGCGCAGCGGCTCGCTCAACCCGTCGCCCGGCTCCAGCAGCGCCCGCAGTTCCGGCACCGCCTCCAGTCCGCGCCTCAGCCCGAGGAGGTCGCGCGGCGTCGAAGGCGTCAGCGAAGACGCCGCCGCCGAGGCGATCCGCGCCAGCACACGCTCCAGGTCCGGCACGCGGCCCAGCGCCCCCCGCACCCGCCCGCGCCGCACGGCGGACGACGCAAGGAGCTCGACCTCGTCCTGGCGGCGGGCGATCGCCACCGCGTCCAGCAGCGGCTGCCCCAGCCGCCGGCGCAGGAGGCGCGCCCCCATCGGCGTCGAAGTCTCGTCCAGCACGCCGAGCAGCGTCCTGCCGCCTTCGCCGCGCAGGGGCTCGAATATCTCCAGGTTGCGCAGCGCCGCCGCGTCGACCAGCATGTGCTCGCCCGTCCGCGCCAGGCGGACGCCCATGATGTGGCCCAGCGCCGCCTGCTGGTTCTCCGCCAGGTACTCCACGACCGTTCCCGCGCCGGCCGCCGCCAGCCTCTGCACGGCCAGCCCCAGCCCGTCCAGCGCCGTCGCCCCGAAATGGCGCATCAGCGCCGCCGTCGCCGTATCCATGTCGAACCGCGCAAGAGGCGTCAGCGTGGCCCTGAGGCCGGGCGGCGGGCTCACGCCGGGCGACAGCAGCAGCTCCGCAGGGGCCAGCCGCTCCAGCTCGCCCGCGACGGCGTCCGCGCCGCCCTGCAGGCAGCCGAACTCCCCGGTCGAGACGTCGCACCAGGCAAGGCCGCAGGCGTCACCCCCCGCGACCAGCGCCGCCAGGTAGTTATTGGCGCCCGGCCGCAGCAGGTTGTCCTCCACCAGCGTCCCCGGTGTCACCACCCGCACCACCTGCCGCTCGACGATCTTCTTGCCCTTCTCCGGCGCCTCCGTCTGCTCGCAGATCGCCACCTTGTAACCCTTGGCGATCAGCTTCGCCAGGTAGGAGTCCAGCGCGTGGTGCGGCACTCCGGCCAGCGGCACCCGCTCACCCTTGCTCACCGGACGTGACGTCAGCGTAATCTCCAGCTCGCGCGCGACGAGCTCAGCGTCGTCGTCGAACGTCTCGTAGAAGTCGCCCAGGCGAAAGAAGAGGATGGCGTGCGGATATCGCCGCTTTATGTCGAGATACTGCCGGCGGAGGGGAGTCGTCATCCGTCTGTCTGCGCCATTGTAGCCCCGCCGCCCGCTTCGAGCTCTACACTTATGTCACACACTTCAGTCGGCGTGTGGACAACCCCTACGCCGCCTTCTCTTCCGCCCGCGCCCGCAGGGAGTTGCGGATCATGCCATCTCGCTTCCCTCCGCTCGCTAGCTGCGCCGATTATCGCAGACATGCAGCGGATAGGGATCGGCGACCGCGGGGTTGGTTGCTCGAAGAGCCGGCGGGCCTAGCGCCGGGAGCGCGCGTAGGCGAACGTGCCGCCGGTGGCCACGATCATCGCCGCGGCGAGGAGCGCCAGTATGACCGCCGGGAACCCGCCCGAGCTGCCGCCGGCGCCGCCGGACGCGAACTCCACGATGCCGCCAACCGCTGACGGGTTTGGAGTCGCGTTCAGGGTGTTCGTGATCGTGCAGCTCGCCGGAACGCCATTGCTGACCGGGACGTTCACGCAGTCAGATGTCATCGTGTAGCCGCTCGGCACCGTCTCGCTCGCCGTGCAGGTTGTGCCGGAGACGTTGAACTTGTGGATCGTCGTCGTGAACGGCGTGCCCGGCGCGGCCGTACCCGAGGGCGGTGTCGCAATGCCGCTCGTGCAGACCACGCTGACCGGGACCGAGGTGACAGGCCCGCTCGGCGAGTAGACCTTGTTGACCGTGAACGTCGTGCTGGTTTCGGTGTTCGTGATCGTGCAGCTCGCCGGTACGGCATTGGCAATCGGCACGCTGCCGCAGTTTGTAGTCATGATGTATCCCGGCGGAACCGCAGTCTCGCCCGCGCTACAGGTGGCGCCCGCGTTGAAGCCGATCACCGTCGCCACGAAGGGCGTACCCGGCGCGGAGTTGCCGGAACCCGGCGAGACGGCGCCGCTGGAGCAGGTGATGCTCACCGGCACCGGCGTCATGTCGCCCGCCGGCGAGTAGACCTTGTTCACGGTGACCGTCGTCTCAGACACCGGGGTCGAAAGCACCTGGGCGTCCCAGGTGATGCAGTCGCCGGAACCGAAGTCGAACGAGCTTTCGGCGCCGACCTGGATGCTGGTGTCGCCCGGCGGGACGTTGGCGGTCACGCTCTGGGTGTTGGTGTCCCAGAAGTTGCCGTCGGCGCCGTTCAGCGTCGTCGACATCGTGACGCTGCCATCAACGTACGTCTTGTTGTTGAACGGCGGGCTGTTGGGCTGGCCATCGGCCACGATCCACGTGGTCTTGGAGCTGCCGGCCACCGCGTTGTAGCCCGACATCGTGAGCGTCTCCACCGGCGGCCCGTCGAAGGTCCGGGCGCCCTGGTAGATGTCCACCTGGTGGGCCGGCGAGGAGCTGTTCGAGTAAACCACGATCAGGCTCGCGCCCTCGAGCAGAGGCTCGGTGCCGGGGAAGATCGGCGGGCCGCCGGACGCGAAGCCTGTCAGCGTGTTGGAGCCGAAGGTCGCGTACGGGGTCACGTCAGCCACGAAGTTGTATATCTGTCGCGTGACCGGCGCGTCCCAGCACGGGCTGGCCGTCGTCGCGTAGTTGGTGCCCGTGATCGCGTTGCCGTTGATCGAACCGGCACCCAGCGCCGGGATCGACGTCGAGTTGATGACGGACCAGTAGAGGAAAGCCTTGGCGACGCTGGAACCGCCGGGAACCGCACCGAGGGTGATCGTGCCGCCGCCGGGGGGACCGCTGGCCCGCATGCCGACGCCGGCGGCCACGTAGTCGCCCTTCAGTTGGACGGAGTAGTTCTGGCTGAACGGGACAGGGGTGCCGATAACGGTGTGCGTGTTGCTGGTGCCATCGCCGTTGCCGTAGGCAAACGCCGGCTTCGGTCCTATCGAAAGGAACACCGCAACCGCTGCGGCTATCGCGCAGACGATTGCAACAAGACCAACTGAGGCCGAAAGGCCAACACGGTTCAAGCCGCACCCCCTAAATTTGAGGCAATTATGGGTGCGGTCTATAACCTTGTCAAGTACTCTACGCTAAATTGGCAGCTATTCCTCAGCACCTAACGCCGCCGCCGCGCCTGACCGGATACACGGCGTATCCTATCTAGTTGGGCTGAGCGCCAAACTCGTCGACCACCGCGATCGCGTACGGCGCCTGCTCCCGGCAGGCCCCGCACTTCACGCACCGCTCCTGGTCGATGCGGTACATCCCGCGCTCGTCCTTCACCACCGCCGCCGTCGGGCAGATCGCCTCCGCCAGCGGCAGCCGGTCGGACTGGTGCAGCACCTCGTATCGCACCAGGCCGGCGCAGGCCCGGGTCGGGCAGCGCTTGCGCAGCACGTGCTCCATCAACTCGTCCTGGAACCAGCGCAGCATCGTCATCACCGATGTCGGCGCGCCCTGGCCGTGGAAGCAGTTGGCGTTCGTCGAAAGCTGGGCCAGCAGCTTGATCAGCTCGATATCCGCCTCGCGCCCGCGCCCGCTGGCGATCCGCCGCAGGATCTCCACCATCCTCCGCGTCCCCGCGAAGCAGGTCGTGCAGCGCCCGCAGGACTCGTCCTCGGCGAACCACTCGAAGTAGATGCACAGGTCGATCACGCAGTTCGTGTCGTCCAGGATCACCAGGCCGCCGCCGCCCATCAGGGAACCGCGCTCCCGGTAGTACTCCGGCTCCAGCGGAATGTCCACCTCGCTGGCCGGGACGATGCCGGAGAGCGGGCCGCCCGGCTGGATCGCCTTCAGCGTGCGCCCTTCCGGCGGGCCGCCGCCCATCTCCATCACAACCTCCCGCGTCGATGTGCCCAGCGGAACCTCCAGCACGCCCACCCGGCGGATCTGGCCGGAGAGGGAGAACATCTTCGTGCCCTTGTTCTTCTCCGTGCCGACGCTCCCCCACCACTCCGCGCCGTTGCGCAGGACCAGCGGCGCGTTGGCGTATGATTCGACGTTGTTGATGTTCGAAGGCTTGGCGAAGGCGCCGGCCTCGGCCGGATACGGCGGCTTGATCTTCGGCATCCCCCGCCGGTCTTCCAGCGAGCTGAGCAGGCCCGTCTCGTCACCGCAGACGTAGCTGCCGGCGCCGCGCACCACCTCCACCTCGAAGCCGGTGCCGCTGCCCAGGATGTTCTTCCCGGCCAGCCCCGCCGCGTAGGCGTCTTCGATCGCCTTCTCCATGCGCGCGACTGGCAGCGGGTACTCGTCGCGTATGTATATGAAGGCGCGGTCGGCCGCGGTTGCCACCCCGGCGATGATCACGCCCTCAAGGAGGAGATGCGGGTCGCTCTCCATGATATTGCGGTTCACGAAGGCGCCGGGGTCGCCCTCGTCCGCGTTGCAGATGACGTACTTGGGGTGGCGCTGGCTGGTACGCAGGAAGTCCCACTTGCGGCCGGTGGGGAACGCCGCGCCGCCGCGGCCCCAGAGGCCTGAGGCCAGCAGCTCCTTGGTGATCGCCTCGCCGTCCATCTTCAGGGCCTTGTCCAGCCCCTCGTAGCCGCCGTTGGCGATGTAGTGGTCCATGTTCTCGGGGTCGGTCACGCCGCAGTTCGCCATCAGGCGCCGCAGCTGGCCGCGCCAGAACGGTAGCGAGCTGATGGGCGGCACATCGCCCATGCTGCCCGTGCCCAGCACCGCCAGCGCGCCTGGCCCGGCCGCCGAGCCGGCCGCCACCGCATCCAGCAGCGCACCGGCCCTGTCCGGGGTCACCTGCTGGTGCAGCACGCCGGGCTGTCCGGGCAACCGCACCTCCACCAGCGGCTCCGCGTAGCAGAGGCCGTTGCAGCCGGTCATCATCACGTCCGCTTCAATCTTGCGCGACCTCACGCCCTCGCGGATCGCCACCAGCGCCTCTTCCGCGCCCAGAACGCGGGAGCACGTCGCCACGCCTACCTTGATCAGCGCCCGCTTCGGGTCCGCGATTGGCGCCCAGGCAGCGTCGGCGGCCTTGCGCAGGTCCGCGTAGCTAGCCACTACTCGCTCGCCTCCGTTGCGGCTGGCGCGGGCTTAAGCCCGCGCGCGAACTCGATCGCCTGGCTCGTCGTCAGCGGGCCGATGTACTTGCCCTTGTAGCGGATCAGCGGCGCCAGGTGACAGGTGCCGTCGCACTGCACCAGCCGCAGCTCGTATTTGCCGTCGATGCTGACCTGGTCCATCTGGCAGCCCAGCTCCGCCTCCAGCGCGCGCCGGATACCCGTCGAGTTCTTGAGCAGGCAGGCCGGGCCGCTGCACCATTCGACGACGTTCTCCGCCGGCGGGCGCAGCCGCAGCTCGGAGTAGAAGTCGATGGTGCCGTAGACCAGCGCCGGGGTTGTGTTGAACTGCGCGGCCAGCAGCGGAATCGACGCCGGCGGGATGTAGTGGAACTCGTGGTTGATGCGGTGGAGCGCCTTCAGCATGTCCACGTCGTCCGGCTTGAGATCGGCGATCAGCTCAGTGACCCGGGCCAGCAGCTCCACGCGGCCGGGGGCCGGCGCGACTATCGATAGGCGGGAGTTGTGGCTCGCATTGGCGAACAAGAAGCGCTTCCTTTCGCAGGATTGTGCGAATCGTCACCAATATAGCGGGTCGCCCGTCAAGGGTCGAGGGCGGATGCGCCAAAACGCCGGAAGGGCCGGCCCCGTGGCCAGCCCCCCGGCGGATCGAAAGGAGAGCGGTGTTTACGTGGTCTGCGGAGAGGTCGGCGCCTTCTCCGCCGCGGCCCCCTTCACACGGCTCTTTTCGTGCTCGTCGGCGACGACGGTTGCCCAGTAGGTCACAGGCGACATGATGAACACGTTGATCAGGCCCATCACGATCAGGAACGCGCCCAGGCCGACAACCAGGTCGGAGACCTTGAAACCCATGACTGCCACGCCAAGGCTCGTCCGCAGGAAGGCGGAGGTCTGAGCCGTGGTGCGCAGCGGGTTGGAGACCGGGTTGCCGTTGGCGTCCGTAGCGGCCAGCGTCTTGTCACTGGTCCAGCCCGGGACCGGGTTGCCGTTGGCGTCCTTGGCGGCCAGCGACGCGTCCTGGGTCATGTTGATCGGCTTGCCACTCGAGTCCTTGGCGGCCTGAGACACGTCAGTGGTCGTGCCGCCGGCCGGCGTCATGTACGTGCCGTTCTCCAGGGCGTACCACCCCTTCGGCAGTGAGTAGGAGCCAAGCTCCGCGTACAGGTAGCCACCGGTGGTGTGCAGCGTGTGCCCCAGGATCGCATCGGATTGGGCGTCTGCCTTGGCCGCCGAATCAACCGTCTGACCGGCAAACGCAGGAGCGTCCGCCGAAACCGTAATGTCTTCCTGGAGGATCGAGTCACGGACGTCGTCGTGAGCGCTCCGGCCCTCGATGAGCATGTACGCTCCCCCCGCGACAAAGGCAAAGCCCACCACAATGGGGGCAATCCACACCCAGTGGCGTGCCAACCTCGCAAACCTTCCTAGCTTATCCATCTCTTCTCTCCTTTCCTTCCGGGCTCATCGCCCTCTTGTTTCTACCGATAAGGTAGACGGAGAGGAGGAACGCACGTAGCTAGCGAACGGCCCCTTGCGCGCGGGACGAAAGTCCCGACTTCAGGGGGCCGTTTGGCGAGGTTCGGGTGCCGTTAAGCGAAGAGGGCTTCGACGAACTGGCGCGGTTCGAACGGCGCCAAATCCTGCGGCCGCTCGCCCGTGCCAACGAAGCGCACGGGGACGCCCAGCTGGTCGCAGACAGAGAAGACCACGCCGCCCTTCGCCGTGCCGTCCAGCTTGGAGAGCAGCACGCCGGTGACGCCGACTGCTTCCGTGAAGTATTTGGCCTGCTGCATGGCGTTCTGGCCGGTGGTCGCGTCCAGCACCAGCAGTACCTCGTGCGGGGCGTCAGGCACGGTGCGCTGGATGATGCGGTTGATCTTGCGCAGCTCCTCCATCAGGTTCGCCTTGGTGTGCAGGCGGCCCGCCGTGTCGATGATCAGCACGTCCGCGTCGCGCTTGGTGGCGGCCGCCATCGCGTCGAACACGACCGCGCCGGGATCCGCGCCCTGCTGGTGCGCCACGACGTCCACGCCGGCGCGCTCACCCCAGTGCTTGAGCTGCTCGATCGCCGCCGCGCGGAAGGTGTCCGCCGCCGCCAGCACGACCTTCTTGTTCCGCGAGACGTAGCTGTGCGCCAGCTTGCCGATGCTCGTCGTCTTGCCCGTGCCGTTCACCCCCACGACGAGGATCACCGCCGGCTTCGGCATCGTCTCGTGCTGGCCGTTGGCATGCCAGATCTTGCCGCGGCCGGTGTCAACGTCCAGCACCGTCACCATCTCGTCCTTCAGCACGCCAAGCGCGGCCGCCGGATCGCCGATCTTCTCGGCTTTCACCTTCTCCCGGACGTCGTCAATCATGCGCATCGTGGTCTGCGCGCCCGCGTCGGCCAGCACCAGCGTTTCCTCCAGGTCCTCCCAGAGCGCCTCGTCCAGGCCGCCGCGCTTGAACAGCCCGCCGATCTTGCTGAACCAGCCTTTGCGCGTACGCTCCGCCGCCTGCTCCACCGTGTGGGCGGCGCTGTCGTCGCCTTCGGCCGGGGCGGCCGGAGCCTCGACAGCTTCGTCCACCGGCCCGTCTGGCGCCTCGTAGATGTCCTCTTCGAACTCCGCGGCCGCCTCCATCTCCTCGCGAGTGAGTTCGTCCGGGGCGGTCTCGGTCGTTTCCTTCTTGCGTCTGAAAAATCGCGTCATAGCTCGATGATATGGGCCGTCCTTTGCGACTGACAACCGCACGCAGTAAATTGCGAGTCACCGGAGGCGGCGGGAATGCTACGTCGCGCCCTCTCCGGGCCAACGTAGATTGCCCGGGCGGCATCGATGGGGCAGACGTCCTTTTCCTGGTGCGGCACATCGCCGGCCTGCCGGAGCAGCCGCGGCCGCAGTATTGCCCGGACATCGGCCCGGACCCGGAGCAGTAGTGGGCTACGTTCGCGCGCCGGCCAGGACCTCGCGGATCGTGCCGGCCACGTCGCTCATAAACTTGCTGCGCGGGTAGACGAAGTCAACGCCGGCCTGCCGCGCCTCCCGCAGGCGGCCCGTGTCCACGTGCGGGCCGAAGGCCAGCAGCGGTACCCCCGCGCTCATGCAGACGCGCACCAGCTCATTCAGGTCGATCCAGTCGACGCTGAGGTCGAAGATCGCCAGCGCCGGCGTATCCTTGAGCCCGCGCACGAAGGCATCGGGGCTCTCCGCCACCTCCAGGAAGCCGCCCAGGCGCTGCACGCCGGACTCGATGCGCACGCTGGTCAGAAGCTCAGGGACGAACGCAAGCACACGAAAAGGCTGGGGCAGAGGCATTCCGTAGGTATTATGTCATTCCGCCCCGGAAAGTTACGCCGGCGACGGTTAATTCTGAGCGCCGGTTGCTTCCGTCACGTCCGCCAGGCGCATGGACAGCACGCGCGAGGCCGCGTCCGGCGCGATCGAGATGCCGTAGATGCTGTCCGCCTGCTCGATCGTGCGGCGGTTGTGCGTGATGACGATGAACTGCGTCCGCCGCGACTGCTCCTTGATGGACCTGGCGAAGCGGCCAACGTTTGCCTCGTCCAGCATGGCGTCCACCTCGTCCAGCACGCAGAACGGCGCCGGGTTCACCTGCAGCAGCGCGAACAGCAGCGAGACAGACGTCAGCGACTTCTCGCCGCCGGACAGCTGCGTCAGGCTGTTCGTGCGCTTGCCGGGCGGCCGCGCCTCAATCTCCACGCCGGAGGTCTCGGTGTGCTTGGGGTCGGAGAGCTTGAGCCTGGCGTGGCCGCCGCCGAAGAACGTGGTGAAGTTCTGCTCGAAGTTCTTCGCCACCTGCTCGAACGTCAGCTCGAACTTCTTGCGCATCAGGTTCGTCAGCTCGTCGATCGCCCGCAGCAGCGCCGACTCCGCGTTCTCCAGGTCGCCGAGCTGCCCGGTCAGGAAGTCGTGCCGCTCCTTCAGCGATTCGTAGTCCACCTGCGCCTCGACGTTCACCGGCCCGATCGCTCGCAGCTGCGCCCGCAACTGCTCGATCTCCTTGCCCAGCGCGTCGTGGTCGATGATCGCTCCGCCCTGCATCGGACGCAGGCCGCCGCCACCTTCATCCTCGGCGATCATCCACGTCGGCACCTCCACGTCCAGCGCGCCGCCCTTCTCCGGGCGGACGGTGCCGTCGGCCGCCATAACCAGGCCGTCTTCGGTCATCCGCTGGCGCATGTTCTCGATCTCGGTGTCCCACTTGCGGACGTCGGCCTCCGTCTCCAGGGTGCGCCGCTCGGCCTCGAACGTCCGCGTCTGGCCGGCGACGACCTGCTTATGCAGGTCGGCTTGGCGCGCCTCCAGGTGCCGGGCGCCTTCGCCGTCCGGCTGCAGCGCCGCCACCTTCTCCAGCTCCCCGCGGACCTCTCCTGCATCCTTCTCGTCCCGGGCCAGCGTCGTGTCCAGCGTTGAGACCTCCATCTCGATGCCGCGCAGCTGCACCGCCTTGGCGTTGGCCTGCGCCTCGATCCGTGCCAGCGTGGCCGCCGCCGTCTCCTTCTGCACATTGAGCGAGCGAAGCTCGGCGTCCACGCGCCCTAGCGCTTCCGTGGCGTCATTAACCGCGCGCTGCAGCGTCTTGCGCCTGTCCTTGAAGAGGTTGTCCGCCTTCGAAAGGTGCTTGGCCGTGTCCGCCGCCTGCTCGGCCTCCTCCAGCAGGCCCGTGCGCTCCTTCTCCAGGAGATCC
>Ga0335070_10004419_pt1 | contig 16434 bp, 10 predicted proteins | sample Lox_Sample_13_FD_206722 | JGI IMG/M metagenome (GOLD analysis project Ga0335070, IMG submission 206722) | Soil microbial communities from Loxahatchee National Wildlife Refuge, Florida, United States - Lox_Sample_1.3 | ecosystem: Environmental > Terrestrial > Soil > Wetlands | place: USA... | reverse complement strand
GCATTGGCCTGGCGTTCAGTCCGTTCAGGAGCAAGACTGTCTTCCGTGCCGGTTTTGGTATGTACAACGATCTTCAGGATGCGCTCGGCTATCGTGCCGATCAGAATGCGCCCTTCAATCCGACATACAGTTTCAAGAGCCTGCCGGTGTCGTCGCTGCCGATTGATCCCTCATTACCTCCGCCATCGGCGGCCCTTCTAGTCCCGGGCGGCGTTCAGCCGGATATGAAGGCGCCAACCCTGGTCTCGTGGTCGCTGCGCGTTCAGCAGGAAATCTCGCCCAACACGTCATTGACGATCGGCTACGTGGGAAGTCATGGCTATCACGAGTTGATTGGGCTGGATGCAAACGAGCCATTCCCCGTGATTTGTCCTGATCCAAAGTGCCCTGCTACATATCCTGCAACATTCCCGGCGGAACTGGCGGGAACTCCGGTCCCGGATGGCTCGTATTTTGTTCCGTCCAACATCAAACCGAATCCCGCGATCAATAACACCTGGACTTGGTTTGCGATCGGAACGAGCAATTACCACTCCCTTCAAGTGGACGTAAATCGGCGCTTCAGCCGGGGGCTGTCGATTCGTGGTGTCTACACCTGGTCGCGAGCCCTTGATGATGGAGACTCCCTCAATGGGACGGCCGCAGCCAACGCACCCGGACTCGTATCGAATCCATTCAATCTGCGCGCCGATTATGGTCTCGCCACTTACGACGTGCGCAACATTGGCGTGATCAACGCGGTTTATGATCTGCCCCTGGGAAGAGGCCATGCCATTGGGGGCAGACTTGAAGGATGGAGTAACGCTCTGGCAAGCGGCTGGTCGGTTAACAACATCGTCACTGCGCAATCCGGTTTCCCCTTTACTCCGCAGCTCAGCTATAACCCGTCCAACAATGGTGATACGCGCAATCCAGTGCGCCCATTCGTGAAACCGGGCTTCCCCGGTCCCGTTATTCTTGGGAAGCCCGCGCAGTGGTTTGATCCCAATGCGTTTGTCGCGCCGGACAATACTGCTCCCAACGCGGGATTCTATGGCAACCTCGGCCGAGACACACTGATCGGGCCGGGTCTGGCGACGTGGGATTTCTCGACCTTTAAGCGCACCGCTCTGACCGAGCGGTTAAGCCTGCAATTTCGTGCTGAGATTTTCAATCTGCTCAACCGGGCGAATTTCAACACACCGAACCTGATTACCTTTACGCCATCCGGCGTGTCGGGAACGGCTGGCGCGATCACCAGCACGTCAACCTCGTCGCGCCAGGTTCAATTTGGGTTGAAGTTTATCTGGTAGTGCCAGTTCGGGTCGCGCCCTCCGAAAAATCGAACAATTTTGGGGTGCGTCCGTCACATCCTGAGGCTTCGAACTAAGGTATAAGGCGGTAAGGATCTCCCTCCTTCTCCTCCGATTTCGAGGTTCGCTCGAATTCGGAGAGGCACATGCGCCACGTTAAGTCGAATCTTGCCGCAATCTGCCACTACCTCCTTGCCGAAGAGTCGGGTGCGGTTCCACTGCGCATCGCATTCTTGGCGTTTGCATTTCTGGCATTTGTCCTGCTCATCGTCATTCTCGGAGCGTCGATGGCATGGGCGCAGGATGTATCTACCGGCGCGTTGCGTGGATCGGTGTTCGATGCGCAGGGTGCAGCGGTGACGAGCGCGGATGTGGTGGCGATTTCTGTCGATACGGGAATCCGCTATCACGCCGCGACGGACTCTGCTGGCCGATTTGTGCTGGATCTACTACCGCCGGGAAATTATTCGGCGCGAGCCGAGGCGGAAGGCATGTCGCCGCAGGTCTCCCCGGAGATAAGAGTTGAAGTGGGAGCGGCGCAGTGGTTGACCTTCAAACTGTTTGTGGCGGGCCCCAAGGAGGCTGTGTCAGTATCGGGTGCGCCGCCTCTCATCGATCCCAGCCCAACCGGGCCATCGGCCTTACTCGACGAAAGAGCAATCGCGGATTTGCCGCTTGGCGGGCGCCGGTACACAGAGTTGTTGCTGCTGACGCCGGGAGTGACACAGGATCCACGCGGGCTGACTTCGGGATCGAACGGTGATTTCTCTTACGGCGGCATTCGTGGATACAACACCACCTACACAATTGACGGTTCGGATGACAATAACGGATTCTTCGCGCAGGCACGCGGACGGTATCGCGCTCCGTACCAGTTTTCGAACGAGGTAGTGCAGGAATTCCGCGTTTCTTCGAACAGCTATGGGGCGGAGTCAGGACGTTCGGGCGGAGCGGTTGTAAATATCGTGACGAAATCGGGTTCGAACTACTGGCATGGGAGCGCGTTTTACTACTTGCGCGACAGCGATCTGGGCGGCGCGGCGCCGCCGTTTGTTGGATTCAATCCAACCAGCCAACAGCATCAGTTTGGAGGCACATTCGGAGGCCCGATCCAGCGCAGCAAGACGTTCTTCTTTGCGGGATACGATCAGCACATCTTTCATTTACCAACAGTTGTGCAATTCCGCGACGGCCAGATGGAGGTGACGCCCGCACTCGGAACACCCGGCTTCCCGCTCGATTATGAAGTCTGCGATCCACACATTGGCGGAAGCGCGTGCGACCAGACCCTGGTTGGCGTGGCGTCCTCGCAGCTCTCCGGGCAGGCCGGAATCTTCCGCGCCCAGATGCTAGGCAATACCGGGTTTCTGAAAGTTGACCACGTGCTCGGGACCCGGCACCTGCTATCGGGGCGGCTGACCACTTCGCGCTACTACGGCCAGAACAACGTATTTCTCGATCCGTCGAGCCCGGTGACCAACAGCGCCTTGAGCGGAAACGGAGAAGAGGACGTAACAACCGAGAGCGCCGCGTTGACATTGACCAGCAGCCTTACGCCGCGCTGGACCAGTCACCTGCGAGCACAATTTTCGCGTGACTTGCAGCAATCGTTTCCGAATTCCACCGGGGCGCGCACAGAGATCTACAACTGGATCTCGGACATGGGGCAGTCATCGATCCTGCCGCGGCGGACGCGCGAACACCGCTTGCACCTCGCCGAGACGATGAGCTTTACGCGCGGACGCCACGAGTGGAAATTCGGCGGCGACCTGATGCGAACCTGGGACTACAACTATTTCCCGTCGCTCTTCGGCGGCGAATATATCTTTGACTACATTTCGGTTAATCCGTGGACGTTTGTGCCAATGCACGGAGGGGTGAATCTGACGCCGCTGCGCGCATGGGCGCACACGGTCATGCCAAGCTGGGATTTCGACGCAGGCAGTTGGACCGGTCCGACCGCAAACACGCCACGTTATTACATTCAGAATTTCGGAAATCCGGTGTCGCACCCGAACAGCAATGATTATGCAGTTTTTGTACAGGACACCGTGCGGGTCACGAGCAAGTTTTCGGCGAGCCTTGGCGTCCGCTATGACCGGCAAACCTTCTCGAAAGATGGAATGGTGACCGGCTCGCTGTGGCCGCTCGCCGGACACATGCCCGAGCCGGCTGCGAACTTCGCGCCGCGCGTCGGCCTTGCTTACGCCATCGGCGACAAGCGGCCGGTAATGTTGCGGGCAGGCTATGGTGTCTTTTACACGCGCATTCCGCAACTTTACGAATCTGCGGTAATCAATGATAACGGCGTGAGCAACCAGTTCCTCGAACTCGACAACACGGATCTCAACCAAAGTGCAATTTTCCCGCAGTTTCCGAATGCGGCCGCCAAATGCCCAACTGGGCCGATCACGTGCCCGCTGCCGTCGTCGCTCGCGCCGTATGCAACCAGTGACGTTTCGGCTTTTGGCCCCGGATTCAAAACGCCGCGTGTGCAGCAAGCCAGCTTACGAGTGGAGCGCGAACTGGCGGATGGTTTCACCGGAGAGATCTCATATCTCTTTGTGCACGGCGTGGACTTGATCCGCGCGCGAGATGTGAACCTGCCGACGCCGACTGACTACAGCTATCCCGTCTACGATTCGACCGGCACCGAATTTCAGAATGCCTTTTACGACGTGCAGTCGTTCTCGACCTGGCAGATGAGCTACAGCCTGGATTGTCCGTATCCCCCTTGCCTGAATCCGTTGCTACGCCCGATCGCGCAACTCGGGGCGATCAACCAATTTGAGAGTGCTGCGTCGAGTGTTTACCACGGCATGACCATTTCGCTGCGGAAAAGGATGTCTGGAGGAGTCTCGTTCCGGCTTGCATACACATGGGCGCATGCAATCGATGACGGACAGGACGCGCTGGTCGCCGGACAACCGGCAACGGTGCAGAACTCCTACGCAACCAAAAACGAGCGTGGACCGAGCGTGACCGATCAGCGCAACCGGCTCACGTTCGCGCTGACGGAGGAGCCGCGATTCTTCGATTCAGGCCAGAAGGTGCTAACAGCAATGTTCAATCACTGGCATGTTTCAGGCGTAATGACGTACGGCTCCGGCCGCCCGACCAACGCCGATGTCTACGGTGATCCAAACCAGGACGGCAACACCAGCAACGATCGACTGGCTGGGTACGGCCGGAATGCCTTCGTTGGGCCGGACTATGCGACCCTGGACTTGCGTCTCGGAAAGAGGGTGAAATTACGCAAGGGCTGGAAGTTGGACCTTAACGTCGAATCGTTCAACCTGTTCAACCGCGATAACAAGACGTATCTGATCTCAGATACCGGCTTTTATAACTCCGCAGGAGAGTTTGTTAAATACAGCCAATACGCCGGAGGAACTTACTATCCTGCATATTATCAGCGACCTACAAACTTCCAGCGCCTGAACAGCGCTTTTGCGCCACGCCGCCTGCAGCTCTCCACGCGGCTGAACTTCTGAACAGAGTGAGATGGGGGAAGGGCTGCGCGTTCCAATCGAACGCGTGTTCTGCTGTGGCTATACCTGTCCGGGCCAGTGCTCTTCTCGGCCAAGTTGCGCCAGAATGGGAAGCCAGTCCGCCGAGAAATGCAGAGAAGCGAAAATTCCTGCACATTCCACTTGACTTAGCGCGCCAGCCTTGCCATAAACTTAGAGCGTCCCGTCAGGACGAGCAGGGGAGGTGTAGTCAGCTTGGCTGAAGTTCGACTTCAAGAGGGAGAATCCCTCGAGAACGCTCTTCGCCGTTTCAAGCGGAAGGTACAAACCGAGGACGTAATTAAGGAAGTAAAACGCCACTCGTTCTACCTTAAGCCCGGCGAACGGAAGCGGGTAAAAGAAGCTCTGGCGCGTAAGCGCAGCCGCAAGAAAGCGCGCAAAGAGCAAGACTAAAGAACCAACCAAGGCGGGCCGCTTAGGGGTAAGTGGCTCTAGGCCTCTCACTCAAAGTTCAAACACAACGTTTCTGACGGATGTTGCGAGCAGTAAAGCCATGCGGTGTGTCCCACCGCCTGGTGGGCCGAGTCCATGGGTCAAGTACGAGGGGATCGTAGTCTCCTGCCCACGTTGAACCGGATCCTTCCCGTTCGGGTCTCCCGTGTAGCGCAGGTCGGGGAATGGGAGCGCCTCTTGCGATGGAATTCCAGGACAAGATTCTGAAGTGCGTCGATTGTGGGACGGACTTCGTTTTTACAGCGGGAGAACAGCTGTTCTTCCATGACAAGCAGTTCAAGAACGAACCGAAGCGCTGCAAGAACTGCAAGGGTAAACGTGTGGGTGGATCGGGTATGAATCACGGCGCCCATACGTTTGCGAAAACGGAAACCCGCACCAACTGCTCGCAGTGCGGGAAGGAGACAACGGTACCGTTCCGGCCTACTCAGGGACGGCCCGTACTTTGCCGCGAGTGTTTCCAGCAGCAGCGCCGGGTGGCCAGCGCCTGAAAGTTTCCTGTAACAGATTCACCGATCTCCGCTAAGAATTAACTGGCGGAGCGCTTCTGGATCTGTGTCTGCGCCTCGAGAGAACGTTGCCGCTGTTGCTGCTCGTCGGCGTGTCGGATCAGAAGTGCTTCGATCTGCCGTACCAGATCGCGCGTGCCTACCGGTTTGACCAGCATCGAATCGGGATGAGCCGCACTACGGCGTACCCCAGCCCAGTACTCATCTGACGGTGGAAACGCGGTCAACAGGGCCGTAGCCGGCGAATAACTCTGCCGATGTGCGGCACGAATGACCTCAAGTCCCGCCTCTTCCGTCTCCATGCGCAAATCGCTGATCACCATGTGATACGTGCTTGAGTCCATGCACTCGAAAGCCTCGGCGGTGCTCTGCGCAATTTCTACCTCGAAGCCATGAAGTTCCAAGACTGCTTTTAACGTGAGCAGAACAGCGAGATCGTCGTCAACCAGAAGTATACGGCGTTTCATCGGGCACCTCTCGGCCGGTACAAGATTCGAGGCGCGTGTGAATATCGGACAGCCTTCGCGGACACACACGAACGACGCCAACCATCCACTCAGTTAGTATATGAAGGTGGCTCGTTTCTACATAGAAAATTTTGGCTGTCGCGCCACGCAGGCCGACGGAGCGGCGCTCGAACAGCAGTTTCTCGAGCGCGGCCTCGAAAGGGCCCGGGGAACGTCGGACGCCGAGATTGTTGTGCTTAACACCTGCACTGTGACCGCGGGTGCCGATAAGGATGCGCGCGCCTCGATCCGCCGGGTGCAACGTGTCAATCCCGATTGCAGGATTCTTGTGACTGGGTGTTACGCGCAGAGAGCGCCGGAAGAGCTCGCAACGATGCCGGGCGTCTCATGGGTGGTCGGGAACTCGCACAAGCATCAGGCCGCGGAGATTGCGACCGCCTCGCTCGCATCTTCTGGCTTCATTCCGCTGGCGCAGCTTGCGCGTGAGGCCGCCTCTCCTCAGATCGTGGTCGGGGACATTTTTGCCCACACAGAGCTCATGGCAGCGCCTGTTTTTGAAGCGGCGAACGAACGTACCCGGCCGAACTTAAAGGTACAGGATGGCTGCGACAATCGATGTTCGTTCTGCGTAATTCCTTATGTGCGCGGGCAGAGTCGCTCGCTGCCCATGCGACGTGTGCTCACCGAAGTCTGCACACTTGTGGAAGCTGGCTATCGCGAGGTGGTGATTTCGGGGATCAATCTTGGACGGTGGGGAAGGGACTTAGAGTCGAGTTCTCAGTTCCCGGTTCTCAGTTCTCAGAGTGCAGCGGGTGCAGAACGACCGGAGATTAGCGAACAACGACTGACTCACCTTATTCGCGCCATTCTCTCGCAAACGTCTCTGGAGAAGCTCCGCATCAGCTCAGTCGAGCCCATGGACTGGAGCGACGAGCTGATTGAACTGGTGGCGTCTTCGCCGCGTATTGCCAAACATGCGCACGTGCCGCTGCAATCGGGTAGCGATGCCGTGCTGCGTCGCATGCACCGCAAGTATCGTCCGTGGCATTACCTAAAGAAGATTCTGAAAATTCGCGAGGCGATGCCCTACGCCGCGATCGGGGCCGATGTGATGGTCGGATTTCCCGGCGAGACTGACGCGGAATTTGCCGAGACCCGCCACCTGATCGAAGAGCTGCCCTTTACATACCTGCATGTCTTTACCTACTCAGCGCGTCCTGGAACACCGGCGGCACTTGCCAGCAAGCAGGTTCCGGCCGGGGTCGCCCGCGAACGCAATTCAATTCTGCGTGAAATCGCGTTCGCGAAGAAGACTGTCTTTCTCAAAGCGCTCGTGGGTCGGGAGACGGAAGCCATCACGCTGCACTCCAGCGGTGGAGATGGGTTCACAGAGGCGCTCACCGACAACTATCTGAAGGCGCGACTTACGGAGACAATCGATGCGAACCAATGGGTTCGGGTGCGCGGCGAAGCCGTTGAAGGAGATGCGCTCGTCGGAAGCGTGGTGTCCGCGCGCGAAGCGGTGCACTCAACATAATGAAGTTCGTTTTCATGTCAGATCGATCCCTCCCGTCGGCGGCGTCAATTTGCCTCATGGAGGTAGTTACTCAGAAGTTCCCCGAACCGAATAAATAAATTGACCCGTAAGCAGTTAGTTGCCTACGATGAATGCAATATCAGTATGCGGAAGTCACCTTCAGCGATGTCACGCTCATTGTTTCGATCGGTCGTGTGTTGCCTGCTTGTGAGCCTGTTCCCGCTCCAAATGATGGGCGAGGAGGCAGCGTCTGCGATGCTGTACACGGCTGGAGCAGCTTGGCTGAACGGCAGCGAGGCGCCAAAGTCGGCGGCTCTTTTCTCCGGCGATCTGCTGCAGACCCGTTCCGATTCCACTGCCAATATTCAGGCGAATGGGTCGAGCGTGATGGTGATGGCCGATTCGCTGATCAAGTATGAAGGCCCGGCGGTCGAACTTGAACATGGTGGCCTTCGCGTGACCACTTCAAAGTCGCTTGTCGCGCACGTCGGCGATGTGACCATTCAGCCCGCAGGAAATTCGTGGACGGAGTTTCAGGTTGTCGATGTTGACGGCCGTGTGCAGATTGCGGCCAACAAGGGCGACGTGACGGTGCAGGACGATCAGGGCACCACGACGGTGTCCCAGGGGCAACAGACGACTCGCGACGATACTGCGAATCCGGACAAGAAGAAGAAACGACGGAAAGGCGCGGCTGCAGCCGGGGCCGGCGGTATCATGAGTTCACCGTGGGCCATAGCAGCAGCCGGCGGAGGCATTGCGGGAGGTCTAGTCTGGATCCTACTGCAAAATAGTCCGCCAGCAAGTCCCGCATGTCCGACCAACCCCTGCCAGTAGGTTACCGTCGGCCCATTTAGATTCTCTACACCACTCCTTCCGGGCTCTGCCGATGTATTCTGTGACGGGTTGCTGATTTATGTCCCGCTACGTTTCCTACCGTGATTTCGACTGGGTTCTGTTGGGCTTCGTGCTGGCGATCTGCACGCTCGGCGTGTTTGAGATTCGCAGCGCAACCGAGCACACCAAGTTTGCCGGCGCGCACCTGAAGCAGGTCTACTGGGTCCTGGCCGGGCTGGGCGCGATGTTCGTGGTAAGCCTGGTCAACTATCAGATGTTGCTGGAACAAGTTCACTGGATGTACGTGGTGTCCTTGACCTCTCTGATCGCGGTGTTGCTCTTCGGCCAGCGTTACCTCGGAGCCAAGCGTTGGATCAAGATGGGCGGTACCCATTTTCAACCCTCGGAATGGGTCAAACTCATCCTGATTTTGGCAGTGGCCAAGTACTTTGCTGACCTGACCCAACGCGAGCTCTCCTGGCCCGACTTTATGAAAGCAGGGGCTATCGTTTGCGTCCCAATGCTCTTCGTTTTGAAGCAGCCCGATCTGGGTACCGCGCTGACCTATCTCCCGGTCGCGCTCATGGGCCTCTTTCTCGGAGGCATGCGTTGGAAGCAGGCGACAGTTATCTTGTTGATTCTGGCTTTGCTCCTTCCAGTAGCCTGGGTCAAGGTTCTTAAGCCGTATCAGAAGGAACGTCTCAGCAGCTTTCGAGATCCGGATGCGGACGCCAAAGGCTCCGGGTATCAGGTAAATCAGTCACTTATCGCGGTGGGTTCGGGCGGCATCTGGGGTAGCAGTCAGGGTTCGCAGACGCACCTGGCGTTTCTGCCTGTGCCGCAGACCGATTTCATCTTTGCCGCATTCGCCGAGGAGCACGGGTTTGTAGGTGCTCTGGGGGTTCTGCTGTTATACTTTATCGTGCTGATGCGTTTGACGCAGAATGCGCAGACGGCGCCCGACCGCGCTGGCGCATTTCTGGTTATGGGTGTGGTGGCTGTGCTTAGCTTTCACGTCTTGGTCAACGTCGGCATGGTGGTTGGGTTCATGCCCGTCACCGGAATACCTCTGCCGCTCATGAGTTACGGTGGGTCTTCCGTCCTTTTCATGTTTTTGGCGCTGGGGATCGTGATGAATGTCAGGATGCGCCGCTTCGTGAACTGAAACGGAAAATTGAGCCGATGGAAGGCAGAGACTTAGCGCCCCTCCACGTGTGGGAACGGCGCCCGAAACAGGATTAAGCAGGAAACAAGATTACGAGTCGCCCTCGCGAAAAGTAGGGCAGATAACCGGCAGCGAAACGCAAGCCGGACAGGATTGAAGCTGGTCAGGCGGGGAACGGCCCCCTCGAGGCGAGTGAGTGGCCACAAGCCTGACAGACAGCTCAACGCGATCAGTGCAGACACGCAAGCAAGATTTGCTGCAACGGCATTCCCGAATCTTTCGGGAACGCGCCCGCTCTTACCCCAGTGCGTTGGTCTCACGTATGAGATCCCGTGCTCCCGAGCGTAGCTGAACGCCTACCAATCCGTCCGCCTGTCTTTCGTCCGGTGAACAACCGGAGTATCGATGAACAAAGAATTGTTTGTGTCAGCAACACCCCATGAGACTAAAGTAGGGATCACGGAAGACGATCAATTAGCGGAAATTTATCTCGAACGTGAAAACGAATACACCCTAGCGGGGTCGATTTATAAGGGCCGCGTAACCCGCGTGCTGCCTGGCATGCAGTCGGCCTTCGTGGATATCGGACTGGAGCGCGACGCGTTCCTCTACGTTTCCGATTTCATGGACCTCGAACAGCAGGACGAAGATCTGGATGAAGTTATTCCGGCGAATCGTCCAGTGCCGGCGAATGAAGGCCAACCGCGGCGAAGTACAGAAGATTCGGGCGAAAGTGCTGAAGCACAGCAGTCGTCGGAAGCACTGGGATCGGAAGAAAGTTACCCACCAGTGAGCCCTGCAGAAACTGGAAATGGAGGCGAGCCGTCGCGCGAGGGTGTCCGCGATTTCCGAGGTCGGCGTCGCCGCGGTCGCGGTCGCCGCGAGAATGGGCGCTCATTTGCAGGGGATCGCGGGGCAGATCGCGGAGAAAGTCGCAGCGATTCGCGCTCCGGAGAATCTCGTAGCGAAGGTGACCGTAATGAACGCCCCCGAAGCTTCGAGCCACGTGGCAGCTCCACGTCCCGTTTCCCGCGAAGTGGCTCGACCGGCCGGGTGGGACGCGATTACGACTACGGACCGCCACCTGGTTACCAGCCAATCATCCTTCCCGGCGAATCGATTTCAAAGTATCAGCGGCAGGCGACGGCTCCGGCGACCGAATCCACAGGGGAAGCACCACAGTCGGCGTCGATTGCGTCCAGTTTCCCTGAAGATGAACCGATCTTCGTGACACAGGCCACCGAGCCGTTGCAAGAAGGCCACGATTCCGCACCTCGCGCGGAGGCGCTTGAAGAGGCTGCGATCGAGGAGAGATCGCCTTCGACTGCGGTGGAAATGGCTCCTCAAGTCGAAGAACTGCGCGGCGCCGCGCCCGTTGAGACGCCCGAAGCGGAGATACAAACGGAAGCAGCGGGTGGGCCTTATGAACTCGCGCACGAAGCGGACTTTGCGTCCGCGTTGGCTCCAGATGCGATAGAACACGACGCTGAGACGTCCCTTGAGGAAGAGGCGGAAACTTCGCAGGGGCACATTGAAGAGCAAGAAATTGAAGAAGAAGAAGCGGAACTGGCCGCCTACGGTGAAGAGTTGGGCGACGACGATGGCTTCGAGGAAGTGGAAGAAGAAACGCGCGCCGCTGGGGGAGAGCTAGTCCCGGAGGCGGTGGGGAACGAGTCTGCTCCTGGCGTCGAGTCTACAGAACCTCACGAAGTTGGAGAGGTTTCCGAGGCCGCCCTGGAAGCTGCTGAGCGAGAGGCGGAAGAAGCGGAGCTTGAAGAGGCTCAAGAAGAGGCGGAAGCTTTGCTTGAGGCGGAAGCGATTGGCGCGGGCACCATCGATGCCAGCGCCGAAGTTCGCACCGCTGCCCCAGAGGCACGGCTCACGCAACGCACTCAACGCAGATCTGAGCGCGGCGGAGATTTTGACCGGAGGCGGGGAGGACGGCGTGGACAACGGCGGCGCTTCCGCAGCCGTGAGAATACAGTTGTGCCGCAGATCTCAGAACTGCTCAAAGAGGGGCAGGAGATCCTGGTTCAGATTGCCAAGGAGCCTATCGGAAAAAAGGGTGCCCGCATCACGAGCCATATCGCGCTGCCGGGACGGTTCCTGGTATTCATGCCTACCGTCAACCACACGGGCGTGTCGCGGAAAATTTCGTCGGAGGAGGAGCGGCAACGACTCAAGCGGATTATCCAGAGCGAGCGGGAGAATGGCGCGGGCGGATTTATTGTCCGCACGGCTGCCGCGGGGGCTAGCGATGAAGAGCTTCGCGCGGATATCCGCTTCCTTAAGAATCTATGGAACGAAATCAAATCGCGGTCCGAGAGCAGCAACCCTCCAGCCTTGATTTATCACGACCTGAACGTAGTCGAGCGCGTTCTGCGTGATCAGGTCAGCTCGGATTTCTCGGTCATCTGGGTCGATACGGAACAGGAGTACGAGCGCATCTTGCGTTTTGCCAATCGGTTCCAGCCAGCCTTGGTAAAGCGGGTAAAGCTCTACACGAAAGAGACGCCTCTGTTTGAGCAGTTCGGGCTGAACGAAGAGATCAACAAGGCCTTGAAGTCGAAGGTCTGGCTCAAGAGCGGCGGCTACATCGTAATTAACCAGACAGAAGCGTTGGTCGCCATCGATGTGAACACCGGCAAATACGTGGGAAAGACGACTCGGCTTGAAGACACCATAGTGAAAACGAATGTTGATGCGATTCGCGAGATTGTGCGGCAAGTCAGGCTGCGCGACCTTGGCGGGATTATCATCATTGACTTCATCGACATGGATGAGCGGCGCAACCGCCAGAAGGTGATGCAGGCTCTCGAGGAGGCGCTGCGAGCAGACCGGGCACCTTCCAAAGTTCTGCAATTTAATGATTTTGGGCTCGTGGCGATTACGCGCAAGCGGGTGAAGCAGTCTCTGGAACGGACAATTGGCTCGCCCTGTCCGTATTGCCAGGCTACCGGATTCGTGAAGGCCGTGAATACCGTGTGCAACGAGATATACGTCGAAATGCGTAAGATCTCGCAGCACCTTGAGCATAGCGACGTGATGCTGCGCGTGAACCCGGAAGTCGCGAAGACACTGAAGGCTGGTAACGCTCGGCTGCTCAATGAGATGGAAGAGTTAACCAAGAAGACGATCATCGTGAAGTCGGATCCTGCGCTCCATCAGGAGCAGTTCGACATTCACTAGGCATGGTTGGGTTTGGATCAAGGGTACGGCGTTGGCCGTGCCCTTTTTCTTTGCGTAGAATTCGCGACTTCTTTGCGCGAAGTAACCCGTTAGGAAGGGTGGGGCGTTGAAGCAAGGGCTACTGTGGTCCAGTAGCCCCTTTGTAAACACGGACAGCTATTTTGGAAAACGCGTACCCGTAAAAGTTGGGCAGCTCCTCCCCACGCTGTTTCCATCAGAATCAAATACATCTGATTGTCCTGATCCAGCGTACTCAGTCGCTCTGTCATTGATTACTATGTCCTTCTTTACAACCGCCCATCCGATGTTATTCCCGACGGATCAAACCTGAACATCTTGAATTCCAATCGGTACTGGTTCTTTCGCACATGGCGCCAGATTCCGACGTGCGCAGACATGGCCGCCGGATTCGTCGAAGGCACAACCTGCGCAGTCCCGCCGAGCTCATACTTATGGAGGCCACTGAAACCTGCGAGCTGGCCACCCGTGTTGCAGTCGAGGACTGCCACTTGCACGTCCCAGACTCCGACAATCTTGTTCTGCTGAGAGTTCGCCGGTTGCGCCACCTCCGAGGCGTGCACATTGCCCACAAATATCAGAGTAGCCATGATCGCGCCGTAGATTGAGCGTAACAATGTCTTTTTCATCTTTTTCTCCTCCAGAAAGTTATGCAATCGAGCCCGCAGGTGCTGTGAACTTCCTCAGAAGTCGATCCGAGTGATTAGTGCAGATGGAAAGAGCGATGTGGCGGGGCCAGGCCAGGACATGGCGCTCCAGTCTTGATCAGTTCACCAGGGAACTTAAGACTCTTTCGGCCTCCGTGGCACGGGTTCTCAGTTTGTCGAGTGTGATGGCGATCGAGCCTTCTTTTTCGGTGGTGGCGGTCCAGCGATTGGGGGTGGCGGTGAGGCTGGCTACTCCATCGGGAACCTGATGGGTCATCGCTAAGAGAGCGGTGAGGGAGTCGGCGTGCAGGCGCCAGAGCGTGCTGTAGCGGGGCGAGCGGCGAAGTTCTTCCATCTCGGTCATTATGCGGGCGGACATCGCAACTAGGCGCAGGACTGCGCGGGCTACGTCGGCACGGGGACTGTTCTGCTCGAGAAAGTCGGCAGTGCAGGCGTCGATCTCCGCCGGGCTCAGCATGAGGTTGAAGTAGCGCATGGGGACGATCTGGCGGAAGCGCGGGTCGGCAACGCGGACGAAGACGCGAATGGATTCTTCGACGCGCTGGACCTTGGCTTCTTCGGCGGAGATTGCTTGCGGAGTGATGGGCGCGGGTTCGTATTTAAGGGCGCGCGCGGGCGCGGCCGCGGCGGCGGCTCCGCTACCGCCCGTCCGTTTTTCGGATGGCTCGGCGAACAACGGTTGTGAGCGGCGGAAAGGTGGACGACGTTCGAGTTCTTTCTTTAATTGCGCGAAGCGGCGGAATCTTTCGAGGGCGGCGGCATAGTCGGTCTCCAGGAGCGCGTTTTCATCGAGCGCAGCTATGTGGTCGACTGTGACTTCGAAACCGTCGACGGTGGTGAGAATCGTACCGCCGAGTTCTTCCAGCTGCCGGGCGAATTCGCGAATCTCGCGGGCGGCGTCGGCGAAAAGGACGTCGAAGCGACGTCCGAAGCTGGCGTTGTATGGGGCAAGAGTCGCGAGCACTCCGGGATGGTAGATCGACTCACCGAGCGAGGCTTTCAACTCGCGAACCCGGGGGATGATGCCCGAATCCATGAGCGTGTTGAAGTCCTGAAAACGGTTGGCCTGGTCGAGAAGCGAACCGAATTCGCGGAGAAGTTGCACGTGCTCTTCCGGAAGAGCGGGAACGTCGGACTCGGAGAGAATTTCGAGCAGTGCGATCTCGAAAGGCGAGAGCGGAATGGAGCCATCAAGGCCATAACCGTGGCTCTCCCACTGGCCGGGGACGCGCGGATGGCGATAGAGAAACGTGGTGACGAGATCGGTCTTGTCGCGATTGGCGGCGGAGTCGTCGCGGTGGCGCGCGAAGTAGCGGAGCAGGGCTTCGGCAACTTCGGCGTCGAGGTCGGGCTTCATGCCGATGCGCAGCATGGCGGGAGAAATGGCCATGTCCAGGAGTTGGATCCAGCGGTGTATCTGCGCGAGCGTAACGCGCACGTCGGCTGGCTGCACGATGGCATCGCGGGAGAGTTCGGCGGGAGAAGGGATTTCTCCGCCGAGATGCTCGCTCAGCAGGCGCTGGTAGAACGCCTGGACTGTGGCCAGAAGCGCGAGTTCCCACTGGGGATCGTCGGGCAAAAACACTCCTTCCAAACCGTTTCGGCGCTGAGAGAAGCTTCATTTAAGTAAAACTCAAAAAAGCTGGCCTGGGCAATTGGTTAGTGGGTTACCGTAGTCACGGAGGTCACTGGTTGGTGAGAGGGGGATGAGTTGGGGTCACGGTGACAAACGTGAAACCACATGGTGCGGAGGGTTTCACAAAAAAAACTAGACCTGTGACCACGAGAAGACGGACGGGCCCCGAGGCAAATCTACTGGAAGACTACCGTTTTATTGGCGTAAAGAAGGATGCGGTTTTCTACGTGCCAGCGGACGGCGCGGGAGAGAACAACCTTTTCTATGTCGCGGCCTTTTTGAATTAAGTCGTCGATGCTGTCGCGGTGGTAGATGCGGACTACGTCCTGCTCAATGATGGGGCCGTCGTCGAGCACCTGCGTGACGTAGTGCGAAGTTGCGCCAATGAGCTTGACTCCACGCTGAAAGGCTTGATGGTAGGGCTTGGAGCCGACGAAGGCGGGCAGAAAAGAATGATGAATGTTGATGATGTTTTCCGAGCCGAAGGTGGAGATGAAATCGCTCGAGACGACCTGCATGTAGCGGGCTAGCACGACCAGGTTGCACTTGTGCTCGCGGATGAGTGCGAGCTGCTTTTGTTCAGCTTCCTGCTTGTTGTCTTTCGTGACCGGAATGACGAAATACGGGATGCCGTAGAAGTCGGCAGTGCGCTGGTTGTCGGGATGGTTGGAAATGATGAGCGGGATGTCGCAGGCGAGTTCGCCGCTTTTGTGGCGGTAGAGCAGGTCTTGCAGGCAGTGGTCGTACTTGGAGACGAAGATGGCCACCCGATGGCGGTCGGAGCTGCGGGCGATGCGCCAGGACATTTTGAAGTCGCGGGCCATGGGCGAGAAGCGCTCGGTGAACTCGGAGAAGTCGAAAGAGAGCGTGTCGAGGTCGAATTCGACGCGGGTAAGGAAGAGGTTGGAAGCCTCGTCGGCATGCTCGTCGTTGGTGAGAATGTTGGCGTTGTGGCGGAAGATGAAGTCGGAGATGGAAGCGACAATGCCACGGCGGTCGGGGCATGAGACGAGGAGGATGGCGGTGTTGTGCATGGCGTATAAAGAGGATTACCACAGGGTACACGGGGTTTTATAGGGGGAAGTGCGGGCGAGGATTACCGATTTCCCGAAATTCCTAGGCGGGTGGCTCGG
>Ga0335070_10004418_pt1 | contig 16436 bp, 20 predicted proteins | sample Lox_Sample_13_FD_206722 | JGI IMG/M metagenome (GOLD analysis project Ga0335070, IMG submission 206722) | Soil microbial communities from Loxahatchee National Wildlife Refuge, Florida, United States - Lox_Sample_1.3 | ecosystem: Environmental > Terrestrial > Soil > Wetlands | place: USA... | reverse complement strand
GGCAAGACGAGCGAGATCGTGGTACCGCTGCTGGAGGATGCGCACTCGATCCAGATGATGGCGAGGCAATTGATGATCCTGATGTTGCAGGACCGGATTGAGGGGGAGAAGGCGGGGCGGTTGCTGTACGCGTTGCAGATTGCTTCGGCAAACCTGGGAAGGATGAAGGAAGAGACACCACGCCCGGAGCAGGTGGTGGTGGATGTGGAACGGGTGGATGAGACTCCGATGGGGATGACGCCGTGGTCGGAGGAGCCGGAGGGACACGAACCGGAGGAGGTGGAAGACAGGATCGTGGCGCGAACGAAGAGGGCGATCCGGGAAGAGGAGGAGAACGAGAGGCGGGCGGAGGAAAACGAGCAGATGTCGACGCAACTGAAGGAGATCACGGAGAAGATGGAGGACTACGGGGAGGAGATGGAAAAGATTCTTGCGCAGGAGGGCGCGACGGTGGAGGGATTGAAACGGGAAATCTTGAGAGCGAAGAACAGGATGGAGTGGGTGGCGGATGCGAACCTGCACGGCACGACGCTGGGCTGGGCGCAGCTCTTAACCGAAGAGGAACGGGAGGAATGGAAGAAGCTGAGGGCGACAAGGAACAGTGCACGGATGGTGTAGTCAGAAAGCTTTGGAAGCGGCACCACGGGTAGGGGAAGGGAAGGTTTCTCAGGGTCAAGGAGCGTAGGCGCCCTTAGCAGTCATGATCGCGCAAGAAGGCGAATAGATGGCGCAGACTTGCGAGAAGGCCTGATAGCGTCAACTAACCCTAGCACCCTTCTAGGGCGTCACTTTATACACAGTGCCGCAGCCGTTACCGTTGCAGGAGTATCCCCCGCCCAAGGCGGTCGTGCCGTATAGATTCCCCTCCTTATCCAGGAGCAGGCTGTCACCGGAAGGCATGTATCCATCCGTTCCGTTACCCGGATTAAAGCTGTGGAGAATCGTCTCAGTGCCCGATGGCGTCAACTTAAATACGGTGCCAAAGCGGTAAGCGCCGCCACTGTTGGTTGTGCCATAGAGATTTCCTTTCTTGTCAAAGATTAGGCTGCCATACGGAAGGTACCCATCCGTCCCGTTTGACCCGAAGCTATAGAGAATCGTCTCCGACCCCAATGGAGTCAGCTTAAATACCGTGCCCTCCCCGTACGCGCCACATCCTTGGGTTGTCCCATAGAGATTCCCCTTCTTATCCAGGATCGGGCTGGAGAGGGGATTGCACCCATCTGTCCCCTCCGGAAGGAAGCTATGGAGAATCGTCTCCGTGCCTGTTGGTGTTAACTTGAAAACCATACCGAAGCCGTAAGCGCCGCCAGCCGGGGTTGTGCCATAAAGATTCCCGTGCTTGTCAAGGGCTAGGGCTGCCTGAGTATAGTACCCATCGGTCCCGTCATAGTTGAAGCTGTGGAGAATTGTCTCCGTGCCTGTTGGCGTCAGTTCAAAAACCGTGCCATAGCCATAAGCACCGCCATAGTAGGTCGTGCCGTAGAGATTTCCCAGCTTGTCCATGACCAGGTCGGCGGAGGGAAGGTATCCGTCTGTTCCGTTCGCCTGGAAGACGTGGAGAATTGTCTCCGTGCCCGATGGCGTCAGTTCAAATACCGTTCCAGCGCCGTTAGTGCCGATAGTGCCGCCATCGGCGGTCGTGCCGTAAAGGTTCCGCTTCTTATCTACGATAAGGCCAGCGTATGGGTAGTATCCATCCGTTCCGGTCACCTCAAAGCTGTGGAGAACCTTCTCGGTCCCAGAAGGCGTGACCTCAAAGACCGTGCCCGCGTTATAAGCGCCGCCATACCGCGTCGTGCCGTAGAGATTCTTCTTCTTGCCCAATACTGGGTTGGCGACAGGATTCGCCCCGTCGGGATATTCTCCAAAACTGTAGAGTACAGTTTCCGTCTGACCATACGCCGTCTGAACAGACGCCGGCAGTAGCGCGGAAAGCATTCCTAGGGTTAAAAGGGCGCGCATCATGGAGTTTCTCCTGACATTGCAAGATGAGCGGCAAACAATCGAGCAGGAGACTGTCTGGACTTTTCGACGCCTAATGCTCGAACAATTCCTGCAAAACTGTCAGTGAGGTTTGTCACGGACTGCAAGCCCCGTTAGGCTCCGAAACGGACAAATGCCAAAATACCAGCCGGAGTCAATTCAGCCTAACGCATGGTGGGGTAACATCCGCGATTACACTCAAGACCACCCGGTCCTAGCGACCTCAGCGGGTAAAGCCGGATGTTGGACGCGCGACTTATCGCAGCGCTGAAGAGGGTGCATGAGAACTGGGTCGTCCCTCCGGGACTTTGAGTCTTTGGTCCACCTAACCCCGCGCTGAAGCGCGGGGCTAAGTTCGCTCGTCCCTGCGGGACTGGGAAATTGGTCCACTTATTCCACCGCGCGACGCAAAGTCCAGTTCTCACGCACACACTGAAGCGCTCCACCCCAGACGGCGAAACCCATTCCGTCTGGGTAACCCGGCGCCGCGCCACCCAAAAGCGGAGAGTCAGCACGTCTTGAAAATCCTGATTTTGCGCGCTTACCGCCGGCCCTTCGGCTTCGCCCACTCGTCTCGCCATGCTCGCTCGGGGGCAGGCTCTGAAGGTCGGCTCTTCCACGGTGATTTCCACGGTCTCTATTGGGGACGGAGGAGAAGTGAGAAAGCGGATTTTGGATGTAGGAAGTCAAAGTCCCCACTCTAAAATCGCAAAAGGCGCGATTTTAGAATGGGGCACCCTCGGCTGGGCTGGGCGCAGCTCTTAACCCAAGAGGAACGGGAGGAATGGAAGAAGCTGAGGGCGACAAGGAACAGTGCACGGGTCGTGTAGTCAGAAAGCTTGAGAAACGGCACCTCAGGTAGAGGAAGGGAAGGTCTCTCAGTGTCAATGAGGGTAAATGCCCTTAGCGCTCATGATCTGATCATCGCGCAAAAAGGCGAATAGATGGCGCAAGCTTGCGAGAAGGCCTGATTTCGACAGCTTCGCGGTACAGAGTGTCAAAACGTGGATGCGCTGACAGCAAACCAGAAGAGAAACATCGAGAGCACCAGCAAGCCATCGACTACCCACGTCGCAGTAGTGGCGCGCTTTTGTGTAACAAGGCTGGACTCGTAGAGAAGGTACGCGACGGCACACACCGCGCAAATCCGAAACACGCCGAACGCCGCCATTGCCAGATTCTTCGGAACCTTGGAGACCGCCAAAATCGAGCCCATTGCCAGCCAGTTCACTGCAATGATGCCTCGCACTGTCCAACATAGGCGTTTGGCGGTCATCGTTAACAGATTATCTCTCTGAACAGCTCCGAGGCGATAGTTGACGTAACATCGCCTTTACACTCATTGATGCCAAGGGTGAACGAGAAAAGGTGATATGGAACTACCTGACGGCTTTCGCCGAGTTCTCGCCGGGATACTGTTCCTTGCGACCTCCTTGTCACTGCTGTTCGGCGTTGCCACGTGGTTAATGGGCACTCCATGGGACACTCCGACGGAGCGACTAGCACCATTTGTTTTCTTACTGGTCGCGCTCCTTCTGACCAAGGTGTACACGTGGATAATTCGTCAACCTGACTTGGATTCGGCGAGCCGGGGAAACAGCTCCCGGATGAAGTATGGATTGGTTCTAGGCTATGCAATGCTGGCGACCGTGGTCGTGTGGGTCGTTACATTTACAAGTCGTTGGTTTTTCCCATCCCTCCGAAGGACATCAATTGTCTTTGTTCTCTTCGTCGCTTCGATTGTTGTTCTCCCAATTCATCACTTCATACTTGGGCGCGACCGTAGTAGTTGACGATAAATCGCGTTAGCACTCATCATCCCTGAAAAAAGGCGAACGGAAGGGGCACACTTGCGAGAACGCCTGGTTGCAGAAAATTACAGGGAAGCGCCGCGACCGTTGGCACTCTCTCCTACAACAGGTTCAACTCGTAAGTCATCGGAATTACGATGTTTGCAGCCCCAGCAAACTGCTGGATTCGCTCGATTGCCAATGGTCCTTGCGGACTCACCTTCGCGAGCAACTCGGCGAAGTTCATGAACCGCTGCTCGGCCTCAAACGTCTGGCGGCGTCGAATGCCGAAACGATGCATCACCGCTGCGCTGCACACGACTTTGTCCTCTTCCGCGCCGTAGTAGATCCATTTTGAGCCAGGCGAGTGGTCGTACACGACGATGTCGGGCGCGAGCAACTTGGCGTGGAGCAGCGCCTTTTCAGGATTGTCCATCTCGTGCAGACAAAACTCGAAGTAGATTGTGTCACCCCGCACGGTGATCTCTTCAAAGCTGGCGCCGATTACCTCCACCGAATTCTGTAGACCTTGCGCCATGATCTTCGCCTTCAATTCCCGCAGCGCCTCCACATCCCGATCGATGGCAATCAGCTTCTTGGTTCTAGTCGCAGGGTCCAGGAGTTGCCGGCCTCCCGCCCCAATGAAAAGCACCACCTTGTTAGTAAAGTTGTAAAACCTAGATAGATTCTCGCTAAGCTTCGCGTAGTCCGTTGGCAAGGGAGGCTCCTTCAGGCAGGGCCGACTCGCCTAGCCGAAGCTGCCATGTAGCATACTAACGCTTCGCGACGCAGGCCTCTCCGGTCCCACTCTGGTTGGCGAAAAATCGCCTTTACACTCACCGACCTCAACCGGGGGGTTCTGAGCGAAATCGCCTCCCTTGAAGAAAGCCGCAAGTGATTGCAGATGAAGGTGCGAGGCTAATTTCCACTGTCCGCCGTTTGCCTTCCATATCGCCGCGTACAGGGCAAGGCTAGGTCTGCTCGATGACGGGTGCGGGATGTGGACTCTTCAGATAAATCCAGACAATCTTCAGATGCTCTCCATTGCCTTAGAGAACAGTCTCGCGCACTATGGGCGTAACGATGGAAGCGGGCGGATTCAGACAGAGCTCGCTCGTGGGGTCCCGGAAAAAAGATGCGGGTCGATGAGGTTTCTTGCCCGCATTTCACGCTTTATTAGGTAGGAAGGTCGCTTGCCGAGGCTGCCCGCCTCAGAACTAGGAGGGAGTTATGTCCGTTGTCGTGATGCTGATGATGGGAGGATGGATCGCTACGCTGTCGATGGTGGGAGTCTGTGCACTTCACGAATCCGGTAGATTGTTCAAGCTGCGCAGACGCATCGCCTTGTGGCTTCTGGAAACATCGTCTGCACAAATCCGAAGCGCCGAAAAAGGCTTTCAAGCCGAACGCGGAAACGCGGTATGACGGGTTCTACCCGCATGCCCCGGACCAAGGATTCCACGCGAAAGATCGTGCAGTTTCCTATTGCGCCAATCTGTCCAAGGTGCAGGCGACCCGTGGGGGAGGGCACGCGCATGACCGATACGCTTGGAAAGGTCATGCACGAAGAATGCTATCTCGTCGAACTAAGAGAACGAGACTCCATGTCAAGATTCTTTGACGATAACTGTTGTAACATCGCGATTACGCTCATCGACCAATATTCCTGTGCATGTAGTCTGACTGCAAACGCCCAGTGCCTAAGTGAACGGTTTATCTTGCGTCAACATCTCACCCCAAGCGAGAAACATCAAGCCGCAGGCGCGCTCTTCCACATTAAAAGCTGCCGAGCGATCTTTTAGTGGTCCCCAAGGCTCAAAGTCCAATCGAGGCGTTGAGGCAAAGGTCGCTTTGGAAAAACAAGACCGGAAAATGGAATTGACGGGTTTTGCTTGCGGGTGTCTAGAAAGTTTGGCACCAAAGGCCGCAAACCGTGCGCGGGGCTGCAAGTGTCTGACAACGTTCGCCAGGATTGATGGCGATCCGTAAATGTCAGGTGCACCCATCATGAGCACCGCATCAAATCTCTCGGAGAGAATTAGATTCTGAGCGTTGGCAATAATAATTTGAACATTCTTCCAGCCGTGTTTCTGGACCCTCCTGCGTGCATTGATGACTACGTCTGGGCTGATTTCGACTCCAACCACGAGGCCGGAGTCAGTTACGGCTTGAAGGAGGTATGGAAAACTGGCCCCAGTGCCACACCCTAGGTCGAGCACGCGATCACCGGGTCTGAGTTGCAGTTTTGCAACTGCTCGTTGTCGCAGGCTTTTTATGAAGAAAAAATCAAAATCGGGGAACGGGCGAATCAATCGAGCGAGGTAATTCCAATAGGGTGGTGTCAACTCTGCATAATCAGTCCCGTCCTGCTTTTTCTTGTCCATCACTGCCACGAAACGATAGTGTAATTGCTCTGAGCCTCAGTTGGCGTAACATCCCGCATTACGCTCATCGACTCGTCCCGGCACCAAGAGAAAGATCGGGTTGCTGCGATTACGCGGCACCGAGACTGCTGAAGATGGGCAAAATAATCAACAAATCCGCACCCGCGTGAAACAAGACCGATCCCCACAGACTGCCGGTCTTCTGCATCAGCCAACCCCAGGCGATCGAGAACGCGAAGGTGACGAGCAGAAAGCCCCATAAGTTCGGTGCGTAAGTGACCTGCGTGTGTGCCAGGGTGAAGGCCAGGGCTGTCGAAAGGACGGCCAGCCATTTTCCGATCAGTGGCTCGTATCGCCCGAGAAACAATCCGCGGAAGAGAAGTTCCTCCATGACGGCGTTCGAGACCACGAAGAGTAGTATCCATGGGGCTAATGACATGAGCTTGGCCGAGCCTAGAGCCCTAACCGCTGGCTGAAGCAACGTCAGAACTAGACATGCTCCAGCAGTGACCAAGCCAACACTGAGGCCGAGTAGGAGACGACCTTTCCGAATGTATAGAGATGCAATGTTCTGGTCGCAGAGCCTCGCCACGGCGAGAATCCCAATCACGATGAGAGAGGCCTGCAAGAACTTCGCCATCGCGACTCCGACCGGCGATCGTGTCGTCAGGCCAAAGAGCCTAAGCCCCGGCTCAGCCAGGAAGAACCCCAACGAAAGGCCCAGAACCGCCGTGAAGTAGGCAAAGAACAGTGGTCGAAGGCGGCTCAAGCTGTGCCCCGCGCGTGCCACCCGCCACAGAGCGCCGAAGACGGCAAGAAGTCCAACCCTTGCGGCATAGTTGGCCCATACCGGCAAAACAGGCACAAATGTCATGGTGAGCGCGAAGATGAGGAAACCACAGGTAGTCAGAAGCGCGAACAATCCAAGTCTCATGGACCCCTTCGGTGAACTTGTCGGTTCACAGACCTATGCGTCCCCTCGGCACCCAAACATATGGGCAATCGCAACGGCGATGCTGTGATTTCCGACACAGAGGTCGGTTCGCCCGGGAACAAATATAAGCATGCAGAAATTAGCACTAAGGTTGAGCGGGGCAAATCAATGAAACGCGAAGAGTTGGCAGTGTTTCGCAAGGATTATCGACGTAAAATCCGGTTTACACTCATTTCTAAGCTGGACTGGCCCGATACGAGACCCTAAGAAAGCAGCACCATCCGCTACATCTGAGCAAGGTCATGCGCCATCAGAAGCAAGATCATGATCATGTTGCGAACTCTGAATTGGCGGTTCGTCGTCTGAGATGTCGATCTGACACTTGTTGCCAGCCATGTTAGAGATAGCAGAAACATCGCGGTGTGGATCGCAAGTCTGAATGGCTGGGAAACGCCATGCCTCCACAGACCCAAAGTTAAGAAAACAAGACCCGCGAGAAGGTAGATACCGTACATCAAAAGCAGCCATCGACGGGGCACGATTTGCTCGGGAGGCTCCAAGGTTTCAAACATAATTGACCCGCCAAACCACATTTCTCGCGAGAATTGTAGACCCTTTGTAAAACAGCGTCTGTGATGGCTGGCGTAACATCGCGTTAGCACTCAAAATCCCTGAAAAAGGCGAACGGAAGGCGCAAAGTGGTGAGAACGCCTGATAGCGTCATTTGACGTTTGGCGTCACTGCTTATGCACCTAAGAAGTGGTAGCTTTGGGCAGTGATGAACGCGAGGACTTATGTTTGAGCAGCTACCAGCATGGCACAGCAAAATCTCTCTGCGGGTCGCGATATTGAATGCAATTGCCTGCGGGTTCGCGGCAGGCATAGCCTTGGGCGCATTCGTCGTGAAAGTGGCGCTATTGCGGATTCCCGTTCTGTACCAAGTCGCGGACCTCTTTTACCTTGTTGCGGCTCTGGCAGCGGCGGTTCGCTTCTACTTCCTCGCGATGTCCCGCGCACGGGAGAACACACGGCCAGCAATTCAATGAGCGCAAACGCCTGGTTTCGTCACTTGAACTCATACTCTGACCGAGCTTACATTGTTGCCTATGAGACATTTGATCCTAGGGGCAGCACTGTTGGCGGCCTTCGCTTTGACCGCTGCACATTCGCGCTCGCAGACCACAGCGGCGGTTCGCGTTCCTGACGCCGCAACCGCACTGAGGATCGCCGAACCCGCTTTAATCAAAACATATGGGAAACGGCAGATCGACTATGAAAGGCCGTTGATCGCAAACCTAGACAACGGCATCTGGTACGTCCACGGAACATTGTGCTGCCCTGATCGCAATGGGCAGCGCACCTGCGAAGAATTCCAGTGTGTGGGTGGGGTAGCAGTTTTGAAGCTGCGCCAAAGAGATGGAAAGATTCTGTCGATCATGCATTACAAGTAACCGTTGACGGTAAATCGCGTTTACACTCACGACCCGACCCCGCCGGGGTTCTGAGTGAAATCGCCCTGATTTCAACAACAACACGATGTCGTCGGCCTCATTTCTCTCTTGCTAAGGCCACAAAGTCGAATCCTTGGAGTTTATTTGAGGGCACCTAAATCTATCAGCTTGCAAATCTCAGGAGTAAGCAGCCAGTATGCAGATAGCACAACCATCTCGACCAGCGCAGGAACGTCCCAACCAATCCTCCCCTCCTTGGCCGCTTTGCTTAATTCTCCCAGACAAGCGAAACCAAAATTCCAAGGAGTCATGATTAGCAGACTGGTCCAGAACCACCGACCGAATGACACCGTAGCAAGATTGCGAAGCGCGAAGCGAGTCCAAAGGTATTCGTAGTACAGCATGGCTATCGAGCCGCCGAAACCAAGAATCCAGAACATCTTTCTCCAAGTATCTTTGTCGTGCGTGCTTCCCTGTGCAAGGCTCTCGCTATTCATGGTTCCTCCTTACAAAGAACGGAGTATTCTGGCGCGGCCCGGACCACGACCGCGATTATAGCTCTGATGGTTGGCGTAAAATCCGGATTACGCTCATCTGGGTTGGAGCACGATCCCCGTTTACACTCAAGATCGATAGGCTGTGGTTGGTCTGGAACGGGCTATGAGTCAACAACCTCAAAAGCAGCTGGTGACCGCCGGGCGGTTTGAAATTGAAGAGAATGGTGCGATCGCCTATCTGGAATACCGCGAGAGTCCCGGAGTGCTGGAGTTGATTCACACGGAAGTACCGGAAGAACTGCGGCACAAGGGTCTGGCGACGGCGCTGGCGGAGACCGCGCTTGGATACGCGCGCGACCATAACCTCAAAATTGACATAATTTGCCCCATCGTGAGCGCGTACATCAGAAAGCATCCGGAGTACTCGGATCTGGTGCTGCGTTGAGCGGCGGTGACGGCCGGCCTGACCCCAAACAAGGGTAGCGGATGTAGAGGGATTCACCGCGATGCCGCGGCGGGCAAGTCGCTGAGCCTCATCAGCTTGCGCGTTGTGATCTTCGTCACAACCGGTCGTGACTCTTATCACGGTTCCACGTTCACGCGTCCCCTAAGCTTCCAGCAGGGTGAGGTGATCTCGACATGGTTCTCGTAGAGGAATTGAGGGTTCTTAATAACAAGAAACGTGAGGCCAACTCCGTGCCTGCCACTGCCGAACATGCTGTAACGCATTCATCCAAGGACGTATTCAAGCCACGCCTGATTTTCTGGGAAGTGACCAAGGGCTGCAACCTGCGCTGCGTCCACTGCCGCGCGACCGCGACTGAGCTGAGCTCGCCGACGGATCTGCCGACGGCGAAGGCGCTCGACATCATCGACCAGATCGCGGCGATGGGGAACCCGATTCTTGTGCTCAGCGGCGGCGAGCCGCTTTACCGCTCTGACATTTTCCAGCTGGCGAGCTATGCCAAGGACAAGGGCCTGCGCGTGGCCCTGGCGACCAACGGAACGTTGGTCACGAAAGAAGTGGCGCGCATGATCGCCGACTCCGGTGTGAAGCGCGTCTCGATCTCGCTCGACGGAGCCGACGCGATGACGCACGACTCGTTCCGCGGAATTCCGGGAGCGTTTGAGGCGGCGCTGCATGGGCTGAGGAATCTGCAGGAAGTGGGGATGTCGACGCAGATCAACATGACTATCGCGCGGCACAATGCCGATCAGTTACCGCGCGTGCTTGAAATGGCAAGGACCGTGGGCGCCGACGCGCTGCATACGTTCTTGCTGGTACCGGTGGGATGCGGAGTCGATATCGCGAACGATCAGATGGTTCCTCCCGATGAGTACGAGAGCATGCTGAACTGGTTCTACGATCAGTCGCTCGAGGGCGGGATCGAGTTGAAGGCAACGTGTGCTCCGCACTACTTCCGAGTAGTGAGGCAGCGGAGAGCGGAGGAACGAAGAGAGGCGGAGAGGTCAGAGGTTCGAGGTGAGAGGTCAGAGGTGGGAGATTGCAGAAGTCAGATTGCAGATTGCAGAAGTGAAAATCTCACGCTAAAGGCTGCGAATTCCACGATGAAGCAGGAGATTGGGCCTACTGAGATGATTATGCCGGGCGGGACTGGAATCTCTCTAAAGCCGCAGGGAGCGCCGATGGGGCATCACACCGGGCATCCCGCGGGAAATCACACGGGACATCCGGGAGGGCACCCTGGAGACATGAACGCGATGACCAAAGGCTGCCTGGCGGGAACGGGCGTATGCTTCATCTCGCACGAGGGCGAAGTCTTCCCCTGCGGATACCTGCCGGCGATTGCAGGCGATCTGCGCAAAGAAAAATTTGCCGATATCTGGACGAACGCGAAGGTGTTCAACGATCTGCGCGATACCGACAACCTGAAAGGGAAGTGCGGGTGCTGCGAGTTCCGCAACGTGTGCATGGGCTGCCGGGCGCGGGCGTTTGCGGCGACGGGAGATTATCTGGATCCAGAGCCCTTCTGCGTATATGAGCCGAAATCGGCTGCGCTGCGCGAGAAGATGGAGCAGCGCGGACGTTAAAGTTTGATCCTCCTCCTTGTACGCGGGAAGAGCCGAGGCTCTTCCCGTTTTTTATTAACGGTTGCCATAGGCTTCGGCTGCGATGTTCTTCGCCGAAAAGAGCTTTAACCACCAAGGACACAAAGGTCTTCCTTGCGTGGTCCGATACTCAAACCACAGGGTAGACGGGGTTGCACAGAGGAGTTTCCCGGCTCTCCTCGCATTTATAATCGCTGGTTCAGCATTCCTATATTTTCCAGCAGAGGAGTTGCATTGGCGCTCGACGAGAACATCTACGAGATACGGCGCGAGAAGCTCGCGAAGATTGAGGCGCTCGGCCAGCCGACCTATCCCCGCAAGTACAACTTCAGCCACACCGTGCCACAGATCATCGGCGAGTACGGCGGACAAACTGCGGAGGAGTTGGAGTCTCCGCGCGTGAACGTGCGTGTGGCAGGACGGATTATGGCGATCCGGCTGATGGGTAAGGCCGGGTTTGCGCATCTTCAGCAGGACGGCCAGCGGCTGCAGATCTACGTCAAGAAAGATGCCGTAGGCGACCCGGGCTTTGAGCTGTGGAAGTTGCTGGACCTGGGCGATCACATCGGCGTGCGTGGATATCTGTTTCGCACGCGTACGGGAGAACTCAGCATTCATGCCGAAGAGCTGACGTTCTTGTCGAAAGACCTGTTGCCTCTGCCCGAAAAATGGCATGGGTTGCAGGATGTCGAGTTGCGGTACCGGCAGCGCTATGTCGACCTGGTGATGAATCCCGAGGTGCGCGGCGTGTTCTTGAAGCGCAGCAAGCTGGTGCAATCGCTGCGGCGCTACTTCGACGGCAACGGATTCGTCGAAGTCGAGACGCCAATGATGCAGCCGATGGCCGGCGGCGCGGTGGCGCGTCCCTTTAAAACGCATCACAACACGCTCGACATGGATCTGTTTTTGCGGATCGCGCCGGAGCTCTACTTGAAGCGGCTGACGGTGGGCGGATTCGATCGCGTCTACGAAATCAACCGCAACTTCCGCAACGAAGGCATCGGGTGGCGCTGGAATCCAGAGTTCACGATGCTCGAGGCATACCAGGCATACACCGACTATCTCGGGATCATGGACACGACGCAGGGCGCGATCGAGCAGGCGGTGCAGGACGTCACCGGCGGAACGAAAACGAAATGGGGCGAGGACGAGATCGACTGGTCGCACGCGAATTGGCGCCGCATGACAATGCGGGAAGCGATCACAAAGTTTTGGCCTGAGGGATGTGGCGACGCGCCGAATAGCGGAGAATTTTCTACCCTTGATGCATTCACTCGACGCCTCAAAGTTGCCGCGGACGCTGCTCATTTAGCTGGCGACTCTCTTGGTGACGTAGTGCAAGAAAAACGCAAGCGCTTGTTGCAACATGAAGTGTTCTTCAGGGGGACCGCGCAGATGCTGGAGCGTGGGTTAGGTGAGATTGGTAAGGCTGTGGCCCTTTTATTTGAGGAAGTCGCGGAGGAGCATTTGCTCCAGCCCACGATCATCTATGAGTTCCCGACGGCCGTTTCCCCGCTCTCCAAGCAGAAGCCCGACGATCCTGACTGGACGGAGCGCTTCGAGATGTTTGCCGGAAAGATGGAGATTTCCAATGGCTTCAGCGAACTGAACGACCCGCAGGATCAGCGGCGGCGCTTCGAAGCGCAGCTGCGCGAGCGCGAGCGCGGGGACGAAGAGGCTCACCAGATGGATGAGGACTATATTCGAGCGCTTTCGTACGGGATGCCTCCGGCGGGCGGAGTAGGCGTTGGGATTGATCGCCTGGCTATGCTCTTTACTGACTCGCATACCATCCGCGACGTGATCCTCTTTCCGCTGCTCCGGCCGGAAAAGGCAGCTGCCGCCGAAGGCGCGGATGACAGCGAGAGCAAATAGAAGAGAGCTGGTTGTCCGGCGTTGCCATCTTGCTCGGGAGTTCCGCTTCCGCTTTGCTCAGCGAATGTCTTGTATTCGACCGCAAGTTTCGGATAGATCGGTTGTCAGCGGGGACGTCATCCTGATCATCTGATATTGGGACGCCATGAACTTCGACTTTACTTCAGACCTCCGGCGGCGTCTGGGCTACCGGCTTATCGATCACATCGACGACTTCTACACCTCTCTGCCGCAGCGCCCGGTGCAATTGCCAGCTGATGAGCGGAGCTACGGCCCGCTCAACGAGGCAATGCCGGAAGACGGATCTGATCCCTGCGAAGTGCTCGATGAAGTGAGCCGCGCGATGGTGGAGCAGGGATTTCACGTGCCGGCGGCAAATTACTTCGGGTTGATGAATCCGACGCCGACTTACATGGGTTTCCTGGGAGAGGCGTTGGTCGCGGGTTTGAATCCGCAACTTGCGACTCTGGCGCGCTCGCAGTTGGCTTCGAAGATTGAAGTGGAAACGGTGCGCTGGATCGGCGAGCGGGTACGATGGCTTGGCCCGTTCAACGGTACCTTTACCAGCGGAGGGAATGAAGCAAACTTCAGCGGTCTGGCGCTGGCGCTTGCGGCCAAATTTCCAACGGCAATGGACGACGGTGTGAGCGCGATCGGAGCAGCTCCCATTGTTTATGCGTCGGCGGAAGCGCACCATTCACTGGACAAATCTGCGGGCCTGCTCGGAATCGGGCGCAAGGCGCTCCGGCGAATAGCACTGAATAGAAGATTGCAGATGGATCCTGACGCACTTGTTCGAGCTATTCAGGAGGATCTGCGAGCCGGGTGCAAACCGTTTTGCGTAGTTGCCACGGCAGGAACAACCACTTCGGGGATCATTGACGATCTCCACGCACTGGCCGATGTCTGCCGGCGATATGAGCTTTGGCTGCACATTGATGGCGCATACGGCGGCGCCCTGATTTTTTCGGACAAGCACCGCCACCTCATTGATGGGATCGATCGGGCAGACTCGCTGACCATCGATCCACACAAATGGCTGGCGGTCCCGTTCGCGGCGGGCGTGATTCTAACGAAGCATCCGGACATTCTGGAGCGCGCGTTTGCGGTCTACGCGCCGTATATGCCGAAGGCGGCAGGGGCGGTCCTGCCGGACAACTCGAGAATCAGCACGCAGTGGACCCGGCGGATGAACGCAATGAAGTTGTGGCTGACCTTGAAAGTGCACGGCCGGAAGGCATACGAGGAGCATATCGACCGGCAGATGCTATTGGCCAAGGGCTTTGCCGAGTGGGTGCGACGGTCGGAACACTTCGAACTGGCCGGGCCGGTGATGGTCCCCATCGTGACCCTTCGGATCAAGGGCGTGACAGACGCAAGGCAACGGGCCGAGGCGCACGCAACCCTCGTCGAGGAGGTGACCAGCGATGGCCAGCGCTGGATCTCAGACAGCATCGTCGACCGTGAGAGCGTGATTCGCATGATGATCATCAGCTACCTGACAGAGCAATCTCACCTGGAAGGACTGCAGGCCGCCATGGTCGCAGCCGCGGAGCGTCTGAAGGAAACCGCCCGCACCTAAACAATCACTTTAAAGACGACGGCGAGTCGCCCATGCTTGAGATAGTTTCAGATAACCCAGGCGGCGCTACCGTAGCGGCCACTTCGAACGCTGGGTCGGTAGCGCTTTGCCGAAGCTAATGCGAGCTGGCAGACTCTTGTGCTCGCGCCAATGATGCTTCGTAGAATTGTTTGTCCAAAAGTTTTCCTTGAGGTCTTTCCTCACATCCGAATGAGGTTTCTCAAATGACCTCGCTGAATCATGCATATACGCGGCTCGACATGCAGCGACGGTATGAGGCGTGGTTCCTGCGCTTTGGACTGGCCAACGGCGCCGGAGCCTGGTGGCTGCGGTATTTGCTGAGCAATCCTGGGCGCAGCGGATGTGCGGCGCTGCGGGGCGCGGCACCGGCACAGGTCTGGGCGACGTGGTTTCCTGCTGCGGGACATCCGGAGACGTTCATTCAGGAGTTTCCTGTCGATGCGGTGAGGCTTGCGTCCGGGATTCCCACCCTAGACGGCACAAAGAACGTGCCGTCTAGGATGGGGCACCCTCAGTTGTCTCAGGGACACCCTCAGTTCTTGGTACGAATCGGAGCGAATGAGATTAGCGAGAATGGGTGCCGCGGGGCGATCGAAGCGCGTGGAACTCGGGTCTCGTGGGACCTCACATACCGCTCGCACTTTGCCGTCACCCTGAGCAACAAGGGATGGGTTGGGTTCTCACGGACTCCGCACTCGGACGCGGTCGTGGCCGGTGAGATTCTCTTTGGCGAGCGGCATTTTCGCGGTTCGCCGCTTGGCGTGGGCGTGCAGGGGCACAACTGCGGCTTTCGCCACCGCAATTTCTGGACGTGGACGCACGCCTGCTTCCCGCAGCCGAATGGAACGATCTCCACACTTGAAGCCTTGGTTTATGAGATGCCTCTCGGGCTGCGATTTCGCAAGGCTGTTTTGTGGCACGGCGGGCGCGCGTTTATCTTCCGGCGCCTGCGCGAGCATCCGCGGGACATGGCGGCTCTGCGGTGGGGATTCGTCGCGTCTTCTCGCCTAGGCTCGATGGAGGTCGATGTCGATGGCAGCGGGCATTCGCTGCACCGCTTGCCTTATGTAAAGACGGATTGCTCTGGGATGTTTGAAGTGTCGAACAATAGCCGGGCTTCGGCGCGCGTGCTAGTGCGCTTGCGAGATTTTTTTGAGTTGACGACCGAGGGCGGCGCGGTCTTGGAGATGACTGGCGAGTATTAGCTTGGCTCGCCACTTTTGGTTTGGTGTTGGCCGCTCAAAAATCTTAAACCGCAGAGTTCGCTGAGGTTTCGCAGAGATCGCGGAGCTTGGGCATGATTAGATTTCTGCTTTCTTGCTCCTCACTACTCCTTTTCATCACTAATTTGCTGCGACCGGCTTGGGCGACTTCCTGGAGCCTTTCTTTGGGCCGAAGTTGGTGGTCAGATAATCCAGAAATCCATCGCGGTCGGCAGTGCGGACAACCGCGCCCAAGCCAACCATCTTGTCGAGTTCGTCGGACCACTGTGCGCGCGTGAAGTGCTGCTCCCACAGCCGGCCGGCATTGTGGCACTGCGTGCAGGCGGCCTTGACCTTGGGCTGCATTGGGCCGGCGGGAAGAGGCTTCGCGGGGCCTTCCGGTGCCTGGGCTGCGACGTAAAGGGATAGTATGAGGACAAGAGTTACGGGCTTGAGCATTCCGTATGGTAGCGGATGGGGCGCGGGAATGTCAGCTTCGGAGGTGGCGTCGAGCGGGTGCCTGGCGGAGATGCAGGCAATTGATCAGATTGTAGGGATCCTTCGACTGCGCAACGGCTTCACTTCGTGAAGCTGTTGCTCCGCTCAGGATGACATCGCGCGGTGCTAACGCTGGTCGAGCAGGT
>Ga0335070_10004417_pt1 | contig 16437 bp, 14 predicted proteins | sample Lox_Sample_13_FD_206722 | JGI IMG/M metagenome (GOLD analysis project Ga0335070, IMG submission 206722) | Soil microbial communities from Loxahatchee National Wildlife Refuge, Florida, United States - Lox_Sample_1.3 | ecosystem: Environmental > Terrestrial > Soil > Wetlands | place: USA... | reverse complement strand
ACAAGGTCGACGCTCCGTCAGAAGAAGATTGTAAAATGACAAGAATTGATCAGCAAGGGCGGACTGAACAGGCCAAAGCCTGACAACACAAAGAGAGGTCTATTTTTTCGGAACTGACTGACTACTCATTACCACCGCGCAAGCGGTTTAGTTCTACTGGTTGAAAGGTTCAGTTATGAGAACGGCATCAGAAGTGTCTGATACAGGAAGCATATGCTCTTGAATCCCCGATCATGCATGATTTTACTCTTGAGTGAAATTCATCAACGGACGTACAGCGTCTGCTTGGCGAAGTCGTAATTTCTACAGTTGATCACCGTGCCGATGCAATGATCTGTTCTAAGGCGTCTTCAAATTGGAGCGCAACGGTCTCCCATGAAAAGTGTTTTGCACATTCTCTCCCTTTCTCTCCTAGTCGTTGTCTCAAGGACTCATTCTTGAGCATCACCCTCATCTTTTCAGCCAGATCATCCGCCGAACCGGACCGAAAGCCTGTTCCGAAACCCTTTTCCCGAACAAAATGGAGTTCAGGGATATCGCTCACGAGAACAGGCTTTCCGCAGGCAGCAGCTTCAAGAATGCTGATGGGGGCCGACTCATGACGGGACGGCAGGACAAAGAATTTTGCACCCGACAGGAGACGGACTTTATCCTCACCCGTCACAAAGCCTGAGTATACGATCTTTCCCCTCACGGAGGGGGTGACTGCTGCAATGAGGTCACGAAAGGAATTAAACTCATATCCTGCAAGAACAAGACGGATGCCCGGAAACTCATGACTTATCAGCTCGAAGGCCCGAACGAGGAGATCGAGGCCTTTTGTATAGGTGTCAATCCTGCTCAGAAAGAGAATGTAATCACCCTCTCCGGGAGGGACATGGAGCAGTTCATCATTGACACCGTTTGGTATGACCGGACAGAAGTTCACTCTGCCCTTTTTTCGGGCCAGGACCTTCTCCTTGGTCACTCCGGAGACGAAGATAAACGTTTCATAGAGTGAGGGATAGAAACGTTCGACCAGTGCCATGGGAAGGGAATAGATCGGGGTAAACTTCTTGAGGGAATGCCTTTCCATGATCCCTTGCACCTGTAACACCACGGGTGTCCTCGTGAGGAACCGCGAGAAGAAAGGGGTCGAGGGAAGAAAATTCTCGACAATGACATCGAAGGTGTCCCCCTGTTTCCTCACATAGCCGGAGGCTTGAAGGGTATAAGAGAGTACACTCGCCGGTAGGCTCTTCGTTTCGGTCCCTGCATAGACATACCGCAAACCTTCCCTGTCACTGTCTCTTGCTCCCGGATACTTCATGGAGAGCAGCGTTATCGAATGTCTTCCGCTCAACCTCCGGTAAATCTCGTATGCCCTGACTCCGGCACCCCCGAACCCGAAAGGACTTTCAGGGGCCTCATAGATCAGCTGGAGGATCCTCATTCAGAGTCCGAGAAGAGGGGTTGCTCAGTCCTCCTCCTCTCTCTTCTTCGTCCCCTCTTCATCCTTTTCTTTTTCCTTCTCTTCCTTCTTCTCTTTCAGGGCTTCCGCGATCTCGGTGAGACGCTTCATGACCCGCTCGTTGACGGTGCCTTCGGGATAGGTCCCGTCCTCCCCCGGTTCTCCGGCCGGAACGCCCGTGAGTATCTCGATCCCCTCTTCGATGACGTCTATGGGGTAGATCGAAAATCTCCCGTCCCGCACAGCATCCACCACTTCCTTTTTGAGCATGAGGTTCTTGACATTCCTCCTCGGAATGATGACACCATGAGTTCCGTCAAGCCCCCTCAGTTTGCAGAGGTCAAAGAAGCCCTCGATCTTCTCGTTGACGCCTCCGATGGGCTGGACAATGCCGTTCTGGTCCATGGAACCGGTAATGGCAAGACTCTGTTTCAGGGGGATGCCGGAGATGCTGCTCAAGAGGGCGTAGAGCTCTGCACAGGTCGCGCTATCTCCCTCAACCATTTCGTAAAGCTGCTCAAAGGTTATCGAAGCAGAGAGGCTTATCGGCTTCCTGACGGCATACCTGCTGCCGAGGAAGTTCGAGAGGATGAGGATCGCCTTTTCATGGATCTTGCCGCTCATCTTCGTCTCACGCTCGATGTTCACGACACCTGCCTTGCCGATATAGGTTCGCGCCGTTATCCGGGAAGGCTTGCCGAAACTGTAGTCGCCGAGGCTGAGGACGGCAAGCCCGTTTATCTGTCCCACCTTTGCTCCCGCTGTGTCGACTATGAGGGTGCCTTCGGCGGTCATCTCCCTGAGCCGTTCCTCGATTCTGTTGCTGCGGTAGACCCGCTCATCGAGGGCCTTCTCCACGTGTTCGCTCTTTACTAGGGGACTGCCGGAGACCTTGGCCCAGTATGTCGACTCCCTCACAAGATCAGCGACATCACTGAACCGTGAGGAGAGCTTGTCCTGATGTTCAGCAAGCCGCGAGCCGTACTCAACGATCTTCGCCACACCTGATCGGTCGTAAGGTATGAGGTTTTCCTCCCTGCAGAGCATGGACACAAAGAGACCATACTTCTGGACATTTTCCATCGTCCTCTCCATGCGGCTGTCAAAATCGGCCTTCACCTTGAAGAGTTCCCGGTACTCTTCATCGAGATTATACATAAGATAGTAAAGGTAGGGGCTTCCGATCAGGATCACCTTGACATCAAGGGGGATCGCCTCAGGCTTGAGCGTTGTCGTCGATATGAGCCGGTACTGCTCCCAGACATCTTCGATCTTTATCTCCTTGTTACGTATCGCCCTCTTCAGGGCGTCATAGGAGAAGAGATTCCTGAGGAGGTCGAGGACATCGATAACAAGAAAACCCCCGTTTGCCCTGTGCAAGGAACCGGCTTTTATCATCGAGAAATCCGTCACGGCGATGCCATACTGAAACCGGTGTTCGATCGTGCCAAAGATGTTGTAGTATGTCGGGTTCTTTTCAAATACACAGGGAGCGCCCTTGAGGTCCCTATTGTTCACGAGGACGTTCACCGTGTATCTCGTGAATGTCGGTTCGGCCTTCGGCATCTTCATAAAGGGGAGGGGCGGCGGCGACTGCTCTTCGACGGTCTTAAAGTCTTCAAGATGCTCGAGGATATCCTCCTGAACGGAATCGAGATAGCCGACGATCTTCCCGTTCTCGGCGTATTTCTTCTTGAGATCGTCGATGAGGTGCCCTACCGCTGAAAGGGCCGCGTCTCGTTCGAGCTTGAGCAGGAGCTCCTTGAGAAGCTTTTCTCCTTCCCTCACCGCCCTCACAACGTCATCGAGTTTCTCCTGGAGGGCCTTGCCGATCTCCTCAATCCGTTTCTTGGTCTCGGGATCGAGGGCATCAAACTCCTCCTCCGTGAGGGGCTCGCCTGTCTTCTTCACCGGCACGATGATCAGGCCGCTCACCGTCTTCCGAATCGAGAAACCCTTCGCCTGGGCCTCTTCCTCAAGGCCGCTGAAGAGGTCACGCTGCTTTTTCTGGAATTCCTCGCCTATCCTGCTCTTCTGCTTCTCATACTCCTTGGACTCAAAGACCTTCGGTATCTCGATCCGCAGAGTCTTGACAAGCTCTTCCATATCTTTCTGAAAGACTGCAGCCTGACCGGGACTGAGAGAGATCGCCATCGTCATGTCGGGGTTCTTGAAGTTATAGACATAACACCAGTCCGACGGCACAGATTTCGCAAGGGACTGCTTCTCAAGAATCATCCTGATCGTCGATTTCCTGCCGGTCCCGTTCTCTCCGAGCAGGAAGATGTTAAACCCCGCGCTGTCGAGACTCAGGCCGAACTGAATAGCGCTCAGTGCCCTTGTCTGGCCAATGGTACCCTCAAGGGGCGGGAGTTCCTCCGTCGTTCTGAATGACAATACCGCTTCATCACAGCACTTATAAAGATCGTCAACACTCAAGCCCTTTATCATGACTCACCTCCGTGCGCCTGTATTCTTTCCGTCGAACATCGCAGATCGTTGTCTTGTCATATGACGACTCGTCAGCGAACCTTCCGGTCGTCCCTCATTCTGTGGGCCGCCTCCTATGCCCGCGGATGGTGTTCCCGGTAGACCTTCTTGAGCCTCTCCGCTGTGACCTTCGTATAGATCTGGGTCGTTGAGATGTCCGAATGGCCGAGCATCTTCTGGAGGGATCTCAAGTCCGCTCCCCCTTCAAGGAGATGAGTCGCAAAGCTATGCCTGATGGTGTGAGGCGAGATGTCAATCCCAAGCTGTTTCCCGAAGGTCTTCATCGTTTGCCAGAATCTCTGCCGCGTCATCGAGCCGCCCCTGGCAGTCACAAAAACAGACTCTGAAGAGCGTCTCCTGAGGAGGAGCGGCCGGTATACGGAGAGATACTCCTTCAGCTTCGCCGCAGCCCTCCCGTTCATCGGTACGATCCTTTCCTTCGCGCCCTTTCCCACAATCCTGAGAAAACCGGCATCGAAATGGATATCCTGGAGGCGGAGGGTCACCAGTTCACTGACACGAAGGCCGGAAGAATAAAGGAGTTCCAGCATTGTGGAATCCCTGAAAGAGAGGGCACCACCAATCGCTTTCCTGACCTTCCCGGCCGGGGCCTCAGAAACAGACAGGACATCTCTCACTTCATCAACGCTCAATGCCTTCGGGACCCTTTCCCATTTCTTGGGCGATCGAAGATTCTCGGTCGGGTCTTCGTCGATCACCTTCTCTGCGAGGAGAAACCTGCAGAATCCCTTTAAGGAGGAAAGAAAGCGGCAGATGCTCGATGCCGCGCAGTTCCGCTCCCTCATGTCATCGAGAAAGTCGATGATATCCGTCCTCGCAAACCGCCCGAGTTCCTTCTGTCTCGGTTTGAGAAATTCGGCAAATGCCCTCAGGTCCCTGCCGTAGGAGTCGACGGTATTTGTAGACAGGCCCTTTTCGACGGAAAGATAGGAGAGGAAATCATCAATGAACTGCACAGGGAAGATACTCCTCTATGCCCGTTGCATGTTTCAGTCTCGGGTAAAGCATTTCGGCAATTCGGTAAAGGTTGACCGTATCTTCACGGTTGTAAACGAGCAGAAGACGTCTCGCTTCCTCATTGCCACTCCTTGCCAGGTCCCAGAGCTTCACCGCATCATATCCGTCCATGCCCTTGACATCTTCATCCCGTTCGATGCCCAGAGAGGCCTCGAGCTTCTTCAGGCCGCCGTCGAATCCCAACCTTCTCGCTCCGTAGCAGAGGTCAAAGTGAGGCAGGTCGAACCTGATGCCGGGAAAGGCTTTCAGAAGAAAGGGGATGTCAAAGGAGGCCCCGTAGTATGTGATGAGACATTTGTACCCTTCGAGTTCCCTCTTGAGGTTGTCAGTCGTCAGATTTTCCCCTGCTATAAGGGATCTCGATTCATACCCGTCGTAGAGTCCTACAACCGTGACATACCCACCGCGGTTCGGCTGGAACCCGTTTGTCTCTATATCGAGACAGACTGCTTCTCCCTTAAAGGTCTCAAAGAGCCTCCAGTGTTCTCTCCTTCTGACGTTTTTCGCAAAAAAAGCTGCATTCCTCTCATCGAGCTTTTGGTTAGCGAGGGCAAGGGAATCATCAAAAAAGGTCTTCTTTTCAGGGGTGAGAAATCGAATATCGCCGCTATCGAGGAAAGCGTCCCACGTGAGGATGCCGTCCCTCCAGAGCCTTCTTTCGAGTTTGTCGCCGATCCCGTTCAGGATGCTGAAGGTGTTCCTTATCATGAATGATTCCTTATTCCGTCGTCATTATTATACCTGCTGAACCTTCGTCGGAACAACCGGTGTAATCGCTTCCGGAACATAATTCACGCAGTTCCTCGCTGTAACCGCCGTCTTCACGATAAATGAAGCAGGGCCTTTCGACCATGAGTCCCGGCCTCGCCTCTTTCACAGCCTCAACGAGGACCATCTTCGCCTCTGAGGACTGAGAAGCGTGGACGAATCTCAGCCGTTTAGCCTCCATCCCTCTCTCTCTCAGCGCATCCATGAGTTCAGCGAGCCGTTCCGGATGGTATATGACAAGAAACCTTCCCCGCGTGCGCAACAGGAGACTTGATGCCCGTGCCAGTTCAGAAAGCTTCAGTCTCAGTTCATGTCTCGCAACGGCCTTCTCCTCTTCAGGACTCATGAGACCAGTCTTCGGTCTTCTGAAAGGAGGGTTTGAAACGACGAGATCATAGGAGAATCTCTTGAGCATACGATCCGTCATCCCCCTTTCTGCAAGATCCCGTATGTCACGTCTGACAACGTTGACCCTGCCTTCAGGGCAGTTCTCCCTCACATTCCTTTCAGCAAGCTCTGCGAGACCTTCCTGAAGTTCAACAAGGACCACCTGTGATTGGGGATACTTCTTCGCCAGGAGTATACCAATAATCCCGGACCCGGCCCCGAAGTCAGCAATCCTTTTTGCGGTCTTGAGGTTCACAAAGGAATAGAGGAGAAGGGCATCCACAGAAAAACGGTAGCCCTTTCTTGACTGGTATATCTTGATATCGCGTATCGTATCGAGGGTAATCTCCATACCATCGTATAGTATCAGAAAAAGCCCGAAAAATGACTGGGAAGGAGATGTTCTTACGAACCCGTTGTCATCTTCTCCAGTAAGGGAATCAAGTCCTCAAACCTGTCGATGAGATGATCTGCATGTCTTATAACCTCAAGCGGTCTGTAACCGTAAGTCACGGCGACTGTGGCGACACCTGCAGACCTGCCGGCATCCACATCATAATTGCTGTCTCCGACCATGACAGCATCTCCGGGCTGAAGACCGAATTCCGTGAGCACCTTTATTATCGGAAGGGGTGAAGGTTTTCTCTCTGCCACGCTGTCGCTTCCGATGACGACCTCAAAATATTTTAAGAGCCCAAGCCTTTCCAGGACCATCCTGGACAGGCCTTCTTTTTTGTTTGAAATAACGGCCTTCCGGTATGGATCCAACCTTTCGAGGGTTTCTGCAACACCGGGATATGCCCGCGTATGGTCGGTGATATGTTCCGTATAATGTTGCAGAAACCTCTTCATGATAGCAGGCCTCGATGATGCGTTTTCATAACCCGTTATCTTTTCGATGAGGCGTGTCAGCCCTTCACCAACCAGATTCACGGTCTCCTGAACCGTAACCCGCCGGGAAGAGTAGGGCTCAAGGGCATAGTTCAAGGCCTCTGTTATGTCCCGACTCGAATCGATCAGGGTACCGTCGAGATCGAAGATGATGAGCTTGAAAGGCATAAACGATTATACCTCAGGGGAAAAGCGAGTCACTTGGCCGCAATCTTCAAAAGAAAGTCTGAAGCTCGGTTATGATGGCGTGCTTATATCTATCTATCGAGCAGAATGCTTCTCTGCTACCTGTATCCTTATCGCCGCCCTTTCGATCGCTGCCTGGGCCCTGGCAAAATCGATCTTCTCTGCCTGCTTCAGCCTCTCTTCAGCCCTCTTCATCGCGGATCTGGCCCTCTCGACGTCGATATCCTCGGATCGCTCTGCGCTGTCGGCAAGTACTACTGCCCTCTCCTGCCTGATTCCGGCATACCCGCCGCTCGCAAAGATATATCCCCCTTCACTCCCCTTCTTATAGCTGATCATCCCGACCTTAAGGGTCGTGACGAAGGGGGCATGTCCCGGCAGCACACCGAATTCCCCCTCGCTGCCGACTGCCGTGAATTCATCCACATCGTCACTGAAGACAGAGCCGTAGGGCGTGACAACTTCCAATCTCATTCTATTTTCCATATCCCAAACCCCAAAAGATCGTCGTGTTTCACCGTCATTTCGTTGTCGGAAAGCAGCAGACTCAGTGGCCCGACAACGGAATCACTCTCCAGTCTCTCTATCTGCTCCACCCAAGTTTCTTGGCGTTTTCTTCCACATCCTCTATGCCGCCGCACATATAGAAGCACTGTTCTGGGACGTCGTCATACTGTCCGTCGACGATCGACTTAAAGGCCTTTATTGTATCGGCGACCTTGACGTATTTGCCAGGCCTTCCGGTAAAGACCTCTGCAACGTGGAAGGGCTGACTCAGGAACCTCTGGATCTTTCTTGCCCTCGCGACGGTGATCTTGTCGTCTTCGGAAAGCTCCTCCATACCGAGGATGGCAATGATGTCCTGGAGTTCCTTGTACCTCTGGAGTATGGTCTGGACGCTCCGGGCAACGGCGTAATGTTCTTCTCCGATAACCTTGGGATCAAGTATTCTCGACGTTGAATCGAGCGGGTCAACAGCCGGGTATATGCCGAGCTCGGAAATCTGCCTTGAAAGAACAACCGTACCATCGAGATGGGTAAAGGCCGTCGCAACTGCCGGGTCGGTGAGGTCGTCGGCAGGGACGTAAATCGCCTGCATAGACGTGATTGCGCCTTTCTTTGTCGTTGTGATCCGTTCCTGGAGAATTCCCATCTCCGTCCCGAGGGTAGGCTGGTATCCAACGGCAGAGGGCATTCTGCCGAGGAGGGCAGAAAGCTCGGCGCCAGCGAGGGTATATCTGAATATGTTGTCGATAAAGATGAGCACGTCCTGCCCCTCGTCCCTGAAGTATTCAGCGCAGGTAAGGGCCGTAAGCGCAACCCTCGCCCTCGCCCCGGGAGGCTCGTTCATCTGTCCGTAAATGAGCGCCACCTTTTCGAGAACGCCTGAATGTTTCATTTCGCCGTAGAGGTCGTTCCCTTCCCTTGTCCTCTCGCCGACGCCTGCGAAGACCGACACACCACCATGCTTCATCGCTATATTATGGATCATCTCCATGATGACGACGGTCTTTCCAACACCTGCCCCTCCGAACATCCCCATCTTGCCGCCCCTGACAAAGGGGACGAGGAGGTCGAAGACCTTGACACCGGTCTCGAAGACCTGTGTGACAGGCTCCTGGGATGCAAAATCGGGCGCGGTCCGGTGGATCGGCAAGCGGGTTTCCGTTTGAATCGGACCCTTCTTGTCAACGCCTTCACCGATAACATTCATGATCCTGCCGAGGACTGCCTTCCCCACCGGTGCGGTTATCGGCTGGCCCGTATCGACGGCATCTGTTCCTCTCACGAGTCCGTCGGTAGCAGACATCGCAACGGTCCTTACCTTGTTTTCGCCGAGATGTGCGGCGACCTCAAGGGTAAGCTTGATGTCGGGAATACCCTTTGCTTCGTCACCCTTCTGATCGATCGTCACGGCATTCAGGATATCAGGCAGTTTTCCTTCGAATTCGATGTCGACAACGGCTCCGATAACCTGCGAAACTTTTCCTGTATTCATTCTCTACCCCCGTTTTCTATCTAATGTTGTTGAGATTAAGACCAGGAAATCTCTCAGCCTTAACGTCAACCTCGTGTTCTTAACCCTTCAGCGCCTCAACACCGCCGACAATATCCATAAGTTCTTTCGTAATGGAGGCCTGTCTCGCCTTGTTGTACTGGAGCGTCAGGCTTTCGATCACGTCGTTGGCGCTCTTCGTCGCGTTCTCCATGGTCGTCATCCTCGCAGCCTCCTCTGATGCCTGTGACTCAAGGAGCGCCCGGAAGACCTGAATCTCCACATTCTTGGGCAACAGCGTGTTAAAGATCTCCTCAGGAGAGGGCTCAAAAATGATGTCCCCTTCCAGACTCTTCTCACCCTCTTCCTCCTCCAGGGACACCAAAGGGAGGAGCCGCACCACAGAGACATGCTGGGTCATGACGGTCTTAAACTCATTGTAAATGATGACGACCTCATCAACGGCTTCGTTGACATAATCCTCTATGATATCCTTCGCCACTTCCTGTGCACTGGAATAGGTGACCCTGCCCGAAAGTCCTGTCCAGGAGTTCCGTATCGGGATGTTTCTCCGCTTCAAATAATCAACGGCCTTCTTGCCGATCGCACTGATGACGATATTGAACCCTTCGTCCCTTAGGCCTGCGACATGTTTGGTTGCAGCCTTCACAATATTCGTATTAAAAGCCCCGCAGAGCCCCCTGTCGCTCGTGATGACGATGACCTGAACGGTCTTCCTCGGTCTGGCTGCCAGGAGGGGATGGATACCTGTCTCGGTGTTCCTCGCAATGTTCTTAAGGCCCTCTCTCATTATCTCTGCATAGGGCCTGAGATCGAGCATGCGGGCCTGTGACTTCCTGAGCTTGGCAGCGGCGACCATCTTCATGGCCTTCGTAATCTGCCGGGTGTTGTTAACAGCCCTGATTCTTCTCTTGATGTCCCTGAGCGTCGGCATTGATTTTTTTAAGCCTTTGGCTGGAAGGTCTTCTTGAATTCATCCAGCAACTTTGCGAGTTTATCCTTGACGGAGTCATCGATGACCTTCTTTTCCTTTAACTCTTTCCTGAGCTCTCCTCCCCTGTCCCTCACATAGCTCAGGAGCTCCTCTTCAAACTTCCCGACCGATTCAACGGCAATATCGTCAAGATAGGCGTTGGCGCCGGCAAAGAGCACGATGATCTGGTCCTCCGCAGGCAGGGGAGAATACTGTCCCTGCTTCAAGAGCTCCACCATCCTCTTCCCGCGCTCGATCTGTGCGAGAGTTGCCTTGTCGAGGTCGCTTCCGAACTGGGCAAAGGCAGCAAGCTCGCGAAACTGTGCAAGGTCCAACCTGAGCGTCCCTGCAACCTGCTTCATGGCCTTTGTCTGGGCAGCGCCGCCGACGCGGCTGACCGAGAGACCGACGTTCACCGCAGGCCGCACGCCTGCATAGAAGAGTTCGGGCTCAAGGTATATCTGACCGTCGGTAATCGAAATAACATTGGTCGGGATGTATCCCGACACGTCTCCTGCCTGTGTCTCGATAATCGGCAGTGCCGTCAGGGACCCGCCTCCGAGTTCGTCGGACACCCTTGCGGCCCTTTCCAGGAGTCTTGAATGGAGGTAGAAGACATCACCCGGGAATGCCTCACGTCCGGGAGGCCGCCTGAGAAGGAGCGAGAGCTGTCTGTAGGCCGTTGCCTGTTTGCTGAGATCGTCATAAATGATCAGGGCGTGTCTGCCGCTGTCCCTGAAATACTCGCCCATGGCACAGCCGGTATAAGGGGCTATGTACTGAAGGGGAGCAGGCTCGCTCGCCGTCGCCGAGATGACAATGGTATGCTCCATTGCGCCTTGCTCTTCAAGGATCTTCACAACACGGGCGATATTTGATTGCTTCTGCCCTACCGCCACATAGATGCATGTTACGTCCCCGCCCTTCTGATTGATGATCGCATCGATACCGATGGCGGTCTTGCCTGTCTGGCGGTCGCCGATGATAAGCTCCCTCTGTCCCCTTCCAACGGGGATCATGGAATCGATGGCCTTGAGTCCTGTCTGGAGGGGTTGATTGACCGGCTGTCTGTCGATAATGCCGGGGGCAACCATATCGACAATTCTCATCTCCTTGGTGTCGATGGGGCCTTTACCGTCAATGGGCTGTCCTATAGCGTTCACGACCCTTCCCCTCAGCGCGTCCCCCACAGGAACAGACATGATTCTGCCCGTACGCTTGACAATATCTCCTTCATGGATCAGGGCGTCTTCACCGAAGAGAACAGCTCCGACCGTGTCTTCTTCAAGGTTCAGGGCCATTCCCATGATGCCGTTCGGAAATTCGAGGAGTTCCGACGCCATGCATTTGTCAAGGCCGTATATCCTCGCAATACCGTCGCCCACGGAAACGACGGAGCCGATCTCGCTGACATCGACCTTCTTCTCGAAGTCCGTTATCTGTTTCTTTAAGAGTTCACTGATCTCTGCGACATTAATCTCCATAGAATCACCTCTTTATAAGATCATCTTTAAGAAGCCGTAACTGGCCCTTTATACTGCTGTCGTACATGGTGCTCCCAACCTTTACCAGCAGCCCGCCGAGGAGAGAGGGGTCAACACGATACTCAAGGTCAATATCCCTTCCCGTGAGCCGCTTCAGTGAAGCCTTTAGAGCGTCGTCATATTTTCTGTCCGTGTCGATGGGGGTCACCACAAAGGCCCTTGCCCTCTTCTTCTTTTCGAGATAGAGCGCCGTCATACTCTCTATGAATCCGGGGAGGGAACCGATGACCGACTCTTCTGAGAGATGGAGAATGAGCCTTATGGTATAATCGGAGAGTTTCAAACCTCCCGGACCCTTTCTCAGTATTCTCTCCCGCTCTTCGCCGGTAAAGAGGGGGTTTTCGAGGAGGCCTCTGAATTCGTGGCTTTTCCCCATGAGCTCCTTCACTGCCGTGAGTTCCGCCACCGCCCCTGGCACGTCATCAACGCCGACCATGTTCAGGAACATCTTCGCGTATCTCTTTATCGATGCCTTGGCGCTCTTCAATTCTTTGCCTCCATCTTTCTCAGAGATTCTTCGATGAGCCTCACCTGTTCCTCTTTCGCGAGTTTTCCCTTCAGTTTCTTTTCGGCGAGTTCCATGGCGATCTCGACGGCTTCGGCCTTTACCGATTCCTTTGCGAGCTTCAGTTCAAACTCGATGTTGCTCTTTGCCTGCTCAAGGATCTTCTGCTTCATCTGTTCACCACTCTCTATGAGACGCTCTTCCTCGGCCTTGGCCGACTGTCTCGCCAGGGCAAGGATCTCCTCTATCTCCTTCTCCTTAAGCTTCAGCCTCTCTTCGACCTCGGCAAGGCCTTTCGCCGCAAGCTCTTTCGCCTCCTGCGCCTCCTTCAGGGTCTTCTCGATGAGTTCAGTCCGCTGTCTGAGAAATGCCCTCAAGGGCTTGTTGAGGAATTTGACGAGGATGAAGACGAGAATCGCGAAATTGACGATCTTCCAGAGCCACTCCTTCCATTCTCCGCCATGAGCAGCCTCCTCTGCGCCGAAGGCGAGTCCTGTAAGAGTGAATTGCAAAACAAAGAACGCGAGAGGAACAAGAAATCCACAATGGCGAATCGTGAATCGTGAATCGTGAATGCTCTTCCTCATGCCCCCACCAGCTTTCTCACGATCTCATCCGAAAATTTCTCGACATCGCCGCGCAGACGCTCCCTTGCCTTTTCAGCCTCGGCCTTCAACTCCTGCCTCGCCTTTTCGATAAGATCGGATGCCTGGAGGTTGGCTGCATCGAGGACCTCCTTCTGCCTGTCCAACGCCGCGTTTCTTATCTTCTCAAAGAGCTCCTTTGATTTCGTTCTCGCTGCCTGAAGTTCCCGGTTCATCTGTGACAGGCCTTCTTCCTTTCTGGCGCTCAATTCCTTTGCTGCGGCAAGGGCGCCGCGGGTGGAATCATCTCTTTTTTGGAAGAGCGTGAGAAGAGGCTTAAAGAGTATGATATTGAGAATATACAACAGCGCAAGAAAATTCACGAGCAGGACAAAAAACCAGGCATTCAGTTCGAGCATTTCGGCTTTCTCCTCATCGAATTCTGAGTCTAGGCAGATTATCACAGGAGCAAAAAGGTTGTCAAGGACTTGGGGCTGTCGGCAGATGCGCCAGATGAGAGTCCGTGTCATGCGGAAAACCGCCGTGGGAAGGCATTTCTGGGAAGCGATAACGTCAGCATAATGATTTATTAATTTTTTTAATAGACCCTAACATTGCAAACGATGGCAAGGCAGGCATGGATCGGAGCCCTGTACATGCGATGCGATTCCGGAAATGAGGTGCTTGAGGAGTCCGCCGAAAGATATCCCGTATTGAGTTTACAACGGCAGTCGGCAACAACTAACGGTATCACAATACAAGGCTTCTCACCATACCTGCCTTCCCGAACAAGATAGTTTTATGCAACTGGAAGGTAGACTTGTGCTAGGATAAGGCCGGGATGATCATGTTTTCCGAAAGGCTCAAGGAACTCGAGATGCAGAGACTCCGCAGGTCCGTGAAGGACAGATCGGACGTTCAGAGTTCGCACATATGCCTTGACGGAAGGGAATGCATCAACTTTGGCTCCAACGACTATCTCGGTCTTTCAGGCAATGAGGATCTCTGCCGCGCTGCTGAGGATGCCATGAAGGAATTTGGCTTCGGCAGCGGAGCTTCACGGCTTCTTGCCGGCGGGACCGTCGTTCATGGAAGACTGGAAGAAGAGATCGCCCGTTACAAGGGTTCTGAAGCCGCCCTCCTATTCAATTCCGGCTACAGCGCAAACACCGGCACGATCCCTTCCATCTCCGAAGCGGGTGACGTCATATTCAGCGATGAACTGAACCACGCGAGCATCATTGACGGGTGCCGGTTAAGCAAGGCGGCCACGGTAATTTATCGGCACCGTGATATTGATGATCTCGATGAACTCATGGAGAGGGAAATGCTGAGGAACGGGAAGGGAAAGGCAGGCAGGTTCATCGTAATAACCGACACGGTCTTCAGCATGGATGGTGACATTGCGCCTCTTGATCGGATATCCGAAGTCTGCAGGAGGTACAACGCTGTCCTCTATCTTGACGACGCTCATGGAACGGGCGTACTCGGCAGCGGGAAAGGCGCTCTGTCCCATTTCGGTATCGCTCCTGAGCCCTGGATGATTCAGATGGGAACCTTTTCTAAGGCGCTGGGATCATACGGGGCCTTTGTTGCCGGAACGGAAGACGTGATCCGATGGATAACAAACCGTGCCCGGAGCTTCATGTTTTCGACTGCTCTGCCGGCATGCATTGCCGCAGCATCCCTGAAGGCATTGGAGATTCTGAAAGGCCGTCCCTATTTACGAGAAAGGCTCCTGAGCAACCGTGACAGGCTCTTAAAAGGCCTTAGGGAAGCAGGGTATGTTACCGGGAGTGAGACTCCGATCATCCCCCTGAGACTTGGGGAGATCGACAGGACGATAGCTGCGTCAGAGTATCTCTTCTCCGAGGGAATATATGTTCCCGCTATACGGCCGCCCACGGTGAGGAAGCCGAGACTGAGGATAACGGTCACCGCCTCTCATACCGATGAGGACATCGATCGTCTGCTGGAGGCATTGGGGGAAGCAGGAAAGATGTAGGGACGCCCCCTGCGTGCGCTCTCCCGTTGGTTCACAGAACTGCAGGAAACACATATAAAAAGTTTCAAAATAGAATAGACATAATCAGAAAATCTCCCCTCGCCCCTCTTTTGCAGAGAGGGATTTCCCTCCCTTTGGAAGAGGGAGGTTAGGAGGGATTTTACAAATAGAGTTCATACTATTATGAGTCCATTAATAAAAAAGGCGGGTCAAAAGACCCGCCTTTTTTGCTGCTTGGCGTTACGCTTACGCTTTACGCGTCACGCATTAGAAGCTGAGCTGGATTCCGTGTCTTACCGAGTAGGCATTGCTTGAGCCGTGAACCCCTGTAGGCGTCACGGTGTCAAAGAAGCCTTCGGCAAAGAGGTAGCCGCCCTCGACCCAGTAGGTAAGGTTCCTGTCGATCTTGTACTGCACGTTAGCGTCGAGTTCAAGGCCGATCTTCTTTGACGTACCAGTGGTTGACGTGCCGTTGGCCAGCGCCACCTTATTATCCTTTACAGCATTGAGCCAGTATCCGGACACATTTGCTCTGAGGTCCTTCATAAGGTCGGCGTCTGCAGAGAGCTTAACATACCAGGTGTTGCAGAGGCCGCCGTACTGCTGTCCGCAGGCGTTCACCGTACGGTAGTCATAGACGTAGGTGTAATGCTGGATTGCGCTCTGGCTGGTTACGAATGAGCCTAACTTGTCCTCATGCGTAGTGTCCTTCGGCCCGCTTCCATAGGCAAAGTCGAGGCCGAGCATCACAGGTTCAAGCTTGTAATTGGCGCCGAACAGGAAGGCATAGCCGTTAAACTTCAGGTCGCCGCGCAATGCGGTGGCGGTGTGATCGATCTTCCCGGCCTGCAATTCTCCGTCAGCCTTAAGGCCGAATCCTGAAATGTTCGTGTTGCCCCTCAAGCCGAAGTTCCAGAAATGGATCGGAAAACTAGTAGCGTGCGTGCCTCCCACAGGAGCGCCTGTCTGGTCGTTGACAAAGGTTGCATCGCCGCTCACTGAGCTGTTCTTGTCGAAGTTGTAAACACCGAGTGCCACGTATCCGTCGGCATCGTCACTGAAAGACAAGTTGCCTTCCCTGAACTTGATGGCGAGCAAGCTGATATGGAGCTCCTTCATTGGGTCCGCGAAGACGACGATGGCATCATCGCCGTACTTGGTGTGGTCAAAGAAGAGGGAGTTTCCGAGGGCAAGCGGCATATGGCCGATCTTCACGCCCGCAGGGACCCCGAGGAGACCCGATCCTTTATAGAGGATCCATCCCTGGAGCACGCTGAAGGTACCTCTCTTCGCATCGCCCACATTATAGATACCTGAGGCATTGCTCGAGCCCGTTCCTGGATTATTAGGATCCTTGGTGCTGTTACCCCAGACAAACACATCAGAGGACTTGTTGCCGTCAACGTCGCTACCGGCCTCAACCTGGATAAAGCCCTCGGTGTTCGGTGTCACCTGGGCATCGACGGAGAGCCTGATCCTCGAATCGTAGTACTGCTTGTAGTCACCCAAGTCCTTGTTGAAATCAGTGTTGTTGTTCTGGTAATCACCCCTGAACCTGATCTCACCACCGATCGTGATCTGCGATGCTCCCTTTGCCGT
>Ga0335070_10004416_pt1 | contig 16444 bp, 11 predicted proteins | sample Lox_Sample_13_FD_206722 | JGI IMG/M metagenome (GOLD analysis project Ga0335070, IMG submission 206722) | Soil microbial communities from Loxahatchee National Wildlife Refuge, Florida, United States - Lox_Sample_1.3 | ecosystem: Environmental > Terrestrial > Soil > Wetlands | place: USA... | reverse complement strand
CTCACCACCACGTCGTTGGTGGTGACGATCCCGGTCAGCACCAGGGTGTTCGGGCGCCAGCGGACGAAGCCGTAGACAAAGGCGCCTGCGACCAGCACCAGCAGGGTGAGGACGGCGATCCGTCTTCTCGACAGGGGCATGGCAGCTCTCAAACAGATGTATAAAACACCTGTTTGAACGAGTCAAACCGGCCCCACCCGGCGCCCGGGGGAGACCTAGCGCGCTGGCATCCAGCGGTCGAACCAGCCGACCAGCCGCCGCTCCAGGTCCCGCTGGTCCTCGGGTCGCGCGATGAAGTGGCCCTCGTCCCGGTAGATCACCAGCTCGGTGGGGACGCCGAGCGCCTTGAGGGCGTGCCAGAACTCGTAGCCCTGTGGCGTCGGCACCTCGGAGTCGCGGTCGCCGTGCAGGACCAGGGTCGGCGTCTTCACCTGCTTGATGAAGGTGATCGGGGCGGAGCGGGCGTAGACCTGCGGGTCGTCGTAGACCGAGGCGCCGAAGAAGGGCAGCAGCCACTGGTCGATGCGGTTCTGGCCGTAGTAGCTCTGCCAGTTGGCGATCCCCGCGCCGGCCACCGCCGCCCGGAAGCGCTCGGTCCGGGTGACCGCCCACATCGCCATGTAGCCGCCGTAGCTCCAGCCGGTGATGCCGACCCGGCCCTCGTCGATCGGCGCCTCGCGCAGCGCCGCCTCGACGCCGGCGAGGATGTCGCGCAGGTCGCCGTAGCCGAAGTCCCTGACGTTCGCCAGCGTGAAGTCCTCTCCGCTGCCGTAGCTGCCCCGCGGGTTCGGCATCAGCACGAAGTAGCCCTGCGAGGCGAGGACCGCGTTCCAGCGGTGGGGCCAGGAGGGGTAGAAGGCCGAGGAGGGGCCGCCGTGTACCGAGACGACCATCGGGTAGCGGCGGGCCGGGTCGTAGTCCGCGGGGTAGAGCAGGAAGCCCTGGACCCGGTACTCGTCGCTCGTCCAGTGCAGGCTCCTGGCTTCGCCCCACATCGGCGAGGCCGTGGCGTTGCGGTTCGTCTGCTTCGCCCAGCCACCCGGCGGCCCCGCGTAGACCTCGGGGGCGGCGGCGAAGGACTGCAGCACGGCCGCCACCGGATCGCCCCTGGCGGCGCAGGACAGCGCGCCGAGCTGCTCCGGCCCGGACCATAGCCGCACCTGCGGGCCGCCGGCAGCCGGCAGGCGGACGAGCGCCGACTGTCCGTCGAGGAACTCGTCGACCAGGAGGTCGCCCTCCCGGAGCCAGGCGATCGAGCGGGCGGAGCCCTCGAGGCCCGGAGTGAGGTTCCGCGGCTCACCGCCCGCCGCGGGCACCCGCCACACGTCCCCGCCCGTCACCCCTTCGTCGCTCATGATGCCGTGGATGACGGCGATCCAGCGGCCGTCCGGCGACCAGCGCGGCTGCGCGATCTGCAGCGGCGGCCTCCACAGCATCCTGGCGGCGCCACCCTGTCGGTTGACCACGTACACGCGGGCCGTCCAGTAGTGGTCGGTGCCGGACCCCTCGGTCGCCTCGGCCGCGAGCTGGGAGCCGTCCGGCGACCAGTCGTAGTCGTAGACGAACAGGTCGGGCGGGCTGACCTCCCGCAGCGCCTCCGGCCGGTCGAGGTCCACGATCGCGATCCGCTGCTCCTCGACCGTCTCGCCGACGACACCGGCGTCGGGCCGGTACGCCACCAGCGCCCCGGGCTTCTGGCTGGAGCCGGCCACGTACAGCACCGCGATCTGGCGGCCGTCGGGCGACCAGCGCGGCTGTGCGAGCTGCCCCTGGAGGTGCGAGCACTGCACGCCGGCGGTTTCGGTGCCGGCTCTGCAGAGCTGGAGCTGCCCGGGCGAGCGCGCGTCGGAGAGGAACGCGAGCTGCCGGCCATCGGGGGACCAGGCGATGCCGTGCTCGTGGAGTCCCGCGGCCGGCTGCGCTCCCGGTCCCGCCGGCGTTCCCGCGCTCACCGGCCGCGGCGCGCCGCCGGGCAGGTCGCGGACCCAGATGCGCGAGGGTCCCTCCTCGCCCGAGGGCGAGAGGGTCTCCACCCAGGCGAGTCGTCGGCCGTCGGCCGCGAGGGCGGTCTCGCGGAAGCCGTGGACCCGGTCGAGCTGGTCGAGGACGGCGTCGACGCTGGGCGCCGGCCGAGAAGCAGGCAGGGCCGCCGCCAGCAGCGCCGGCAGGACGAGACGAGCGGGGTGCATCTGCGCAGTCTACGTCCGCGGAGGCGCCGGCCGCGGCGGATCCCAGGCGGCGGCGCGTGCCATAATCGAGAAGGTCCTCGTCTCGCGTCCCAGCCGCACCACTGGCCGGGGCAGCCGGCCGATGACGCTCAGCGAAGATGATCCCGAACAGCGAGCGGCCTCTCCCGGCGGCGCAGGAGCCCACCGCGTGAGGCGGGTCATCCTGACCGGCGACGACTTCGGTCTCGCGGTCCCCGTCAACGAGGCGATCGAGGAGGCGCACCGGCACGGCGTGCTGACGGCGGCCAGCCTGATGGTGGGCGGCGCGGCGGCCGCGGACGCCGTCGAGCGCGCCCGGCGCCTGCCGTCGCTGCGGGTGGGCCTGCACCTGGTGCTGGTCGAGGGCCGCCCGCTGCTGCCGGCGAAGGCGGTCCCCGACCTCGTCGACGCCTCGGGCGAGCTCGACACGCATCTCGTCCGCGCCGGCGTGCGCTTCTTCTTCAAGCCGGGCGTGCGCCGGCAACTGGAGGCCGAGATCCGCGCCCAGTTCCAGGCCTTCCGCGCCACCGGTCTCCCGCTCGACCACGTGAACGCCCACAACCACATGCACCTGCACCCGACGGTGCTGCGGCTGCTCGTCCAGGTCGGCCGCGAGTTCGGCATGCGCGCGGTCCGCCTGCCGCACGAGCCGCCGCTCGTCTCCTGGCGCGCGGCGGGCGCCTCGCTCTGGGGCCGGGTGGGCTCGGCGGCGTTCCTGTGGCCGTGGCTCGCGCTCGTGCGCCGCAGCCTGCGCCGGGCCGGCCTCGCGCACAACCAGTTCCTGTTCGGCCGCAACGACAGCGGGGCGATGGAGGAGCCGCTGCTGCGGCGACTGGCGGCGTGGCTGCCCGACGGCGTCTCGGAGATCTACTTCCATCCGGCCACCCGGCGCTGCCCGGAGCTGGACCGCAACATGCCCGACTATCACAACCAGCAGGAGCTGGCGGCCCTGCTCAGCCCGGCGGTGAGGGACGCGCTGCGAGCCTCGGGTGCGCAGCCGATCGCCTTCGCGGACCTGGGCGCGGGCGCCGCGGCAGGGGAGGGATGATGCTGAGGGTCCTGGTCGCGATGTCGGCCGCCTGCGTGTCGGCGGCCGTGGGGCAGATCCTGGTCCGCCGCGGGATGCTCGAGCTGGGCCCGCTCGAGAACTACGCTCCTGCCCAGCTGCTGGCCTACTTCGGCCACGTGGTGGTGAACCCCTGGGTGATCGCCGGCACCGCCCTCAACACCGCGTTCTACGTGCTCTTCCTGGCCGCGCTGTCCTGGACCGGCGTCACCGTGGTCCTCCCGCTCACCGCGCTCGAGTACCTGGCTGCCGCCGTCCTGAGCGTCCTCGTGTTGAAGGAGGTGGTGCCGCCCCTGCGCTGGGCCGGCATCGGACTCGTGGTCCTGGGAGTCGCCCTGATCAGCTACGTCAGCCCGGACGAGCGCGCCGCCACGGCGGACGCCCACGGGAAGGGAGCGACCCCTGCGCACCACCCCTGAGGTGGGCGGAACCCGGGAGCTCGCGGTCACCGGCCCCGGCCCTCCGCTGAGCGAGCCACGGCCCATGCTGTCGACGGTCGCCATCGTCTCGGCGGCGCTGCTGTCGCTGGCCGGGGCGGGCCTGCAGCCGCCGGCGGACTCCACGCTGGCGGAGGCGGACCGGCTGCACGCGGAGGCGACGCGAAAGGACCGCGCCCTCGCCTCGACCCGAGAGGAGGTGCGGTTGCTCGACCGGGCCCTGGCCAGCGACGGCGGCAGCTACGAGCTGCTGTGGCGCTCGGCCCGCGCGCTCGTTGAGCTGGGGGCCCACCTCGAGGGCGGCGAGCGCCGGGACTCCTTCGAGCGCGCGATACAGCCCGGGCGGCGCGCGGTGGCAGCGCGGCCCGACCGCGTCGAAGGCCACTACTGGCTGGCGGCCGCCTACGGTCGCGACGCCGAGACGCACGGTGGCCTCAAGGCCTTCCTGCTCGCGCGCCGCCTGCGGGGCGAGATGGAGGCGGTCGTCCGGCTGCAGCCCGGCTACCAGGACGGCGACGCCTTCCTGGCGCTCGGCGAGCTCGACCGTGCGCTGCCCGGCTGGCTGGGCGGAGACAGGGCCCGCGGCCGCCGCAACCTCGAGCAAGGGCTCCGGGTGGCTCCGGGCAACCGAGAGCTGAAGCTCGAGCTGGCCCGGGCCTATCTCGACGAGGGCCGGACCGCCGAGGCTCGGCGCCTGCTGGAGACGCTCGCCTCGCCGGCGGGAGACGCCGCAGTGGACGAGGGCGTAGCCCGGCAGGCGCGCGAGCTGCTCTCGAGGGCGACCACGCCCCGCTGACGCGGCCCGGCGGCGCTCGCCCGCGCCGCGGAGGGATCTCGAGCGCGGCCGCTACTCGGCGGCGGCGACCAGGTACTGCTCGATCCTTCCCTCCGGCAGGGTGAAGGTCCAGACGCGCAGCGTCCTGTCCTTGAACTTCACCCGGAAGTTGCGCGAGGTCATGCCGCCGCGCAGTCCCTGCGACTGCTGGGTGAACTCCTGCGGCCGGCCGAGCGGCCCGAGGCTCGAGCGGAAGTCGGCCAGCGTCTGCTCGTCGAAGTACGCGTTGGCGTTGTCCGTGAACAGCGTGCGGTCGATCCTCCCCTGCTGCAGGCCCCGGAACACGGCCTGCGCCTGCGCGAGCGCGGCCTGCGCCGCCGGGTCGGCGGTGGTGAGCAGCAGGGTGGCGATGCGCGAGGCGAGCTGGCTGGAGGCGCTGGTGGCGTCGAGGTTGACGAGCACCACCACTGCCGCACGCTGGTCGGGGTAGACGGTGTTGGTGGCGGTGAAGCCGGAGACCTCGCCGCCGTGGGAGAGGGTACGCCGGCCGTTGCCCAGGGCGACCTCCACCCCCAGCCCGTAGCGGGTGCCCACGCCGCTCGTGAGCAGCACCTCCGTCTCCAGGGCGCGGTAGGACTCCGGCCGCAGCAGGCTGCGGTCGATCAGCGAGACGTCCCAGGTGGCCAGGTCGTGGGCGGTCATGGCCAGCTCGCCCGCGGCGAACATCCAGCCGCGTCCCTCCTTGGGCGCCGGCCGCGGCGGCCCGAGCGCGTGGCGCAGGTAGCGCAGCGGCTCGCCCGAGCCCAGGGCCGCCTGGTCGCTGTCCACCACGCTGGTCATGTGCAGCGGCGTGAAGACGCGGTCGCGCAGGAACTCCACCAGCGGCTTCCCGGCCACCTTCTCCACGATCACGCCGGCGACCACGTAGTTGGTGTTGCTGTACTGCCACTTCGAGCCCGGCTCGAAGTCGAGCGGCTTTCGCGCCCAGCCCTCGAGGATCTCCCACGCCGTGGCCGGCTTCATCATGCTGGGCATCACGTAGTCCTGCGGCCAGAAGTCCTGGTAGCCCGAGGTCATCGACAACAGCTGGCGCACCGAGACGTCCTGGGCGCGCGTCAGCTCCGGCAGCCAGCGCACCACCTTGTCGTCCAGCGACAGCCGGCCCTCCTCCTGGAGGAGAAGGACGGCGGCGGCGGTGAACTGCTTCGAGATGGAGCCGATGCTGTAGCGCATCTGCGCAGCGGCCGGGGTCTTCGTCTCCAGGTCGGCGGTGCCGTAGGCGCGCTCGTAGGCGATCGTGCCGTCTCGCACCACCGCGATCGAGGCGCTCGACGCCCCGGTCCTGTCCAGCACCTCCTCCGCGGCCTTGTCGATGGCCCCGCGGGTGTCGGCCGGGAGCGATTCCTGGGCCGTGAGCCCGGCGGCGCCGAGCAGCAGGAGAGCGGGGGCGAGGGCGGGCCGAGCGCGCATGTCGGACCTCCGGGACGCGATTGTATGCGTCATTGTATGCGTTGACCGGGCCGACCCGGGAACGTAACCTGCCGCCGCACCGTACCTGGGTGGTGAGGGCGTGACGGAACGCACCGAAGCACGGCTCGACTCCTGGAAGGAGATCGCCGCCTACCTCAGGCGCGGCGCCCGCACGGTGCAGCGCTGGGAGCGCGAGGAGGGCCTGCCCGTGCACCGGCTCCGCCACGGGACGCTGGGGTCGGTCTACGCGTTCCCGGCGGAGCTCGACCAGTGGTGGACCCAGCGCAGTGCAGGCCGGCCCGCCGCCGCGGCCGCAGCCGAGCCGTCGGTGGCGGTGCTGCCGTTCGCCGACATGAGTCGCGAGCGGGACCAGGCCTACTTCTGCGAAGGCGTCGCCGAGGAGATCACGAATGCCCTCGGCCGCGTGGAGGGCCTGCGGGTCGCCTCGCGCACGGCGGCGCTGCACGCGCGCACGGGGGCCGCCGACAGCCGCGAGATCGCCCGCCGCCTGCGCGTGCGCACGCTGCTCGAGGGCAGCGTGCGCCAGTCGGCCGGCCGGCTGCGCATCGCGGTCGAGCTGGTGGACGCCCACACCGGGTTCCAGCTGTGGGCCGAGCGCTACGACCGCGAGACCCGCCACGTCTTCGCGGTGCAGGACGAGATCGCGCGGGCGGTGGTGGGCGCGCTGCGCCTGGCGCTGAGCCCGCCCCAGGCGGCACGCCTGTGGCCGCCCGGGACCCGCGAGGTGCGCGCCTACGACTGCTACCTGCGCGGGCGCAGGCTCTACGAGCAGTACTCGACCCGAGATGTGGAAGCGGCCCTGCGGCTGTTCTCGCGGGCGGTGGAGCTGGACCCGGGCTACCCCCAGGCGCACGCCGGTCTGGCCGACTGCTGGTCGTACCTCTTCCTCTACCGTGATCGCAGCGAGACCCACCGCGCCAGCGCCGAGCGCGCCAGCCTGCAGGCGATCACCCTGGCCCCCGGGTCGGCCCAGGCCTGGGCCTCACGCGGCCTGGCGCTGTCGCTCAGCGGACGCGACCAGGAGGCCGCCGACGCCTTCGCGGAGGCCGTCCAGCTCGACCCCGGGCTGTTCGAGGCGCACTACTACCGGGCCCGGCACGCCTTCGCGGCGGGTTGGCCGCAGGCCGCGCTGCGCGCGTTCGAGGAGGCCATGCGGGTGCGCCCGGAGGACTACCAGGCCCCCCTGCTGGCGGCGCAGATCTACGACGACGGCGGCCGCCCGGAGGAGGCGGCCACGGTGCGACGGCTGGGCATCGAGCGCGCCCGTCGTCACCTGGAGGTCGAGCCCGAGGACGCCCGGGCGCTCTACATGGCCGCGAACGGGATGGCGGCCCTGGGCGGGCGCGAGCGGGCGCGCGAGTGGGCCGAGCGCGCCCGGCAGCTGCGTCCGGACGACCCCATGGTCCTCTACAACGTGGCCTGCATCTTCAGCCTGCTGGAGATGCCGGAGCCCGCCCTGGACTGCCTGGAGAAAGCCGTCCACAGCGGGCTGCGCCAGAGGGGCTGGTGCGAGCACGACAGCAACCTCGACGCGCTGCGCTCGCACCAGCGTTTCCAGGCGTTGTTGCGGGACCTGTAGACCGGCCCTGTCACATGCCCACGGGCGCGGCCTGCCCGTCGGCCTCGGCCACGGTCTCGGCGTGCGTCTTCGGGAACGAGAAGCCCGAGCCTCCCGCCCGACGGATCATCTTCAGGAACCGCTGGTCGCCGTGGCGTCGGAAGACCAGCTCGACCTTGCCGGCCTCGCCGGCCGCCACCGGCTGGCACAGCGCGATCGCCTGGTGCTTGCCGCGGGCGTAGACCTGCACCACGCCGGGGTAATCGCTGTCCTGGACGAAGCTGTACGCGCCGCTCGGCAGCTGACGGTCCGCGACCACGAAGTCGAACGGGATGTCGGCCTTGAGGACGACCGTGTCCGCCCGCACACCGGGCGCGCCCAGCGCCAGCGCCACCGCGGCCAGCCCCAGGATCCGCAAGCTCTTCATCATGGGTTCCTCCATTCCCTGCGTCCTGCTCGCTAGGACGCAGAACGCCGGCGGCGCGTGCCGCGGCAAGCCGCGCCACGAGCGCCGCTGGCGCGGTCTGGCGCACCCTGGCGAGGGGGACTGGAGACGAGCGCCGAACCACGCCGCCTCAGACCTCGCCGCGGTACAGGCACCCGGCCGCCATGGCCCCGTCGATGCGACACTTTGCCGCAGTCCGGCAGGTGCGGTATCGCCGTAGCCTTCACGCGGGAATGGCGAGGCGCGCCTCCTCCGAATCGCGCCCCGGAAAGGACCTCCCATGGATCTCCGCTCCCTCCCCGCCTTCCGCCTCACCTGCTCCGCTGCCGTCGCGCTCCTGCTGTCCTCCGCGCCGGCACGCGGCGAGGACGCGACGGGCCGGATCGGCGGCGTGGTCAAGGACCGCACGGGCGCAGTGGTGCCCGCGGCCCGCGTGGAGCTGCGCCGGCTCGATGCGGCCCTCTTCCGCTGGGCGCTCGCCGACGCACAGGGACGCTACTCTATCGACGCGCTGCCCGCCGGCCGCTACGCAGTCGTCGCCTCCGCGCCCGGCTTCGCGCGCGCGGTCCGCGCCGAGGTCGCGGTGTCCTCGGCTGCGGAGTCCGCCGCGGACCTCGTCCTCGAGATCGCCCCGCGCGAGACCTTCGTCGAGGTGACGGCACGTTCGACGGACCAGCCGCTGACGATCGAGACCGACCCGCGGACGCCGCGCCAGCCCATCCCGACCCACGACGGGGCCGACTACCTGAAGACCATCCCGGGTTTCTCGGTGATCCGCAAGGGCGGGACCGACGGGGATCCCGTCCTGCGCGGAATGGCCGGCTCCCGCGTCGGCATCCTGCTCGACGGCGAGACCGTGCTCGGCGGCTGCGGCAACCGCATGGACCCCCCCACGGCCTACGCCTACCCGGAGGCCTACGACCGGATCACGGTCCTCAAGGGTCCCCAGACCGTCGTCTATGGCCCAGGCAGCTCCGCGGGGGTCGTGCTGTTCGAGCGCGAGCGCGAGCGCTACGACACGCCTGCAGTCCACGCCTACGCCTCGCCAACCCTCGGCAGCTTCGGCCGCAACGACCAGGTCGCCGACGTGCGTGCAGGCGTGCCCCAGGGTTACTTGCAGCTGGCTGCCTCGCGCTCGGCCATGGACGACTACCAGGACGGCTCCGGCGCGGCCGTCCACTCGCAGTACGAGCGCTGGAGTGCGAACGGCGCCGTCGGTTGGACGCCCGACGCCGCGACGCGCCTCGAGCTGTCGGGTGCGCGGAGCAACGGCCAGGCAGCCTACGCCGACCGCATGATGGACGGCGTCAAGTTCTCGCGTGAGAACCTCGGGCTCCGCTTCGAGCGGCGGGCAATCGCGCCTTGGTTCGAGAGCCTCCAGGCGCAGGGTTACTACAACTACGTGGACCACGTCATGGACAACTACAGCCTGCGTCCCTTCACGCCGTCGATGATGATGCCGAACCCGTCTGTCTCGAACCCGGACCGCCGCACGGTCGGGGGTCGGGCGCTCGCATCGCTCCACCTCGGCGCGCACACTGCCGCCCGCATCGGCGCGGACTGGCAGGACGACCGCCACTCGGTCCGCAGCTCGTCGAACCAGCCCGTCGACCCCTTCGAGGATCACGAGCGGATGCGGGACGCCACGTTCGAGGACCGCGGCGTCTTCGCGGAGGCGACGCGCGAGGCCGGCGTCCGGGGGCGGCTGGTCGCCGGCGCCCGCGTCGACTGGTGGACGGGCCGCGACGAGCGGCAGACGGTCTCCGTGGGCATGGGAATGGGGTCGGCTATGCCCAACCCGACCGCCGGGCTGCGGCGGAGCGAAACGCTGCCGAGCGGCTTCCTCCGTTACGAGCGCGGGCTCGGCTTCGGCGCGACGGTCTTCGCGGGCGTCGGCCACGCCGAGCGCGCTCCGGACTACTGGGAGCTGGTCAGCAAGGAGAGCGCCGACTCCCTGAGCGCCTTCGAGACACGCCCCGAGAAAACGACCCAACTCGACACGGGCCTCCTGTTCCGCAGCGCCCCGGTGTGGGGCTCCCTGTCGCTCTTCGCCAACACGATCGCTGACTTCGTCCTGATCGAGAGCGGGTACGAGAAGGCTACGGCGGGCGACGCGGGGATGGACACGGGCGTGACGGCCGGCTCGTCGATGGGCGGGATGTCGATGAGCAGCCGCACGGCGACGATCACGCGCAACGTCGACGCCACCAGCTGGGGAGGAGAGGCGGCCGTCGCCTGGACGGCCACGAGTCGCCTGAAGCTGGACGGCAGCCTCGCCTACGTGCGGGGGCACGACATGACCGACGAACTGCCCCTCGCCCAGCTCCCGCCGCTCGAAGGCCGGATCGCCGCGCAGTACGCCGCCGAGCGCTGGTCCGTCGGCGCGCTCGTCCGCCTCGTGGCTGCGCAGACCCGCTACGCGCTCAACCAGGGGAACATCGTCGGCCAGGACCTGGGACCGACGTCGGCCTTCTCCGTGGTGTCGCTCAACGCCGCCTGGCGCATCGCCACCCGCTGGCGCCTCGCGGGAGGCGTCGACAACCTCCTCGACACGACCTACGCCGAGTTCATCAGCCGGGGCGGCTCCGACGTCCCCGGTTTCACGACGACGACGCGCGTGAACGAGCCGGGGCGGATCCTCTGGGTGAAGCTGGACTTCCGCTACTGATCGGGTCCAGTCTACCGCCCGGCGCGGTGCCGCGAATCGAAGGCGCGAGCGCGGCGAGGGCCTTCTCGGCGCCCGCCATGGGCTCAGCGCGACGAGGGGATCTTCGCGAGCTTGCGCTGCAGCGAGCGACGGTGGATGCCGAGTACTCGCGCCGCCCGTGAGATGTTGCCGCCGCAGTCCGCCAGGACCCGGTTGATGTGTTCCCACTCGACACGGGCCAGCGTGGGGACGGCCTCCGGATAGGCGCGTGCGTCCGGCCTCTCCCCGGCGAGGGCGGCGAGGATCTCGTCGACGTCGGCGGGCTTGGTCAGGTAGTGGCGCGCCCCGAGGCGGACGGCCTCGAGCGCGGTGGCGATGCTCCCGTATCCGGTGAGCACGACCACCGAAGCGGATGGAAGCCTGGCGAGGAGTTCACCCACGACGTCCAGGCCGGAGGCGTCCCCGAGCCGCAGGTCCACCACCGCGCAGTGAAACGCCGCGATGTCGGCCGCGCGCTTCGCTGCTGCCTCGTCCTCGGCCTCCTCCACCTCGAATCCTCGCTCGCGGAATGCCCGCGCGAGACGGCGGCGCAGCACGTCGTCGTCCTCCACGACCAGCATCCGGCGCGGGCTGCTCGTCATTGCCACCCCTCCGCGCCGCCTGGGGCGCCCGCGGGGATCTCGACACGGGCCGTCGTCCCCACTGCGAGCGTGGACTCCAGGGTCAGGCGGCCTCCCATCTGCTCGCACAGCGAACGCGCCAGGAAGACTCCGAGTCCCAGCCCCGCCCCCGGCCCCTTCGTCGTGAAGAAGGGCTCCCCGACGCGCGCCAGGGTCTCCGGTGGCATGCCCTTGCCGTCGTCGCACACGAGCACGGCCAGACCACCGACGCCCGCTTCCATGGTGATGCTCACGTGGCGAGCGCCGGCGTCGAGGGCATTGCGCAGGAGGTTCCGGATGACCTGGAGCACGGCGGCGCGTGGAGCGCAGACCTCCTCCTGGCCGGCGACCGAGGTGCTGACGAGCGGCTGCTTCTCTTCGGGGACGGCCGAGACGACCTCCGCGATCAAACCGTGAACAGGGAAGAGACTGGGCGCCTCGCCGGGCACCTGTCCGGCACTGCCCGCCATGCGGTCCAGGATCGCGCGACAGCGGTCGAGTTCGGAGCGGATGAGCGCCGCGTCCTCGGCAAGCGCGGGCGCTCGTGCGCCGGGTACGCCTGCAATGGAGCGTTCCAGTTCCTTGGCCACGACCGCGATCGTCGCCAGGGGCGTGCCCAGCTCGTGGGCTGCCCCGGCGGCGAGAGTCACGAGCGAGGCCAGTCGCTCGTACCGCGCCGCGCGGTCGCGCATCGCGGCCACCTCGGCGTCGCGGCGCTCGATGGCGGTCGACATCTGCACCACGAAGTACGCCGTCAACCCGGCCGCCACGCAGAAGGCGAGCCACATACCTTGCAGGTGCAGCTGCATTCCGCCTTGGCCGTAGCTGAGGTGCTCGATCGGCACCTGGGTCACGAAGAGCAGGCCGTAACAGGATACGCACAGCGCGGCCAGGAACCACGTCCAGCGTGCCCCGAGCACGACCGCCGCGAGCGTGATGTAGACCAGGTAGAGGACGCTGAAGGGGTTCGCGGCGCCCCCGGTCGCCCAGAGCAGCCCCGTGAGCTGCAGGGCGTCGAACGTCAACGCCGCGCCGCACAGCCGACCCGGCAGGCCCACACGGCGGCGGACCCAGACGAGCACCGCGTTGCTCGCGAGGAGCGCCCCCACGAGCACGGCGAGCCGCTGGAGTGGAAGCCGTGCATGGAAAGCGTAGAGCGCGAGGGCGATCGCCGCCGCCTGGCCCGCCACCGCTCCCCAGCGCAGGCGGCTCAGCCAGTCGAGGCTGACCTCCGCCTTGTGGTCGGCCGTCTCGGCTGGTGCCACGGCGACATTCTCGCCCGTACCCGCCGTGGCTTGGTTGGCGCTCAGCGACCGAGGAGGTAGGTCAGGCCCACGTTCACGACCGCGTGCTCCTTCTGGAAGCCGTTCAGGTCCTTGACCAGCGGGATCTGCGCGCCCGCCCGCAGCACGACGCCGTGGCCGAGGCTGACCAGCAGGCGAGGCGTGACGTAGAGGAGCGCTCCGCCGGCGTCCTCGTCGAGCAGGCCGCTCGAGTCCACCCGGTCCTTCGCCGCGTGGCGGAAGTCGAGCTCGAGAACCCCGTCGAGCCGGCCGCCGAGCCTGTGCTCGTAGGCCACGTTGCCCGTGAGGCTGCTGCCGTAGCGGTAGCCGTAGGGGTTGCTGCCGGTCGCGCGGTAGCTGCTGGAGACGAACACGGCTGACTGTCGGTCGACCAGGTAGAGAAACGCGAGGCCGGCGAAGGCGTCGGTGGAGCCCGTGCCCGGCTGCGCGTGCTCGTCGACTCTCTCGCCATCCTGTTGGACGTCGTTCTCGCCCCAGGGGGCCTTGACTCCGGCGACGAGCGCGAGCGAGGCCCGTCGGCCGACGGCTCCCTTCAGGCGTGAGGCCCACAGGCGCAGCTGGCCATAGAGCTCCGGATCGGAGAGCCCGCTCGTGCGCGTCGTCTCGAGCTCCGTGCCGGGCGCGGTTGCCTCCAGGTGGCGCCAGCTCAGCGGGACGCGCGTCGTCAGGCTGAAGCGGTCGGAGAAGCGGTACGAGAGGAGGGCCGTGAAGCGGTTCTCCACCTGTGACTCGCTGCCGACCGCCGGATCGCCCTCGACCTTGTCGAAACGCTCCCAGTCGAGAGCGAGCCGCAGTCCTGAGCCGTTGAAGCTGTCTTTCCCGAGGGCGTTGAACGTGGGGTCCCCACAGCGGCAGATCGAGCAGGCGGAGGCGAGGGGTGTGCCCCAGACGAGGGCAGCCGCCACGACGCCACCGACGACCCACGAACCACGACGACGCCTCGACAGAAGACGGACCACGACACGCTCCTTTGCTTGTACCGGAGGTTGGGGTCAGCTTAGCCGAGGCGAAGCTCCGGCCGGGCTCTGCGAGGTGCGGCTCTTTGTCGCACCCCAGCGTGGGCGGCTCACCGGGTCGCTCGTGACCCCATCCGGGCGAGCTCCGCCTCGGCCGCCGCCCGGCCGAACGCCGGCCACTGCGGGCTGGCGGCGACCCTCTCCCAGGTGGCGCGCGCCTCGTCGGGCCGGCCGTTCCACAGGTACCAGCTGCCGACCGCGTACCCGTAGGTGGCCCGGGTCAGCTCGTCTCCCCCGGCCCGCAGCAGGTCCTCGGGCGTGTACACGCCCTTGTACAGGAGCAGCCGGTTCAGGTAGGAGCGGCCATGGGTGAGCTGGAGGTCCTCGCGGATCGGCTCCAGCAGCCGCGCCGCCCCGGCGTCGCGGCCCAGACGGCGGAGCGACGAGTAGAGCCAATCGGTCGCCGAGACCACGCCGTCGGCGCTGCCCTGCGACAGCTGCAGGCATCGCCGGAACGCCTTCTCGGCCGCGGCGAAATCCCCCCTGACGTACTGGGCCACGCCGAGGTGGTACTCGATCTCCCGCTGCAGCGTGGTCGTCGGCGGGCGACTCGGGTCGAGGTCCGGCTCGGGCTGGTCGGGACGCCCCGCCGCCAGGGAGGCGGCCCGCGTCAGGTCGGCGAGCGCCTTGTCCAGCTCGCGGACGGTGAGGTAGCGGTGGCCGCGGTGACGGAGGAGCCGCGGGTCGTTCGGGTGCAGGGCGATGGCGCGGCTGTACACCTCGATCGCTTCGCGGAAGCGGCCCAGGGCCGCCGTCCGCCGACCGAGGGTGATCGCCGCTTCCGCGCTCGTCGGGTTCTTCACGAACTCGGCCGTGGCCAACGCCAGCTTCTCTTCGAGACCCTGGCGCGTCTCCTCCGGCAGCTCGGGGGCATAGAGCGGCAGGCCGAGCAGCGACGTCGCCTCGGGCCTGCGCTCCTCGGCCACCGCCGGCGGACGCAGGTAGCGGTCGTACCAGGCGAGGTAGCGCTCCCAGCGGTCCTTGCGGTACGAGGGCTTCTCGATCGCGTGCCACTGGTCGGGGTAGACGACCAGCTCGGTGTCGACCCGGCCGACCCGCCGCAGGGCCTGGTAGAGCTGCTCCGAGTTGAGGAGCGGCACGTTCATGTCGAGCGCGCCGCAGAGGAAGAGCGTCGGCGTCGTCACCTTCTCCACGTTGAAGAAAGGCGAGGACAGGTCGAGCCACACCTGGCGTGCCTGCCAGGGCAGGCCCAGCTCCACCTCGTACTCGTACTGGTAATGGTCGGTGCCGTAGCCGGCCAGGAAGTTGGCGGCGCTCGCGCCGGAGACGGCCGCCTTGAAGCGGCCGGTCTTGGTGATCACGTAGTCGGTGAGGATCCCGCCGTAGCTCCAGCCGCCGACACCCAGGCGCTCGGGGTCGGCGACACCTTTGGCGACGGCGTGGTCGACGGCCGCCATCACGTCCTCGTAGTCCTTGTTCCCCCAGTCCGCCCAGATGGCGCGGCTGTACGCGGTCCCGCGCCCGGTGGAGCCCCGGGGGTTGGCCGCCACCACCGCGTAGCCGTGCGCGGCCAGCAGCTGCCACTCGAGCTCGAAGGCGGTCGAGAACTGGGACGCGGGCCCGCCGTGGATCCGCAGGATGGTGGGCAGGCGCCGGCCTTCGGTACGCCGACGCGGCAGCGTCAGGAAGCCGTCCACCACGGTGCCGTCCCGGCTCGTCGCCTGGAAGCGCTGGACGGGGGCGAGCTCGACCTTGGACAGGAAGGAGTCGTTCGTGTGCGTCAGCCGCCGCAACCCGGTGGCCTCGAGCAGCGACACCTCGGCCGGCTGCCCCGCCGAGCTCTCCAGCACCACCACGGCGCCCCCCGGCGCCACGTCGAACGCCTCGACCTCCCGCTCGCCGTCGACCACGCGCTCGACCTCGCCGCCCTCGACGCCGACACGGGCCAGGTGCTGGTTCCCGCGATCCTCGACCAGGAAGAGCAGGGAGCGGCCGTCCGCGGCGAAACGCGGGCTGGCGACGTTGCGGTCGAGCGACGGGGTGAGCGACCGCGACTCCCCGCCGGCGACCGGGGCGATGGCGAGATGGTTCGCCCCGTACCAGAGGTCCTTCGGGTCCCCGCCGGCGACGAAGGCGATCCACTTCCCGTCGGGGCTGAAGGTGGGGGAGGCGTCGGTGCCCGGGCTCGGCGCGATGGCCCGGGGCACGGCGCCGTCGCGGGCCTCCACCACGAACACGTCCTGGTCCTGCGAGCGGTCGGGGTCGGGCAGCGTGCGGTTGCTGACGAACGCGATCGCCCGGCTGTCCGGCGACCAGGCCGGGTCGGAGTCGTCGAACGGCCCCGAGGTGACCTGCAGCGAGGTCTTCGCGGCCACCTCGAAGACGTGGACGTGCCTGCGCGCCTCCTTGAGATACCCCTCGCCGTCACGCTTGAACTGCAGGCGTCGGAGCACGATCGGCTTCGTCGTCTTCTTCTTGTCCTTCTCCTTGACGGCCGCGGAGTCGTCCTGCTCGTCGTCCGAGGCGTCGGGGTCGAAGTCCGCCACGATCAACGCCAGTCGCTTCGAGTCCGGGGACCACGCCAGGTCCGCGACCCCGCCCTTGTAGTCGGTGAGCTTCACCGCCTCGCCGCCCCGTCGGCTCATCAGCCAGACCTGCGTCTTCTTGCCCTCGCGGTCGGAGAGGAACGCCAGCCACTCGCCGTCCGGGCTGAAGCGCGGGTGCGTCTCGTCCTTCTTGCTGGCGGTGAGCCGCAGCGGCTCGCCTCCGGCGACCGGCACCAGGTAGACGTCGCTGTCGGACTCATCCTCCTTGGCCTCGAGCGAGGCGACGGTGTAGGCGACGGCGCGCCCGTCGGGGCTGAGGCGCGGGTCGCCGA
>Ga0335070_10004415_pt1 | contig 16446 bp, 15 predicted proteins | sample Lox_Sample_13_FD_206722 | JGI IMG/M metagenome (GOLD analysis project Ga0335070, IMG submission 206722) | Soil microbial communities from Loxahatchee National Wildlife Refuge, Florida, United States - Lox_Sample_1.3 | ecosystem: Environmental > Terrestrial > Soil > Wetlands | place: USA... | reverse complement strand
TGCCTCGGAAATAAGCAAAGGCGATTGGACCATGAAACTTCGTAATGAAGAAGATGGTATGCCAAGCTGGGAATGTTGTTTCCCGCGTTCAGTAAAAAAAGAGTAAGAGACCAGCAACCTGTGACCCACCCACTTTTTGAAGCGTCTTGATGCGTCAGGAAGTTTAAACATACTTGAGCAAACTTCTGCCCATTCCCCCTCCACCATGGACACACTAAGCATGTGAAACAGTTTTACCCACATAAAGTCCCAGAGATGTTGTTATGAAAATTGCTGTGGATCATTATTGCGAGATGCGCCTTCTAACTGATAGAATAGCACCATTTAATCCGTAATCTGCATTTCTTATTTCATGATGGCTTTGAAGACTTACAGGTGCTAGCATCATCTCTCACAGACAGGCTATTCTATAGCACCACTCTTTTTCAGAAGTGTTACAAGGGCTTCAGCTATGCGGCGATACCCTGCGGCATTGGGATGAATATAATCTGACCTGAGAGACCCATCGGCCAACACTGCAGACATGATCTTATCTTCAAGTGGAATAGCCAAATCCCTGGCTATTTCCCGGTACATATGCGGTGGTGAAAGGGACATATCCGGGGCTGGTACCGCAAGGAGAACGACGGCCACCCCTCGTGCCTGTGCTAACCGAATCATGCTTCGTAGATTGTCGGCAGCTTGCTGTCTATTCAATCGTCGGAGCATATCGTTACCGCCATGACAGATTATCATGAGAGCCGGTCTTTCTTTTTCTAGTACCATTGGTAAGCGGGAAAGTCCTTGAGCAGTCACCTCCCCCGGAATGCCCGCGTTAACTACCTTTCGGCCAATCATCTGTTCCAGGACTGCGGGATAACTTTCTGTCTGCTCCGCTCCTGTCCCGTAAGTCAAGCTATTGCCAAAGGCTAAAATAACTGCATCATTTGCGAGGTGAGGCAACTTGGCATCATTAGAACAAGCAACCAGGTTGCTGCCGGCAATGATAGCCAACAAAAGGAACCACAGCAGTATATGTCTTCTCGCTATCATGGTATAAGTAACGATAAATTTGTTGCCACTATATCACAAAATCATATTGCACATGTGACATAATGTGACAAGTAGTTGTTCTTTTCTTCACAATCGTTCAAATCCTTTCAACCCGTAACCCTAAGACCCGGTATTTCAACACTGACGCGGGTTTCATCCAATGGTGCTGTCTCAATAAGATATTTTGAACTCATAAATCAGGTGTTCCTTTATGGCATAAGTTGATATGTTTATGTAAATTATCATGTAAATTTTAAATACGGAGGTGACAAACATGGGCGACATTGTATATTTTGAAATGCCGGCAGATGATCCGGCAAGGGCGAAAAAATTCTATAAGAAACTTTTTGACTGGAAGTTTGAGAAAATTCCGCAATGGGACTACTGGATGATCTCAACGGGTGGTAAGGACGCGCTTTATGGCGGGTTGATGAAGCGGGAAAAAAACCATAAGGCAATTGTCAATTACATTGATGTAGAATCCGTTGAGAAATGCTGCGTTAAGATTGAAAAGGCAGGAGGAAAGATTCTGGTTCCCAAGACACCTATCAAGGGATGGGGATATTTCGCCATCTTTAAGGATACGGAAAATAATGTCATGGGTATCTGGGAGAACGATGAAAGTGCAAAGTAAGAGTAAGTCCGCAGGGGCGCCTACATCTGCCACAGGGAGTAGGCGTCCGGCTAACGGTGTAAATTTAATATTCCCTTACTGCCAGCCTTTCTTGTCCCAATATTTGTATTCGTGGACCCACTCATCCTTGTACATCTTCACTAAATTTTGAAAATACTTCCTGTTCTCCTCATGCCTCCTTTTCTGATTTCTGTAAATCTTTCCTGTCCTGATATCCGCCGCCAATAATTCTCCGAGCCGGTAGGCCTTTTCTTCGGCTTTCCCCAATGCCCTGGGACCGGATCTTATTGATACCCCTATGCTCCCGGTGATGAAAGAGCCAAAGTTGAGCATGATCTCATCCAGGTAATCAGTAACCTGCATGTACTGCCCGAGGCCCCCGGCGGTTGCTACATTGACACTGTACTTGCCGGTCAGCAATTGGCAGTGGATGGCGTCGGCCATGCGGTCGATTACGGTCTTCATCTGGGCCGTGACTGACTTGAAGTAGTTCGGAGAGCCCATAACCAGGCCGCTGGAAGCCATAATCTTCCCATAGATAGCCTGGAAGTCGTCCTTCTTCGCGCATTTTCCCTTCTTATAGCATACACTGCAAGCGTTGCAGTATTCAATATTCAACTTGCAGATGTCCACCAGTTCCACCTTGCAGCCGTTGGCTTTAGCCCCATCCAGTACGGCCCTGACCAGCTTCAGGGTCTGGCTTTTAGATCCCTTCGGACTCGCATTTATGCCCAGTATCTTCATCTTTCGCCCCTCCGAATAATTTAGAATTAGTGAGTAGTAGTTATACCATAATCATTCGCAAGATTCATTTTCGTTATTTCGGATCCAGAGGTTTTATGAAATATGGGCGTTGCAAAATAATTTTATCGACCGGTTTTAAGCTCTTGCCTCGTCCGCGTTAGAAGAGAATTTTTTTAATTTTCTGATTGACATAAAATCGATATTTTAGCTATTGATACTGGCAAGTGAGTTGTTCGCTAGCTATTCCGATCTTGTAGATTACCTGAGCCGACCAGGGAGGGAAAAAATGTCCACAATATTCGAAGAAACTGCAATTAAAGGCATGGTGCTACGCAACAGGCTGATAAGATCCGCCACATGGGAGGGAATGTGCGATCAGGATGGGAGACCAACGGAAAGGCTAATTAACTGGTATCGTGATCTGGCACGAGGCGGCATAGGCTTGATCATTACGGGCTACGCGTACGTGCGGCCGGTCGGCAAACATAACATCGGCCAGATGGGCATATATACACATGACTTTGCGGATGATTACAGGCAGATGACTTATGCTGTGCATGAAGCCGGAGGAAAGATTGCCATCCAACTGGTCCACGGGGGCGGCCAGTCAAATGAGAAAACCGCCGGCCGGAAACCTTTTGCCCCTTCGGCGGTAAAGGTTGACCAGTTTCCCGAGATTCCGGAAGAACTTACGAAAGATGAAATAGATAAGATCATTGCCGCGTTCGGAAAAGCAGCCTTCCGTGCTAAGACATGGGGATTCGATGCCGTTCAGCTTCATGGTGCTCATGGCTTTCTGATCAACCAATTCCTCTCTCCTCTCACCAACCGTCGAACTGATGAATATGGCGGCAGTATTGAAAATCGCTGCCGGTTTCCGCTAGAGGTGTATCGAAAGGTTCGGGAGACAGTCGGCGCGGATTACCCTGTGCTCATTAAGATGAACGCCGCGGATTTTGTACGGGGGGGACTGGAAGTTGATGATGCCATATATGCGACAAAAAAACTTGCGGATGCCGGTATAGATGCCATAGAAGTCTCTTCCGGCACACCCGCATCGGGTGAAAAGAGCCCGGTACGCATGAAAATAGCAACGCCTGGAAAAGAGGCGTATAATCTTGAACTGGCCCGCCGGATTAAAAGGGCGGTCAACTGCCGGATAATCGTAGTGGGTGGATTCAGGTCATACGAAATTGTCCAAAAAGCTATCCGGACTGACAGAATTGATTACGTTGCCATGTCGAGGCCCCTTATCCGTGAGCCTGGTCTGGCCAATCGCTGGCTGCAGGGCAACCGCAACCGGGCCAGATGTATTTCATGCAATAGCTGCTTTATGGGAGGCCTCGAAGGAGGCATTTATTGTGTTACGGAGAAGAAAACGAAGGAAAAGACGGCGAAACGCTGACAGCAATATATTAAAGTGAATCATGCATTATGCTGCTTAAAAAGAAAGACAAAAAGAGTGTAAGTCCGGAAACTGCCGCTATCAGCGAAATCCGGGATAAATATGAGGTAAAGGTAGCAACCGTCGTCGATGACAGTGCCTGGGTGAAAACTAGGGCGAGCGAAATAGATCCGGATAAAGAGCTGCATTTAGCCGTGGAACTTGATGGGATCATGAGACTCTTTAGAAAGCTCCGCAATTTTGTGGGCGTCAGCTCGAATAACATATACTGGAACTTGACACGGACACCGATCAGACAAATTCTTATCCCTACACCCGAACGAGATTATGTGAGTTTAATAAACCCCAAGATTCTGAAGTTGGAAGGGGAAGATATTAATTGCGTTGAAGCATGCGGCTCAGTTCCCGGTAAAGTCTTCGTTGTCAGAAGAAAACCGTTTGTGTCAATATCCGGATACACATTAGAGAAACAGTATATTGAATTGGAATACGGATCAAAGGATCACTGTATGGGAGGGGAACTCATATATTCGTCATACAGTAATAAAGAATGGATTATTCAGCACGAAATGGATCACCTTGAGGGAATAACAATAGCGGATAAAGGTACCAAGATGGTCTGGGATTTCCGCTGCTAGTAAAGAAGACTGCTATATTTGTTTATGGACATCAGAAAACAATTCGCCAATCTTGATCTATGGCCTATCTCGGCCCTCGACAAAAGGAAGGAAGTCGTCACTGTTTCGCCCTGCGGCGATGCCGATATCGAAGCCCTGATGCGCATGTACGATACCTACGAGCCCAAGGCCGCTATTCAGGGTCTGCCGCCTGTAGACCAGAACACACGTGCCGAGTGGATCCGCAGCTGCCTCAGCACAGCCATGAACCTGAAGGCCGAATTGGGGGGCGCTGTCGTCGCCCATGGCATGCTCTTTCCCATGCCGGACCCGACTGTCGTCGAATTTAACCTCTTCGTGCACAATCGGACCCAGAACCGCGGCCTAGGCCTCATCGTCGGCCATCTGCTTTTTGCTGCCGCGAAACGTCTTGGATTCAAAAAAGTGTGGGTGTTCGAAAGCAGGAACAATGCGCGCGCCCTGCGCATATATTATAAAGTAGGTTTCCGTGAAGCCCGCCGCGAGGGTAACGAATTGGAACTGGAACTGGACCTCGCCCGAGTTTCCGAAACGCCGGACCTGTCTGAAATCATCACACCTGTTGTGCCTTCAACAGGACGCGTCAAATCACCCGACTACCTTGCCGGGCAGAGTGTTATGCCTGACACCCGCTCCGTCATCATCTACTCACCCCGGTTCGAGGAATTCACCATCAGCAGAAGCCACCCCTTCATCACCAGCCGCTCCCGCCTCTTTCTCGACATGTGCGAGCGCAACGACGTGCTCCATCTTCCCGGCACGCAGATAATGGAACCCAAGCCCATAGATGAAAACTCCGTCCTTGTTTTCCATGATATCCATTACTATCATTACCTCGTCATGGCCTCGCGAGGGGTATTCAATCCCCGCATGCTCTCATACGGCATCGGCAGCGACGACAATCCCATTGCCCGTGGTGTCCTCGAATATTTCCTGCTCGCCGTTGGTGCCTCAGTCATGGGCGCCGATCTGCTGATGTCGCAGCCAAATGTGAAACTCGTCTTCAGCCCTACCGGTGGCTTCCATCATGGCGGTCCCAACTACGCGTCCGGGTTTTGTTACTTGAACGACGTTGTCATCGCCATCAAATATCTGCTCCAGCAGAACATGCGCGTCCTCTATTTCGATATCGACGCCCATCACGGAGATGGCGTCCAGTTCGCCTTCTACGACGAGCCGCGTGTACTCAAGATATCCCTGCATGAATCCGCCCGCACGCTCTTCCCTTGGAATTCCGGCTTTGAAAACGAACTTGGAGAAGGCGAAGGCTCGGGCTACAACGTGAACGTTCCCCTCGCCCCTGGTACCGAGGATGAAATCTACCGTGAAGTCTTTCGCAGGATCGTCGCGCCTTTGGCTCGCTCATTCAAGCCCGATATTTGCGTCCTCGCGGCCGGTGTCGATGCAATTTATACCGATGCCATGTCGCATCTTTCGCTGACAAACAATATCTATGCCGAGGTAATTCATGGGATAAGGAAGCTTGTACCAAAGATGCTCATGCTCGGTGCGGGAGGCTACAATCCCCACAACATCGCCCGCGACTGGACACTCGCATGGGCCGTGCTGCACGATGCCGAGCCGGAAAGCGACTACTTCGGCCAGATGGGCGGCAGAGCCGCCGCCGTCATCGAAGGCGCATCCCTCCGGGACTCGTATCCCTTCGTTTCCGCCACCAAGATCGCCGAGGCCCGCGCCGAAGTTCGCCGCGTCATGACTTACCTCGAACAACACATATTCCCCGTCCACGGCCTCACCCCGCAGCCGGTATGATTAGGCATATTATTTATTTCTGCCCCACCGGACAGGACTTCATGCAGTTCCAGCAGAAATACTGGAAGCCTATAAACCCGGCCTGATACATGCGCCAGAATTCCACATCTTTGACCATTTTCTTTCTCTCCTCGGGTGCTGCGTCGGCGAACTTTGACCAGAAGCGAATGCTGCCACCGATGCCGTAGGGCTGCGAGTTGCGGAGGCATTTCAATACTTCTGTCTTGTTCTCTTCGTTGAGAGCACCTGCGGGGCATTGTTCGACGCAGACATCGCAGTGACTGCACAGCTCCTCTTCGCAGCGGGCATCGGAAAGCATCTCCAGATCGGTCAGTATTGCCGTAAAGACCACGCGTGAGCCTAATTTTGGATGGATGACAAGGTTATGCCGGCCGAAGACCCCCAGGCCGGCGGCGATCGCCGCGTGCCGCAGCGATACATCTCCGATGGAGCCCATGGTCTCAAGGCTCATCTCCAAAGGATAGGAAGCAGGTGCGGCCATTGCCTTCGCGCCGTATTCACTCTCCAGAAAACGGACCATTCTGTAATTGCAGGAGCGTGAGAATGCCATAACATCCATCCGGCCGCTCATGGCCACCTGCATATTCAAACTTTCGCAGCTCGACGGCTCTTTGAATGCCATGACTATGATTGATTTCACACCCGGGAAGATAGTGTCGAGCTTCGGAGAGCGGGGGCTTTGATAATCGGCTGCCGCTGCTACTCCCACATCGTCGATTCCAAGATTTCGTGCAAACTCTTTGATACGTTTTTTCATTTTATCCCTCCTTGTTGTATATACAACTATTATTGCAAAAAAATTTTAATCTGCCTTGTCTTTCTTCCAAATTCCGTTCGCGATTTTGCAGATGACTTCCGCTCCCTTCTTTCCCAATAGTTCGGACGCTTTTATCTGTGCCTCTTCCCATGCTTCATGTACCTTTCCTAAAAGCACCTCTCCGGCGGCAGTGACCTTCAAATATTTTTTTCTGTCATCTTTTACTGCTATGACAGCAAGCCACCCCTTTTTTTTCAGTCGTTCAATATTTCTGCTGGCGGTTGATTTTTCCATCTTCAGCCTTTTGCACAAGGCCTCATAGCCAATCTCTCCGGCCAGATAGACAACCATAAGTATGCTCATTTGATTGAGCTTAACTCCAAACGGGCTTAAAGCGGAGTCATAGATGTTGGTCACCATGCGGCTGAGCATCCGTATCCGTACGGCGATACACTGCCGCGACCTGCTTTTTATCAGCGATAACCTGTCGACGGATTCTTTCATAATAGGCTTCACATAATTTAGTTGTATATACAACTATAATAAAAAAATTATTCTGTCAACCTGTTTCTGTCATCCTTACACCCGGGTACAGAAATGTTGTTTTCAATAAACCGTGAGCTTCCCCATCTTAATCCCTCTGCTCCCAGCGACAAATAGGGACAAGGAATAGGCGTAATCTTATTATGCATTTTTTATTGACATTATTTCTACTTCTACATTATTGTCACCGGTGGATACGGTACACAATAAGATTTGAAATGGATAAGTCCTGACATGTATGAGAAAAAGCCATGGCTGAAATTTTACGGTGATATTCCGGAATCCATCGACTACCCGAGGGTGACCATGTATGAAGCCGTTATGAGGACCGTGGAACGTTGTCCGGAGGCTATTGCATATGATTTTTTCGGGTATACCTCAACTTACAGGCAGTTTGGCAAGGACATCGACCAGTGCACTGATGCCCTGGCCTCCCTTGGAATGAAGAAGGGTGATAGGATTACCATTTCCATGCCGACGACACCCCAGGGGATCATCTGCTTTTATGCGGTGAATAAACTCGGCGCGGTAGCCGCCATGATTCACCCTCTTTCCACATCCAAGGAGATTGAGTTCTACATCAACTCAAGCAAGAGCCGGTTTGGCCTCACTCTTGATGCATTCTACGGTAAATTCAGGGAAGTCAAAGATAAAACGTCCCTGGAAACCCTGATCCTGACCCGCATTCCCGACTATCTGAAAGGAATAAAAAAGATCGGCTTCAACCTGACGAAGAGACGGAAGATTCCGCCGGTTCCCAAAGACCCCATGGTGAGATGGTGGAGCGAACTCATGAAAGGCCCACATCCGAAAGCTCCCAAGGCCGGGATGAATACGGATGATATGGCGGTAATCCTTTACAGTGGTGGTACGACGGGAATCCCCAAAGGGATCATGCTTACCAATATGAACTTCATCAGCGAAGGAATGCAGGTCTCTGTCGTCGGAAAAGTCTCAGAGAAGGACGCTATCCTGGCCATTCTGCCGATCTTCCATGGATTCGGACTCGGCGTCTGTGTGAATGCATGCTTCATGGGAGGAGCCAGGAGTATCCTTGTTCCCCAGTTTACGCCGAAGACAGTGGCAAAGCTTATCAAAAAGAGACGTCCCAATTTCGTGATAGGAGTGCCTACCCTCTTTGATGCGCTGAGCCGGAATCCCGATTTCCAGAAAACCAACCTGAGCTGTCTCAGGGCCACTTTCAGCGGCGCCGACACCCTGCCGCGAACCGTAAAGGAGCGTTTTGAAACTATAGTTAAGAAACAAGGAGGGAGCTGTCAGTTGCTTGAAGGATACGGTCTCACAGAGGCTGTGACAGCCATCATGGTAACCCCGTTTGATGAATACCGCGAAGGGGGTATCGGTGTTCCCTTCCCGGATATGCTCGCCAAGATCACAATAACAGGCACCACGGAGGAAGCCCGGTTAGGAGAAGAAGGTGAGATCTGCATCCATGGCCCGGCGGTTATGCTGGGATACCTGGATAACCCCGATGAAACGGCCCAGACGTTGAAGATGCACCCTGACGGAAAAGTGTGGCTCCATACCGGCGACATCGGGAGCATGGATGAGGATGGGTTCTTCTATTTCAAGGTCAGACAGAAGCGGATGATTAAATCATCGGGAATGAACGTGTACCCCGCCCAGGTGGAGGATATTCTCTGCCTGCATCCGGAAGTCAGCGGGGCTTGCATCATCGGCGTTCCGGACGAAGCACAGGTGCAGCGCGTGAAGGGTTTCGTGGTTTTGAAGGATCCGACGAAGGCCGGCCCGGAGATGGAGAAGGCGCTTATCGATCACTGCCGGGAGCATCTCATCAAATGGAGCTGTCCGCGGGAGATCGAATTCCTTGAGATTCTGCCGAAGACCCTTGTGGGTAAAGTTGACTTCAAGGTTCTGGAACAGCAAGAGATCGAAAGAATGAAGCGCACAGGTAAATATGCGGGTGAGTAAGTTCAGTTGCAGACGCGCTTCAAACTGTCATTGGGATGTTATGACCGTTTATATGAATGACAAAAAGAGAATCGGGCACCTATGAAAAAAATGCCGGAGATCATGCTCTTCTTTCTTGCGAAGATCAAGAAATTCATCCTCCATTTCAAGAAGAAAAAGAGGATGAAAGACATCATGATGGTCTACTATATGGAAGCCAAGAGCGCCCGCATCAGCGGGCGGAAGGTTGCCTGGATTACAAGTGGCGGTCCTGTGGAACCGCTCATCGCCATGGATGTGATACCTGTTTACCCGGAAAACCACGGGGCAATGATCGGGGCGAGTAAAATGGGGACGGACCTCTGTGAAAAGGCGGAGTCCATGGGATATTCAAGCGACCTCTGTTCCTATGCCCGTTCCGATATCGCCTGCGCAACTGTAAGCGGCGGACCCATCGGTGGTCTTCCCCGGCCCGATATGCTGATCTGCTGCAACAACATCTGCGGGACCGTTATGAAGTGGTATGAAGTCCAGGCCCGCTATTTTAATGTTCCTCTCTTTATCCTGGATACGCCGTTCTGCCACACCGGTTATTCGGAAGAAGCCCACAAATATGTACGCAGGCAGCTTGATGAATATGTCACTTTCCTGGAAGAGGCATGCGGAAGAAAAATGGATCACGAACGCCTCAAGGTTGTGGGAAAGCTCTCCGTTGAAGGCCAGCGGCTCTGGCAGGCCGTGCTGGATACGACGGCCAACAGGCCCGCGCCCATGACCGCCTTCGATGCCTTTTACCACCTGGCATTGATCGTTACACTGAGGGGGACACCGCTCGTCGTTGATTATTACACGCAGCTTCTTGAACGGATGAGGGATCATGTGGCCAGAGGGATCAGTGCCATTCCCGATGAAAAGTACAGGCTCCTCTGGGACAATATACCCATCTGGCCCCGGACGCGCTGGCTCTCCGAAAAACTGGCGTCCCACAATGCGTGCCTTGTGGCGGACACCTATACTTCAGCCTGGTGCGGTACTTTGAAGTACATCGACGAGAACAGATTCTTCGAATCCATGGCTGAAGCGTATACGCGCATTTACCTCAATATCGGCATAGACGAGATGGCCTGTATAGTGCTTGCATTGGTCGACAAGTACAAGGTCGACGGATTCTTGATGCACTCGAACCGAAGCTGCAAGCCTTACTCTCTGGGGCAGTATGATATAAAGAAAATCGTAGAGAAGGAAAGGGGGATTCCCTGCCTGATAATTGAAGCGGACATGGTGGATGAGCGGAGTTTCTCGGAGAGCCAGGTCTCAACGCGCATCGACGCATTCATGGAGATGATCAGAGAGAGAAAAGGCGGTTAAACGATAATCAGTAGCGATAAACGATGAAAAAATAAAAATGGCTGAGTGTTCATAATGATTACGGTGGGAATCGATGTCGGGTCCATCACTGCCAAGGCTGTTGCCCTGGCTGACGGAAAGATCCTCGGTTCGCGGTTAATTTTTACCGGATATAATGCAGAGACGGCGGGCAGGAAGGTTTATGAAGAACTTCTCAGCGAGCTTGGTCTTGAGAAGTCGGCCGTAAGCCGGGTTGTATCTACAGGGTACGGCAGGCGCAGTGTTAAGTTTGCGGACAAGGTCATGACGGAGATCACCTGCCATGGGACAGGCGCCCATTATTTGAATCCCCGTACCCGCTTTGTCATTGATATAGGCGGACAGGACAGCAAAGCAATCCTCCTTGATGAAAAAGGAAAGGTGAAAAATTTCGCCATGAATGACAAATGCGCTGCCGGGACAGGCCGTTTCCTCGAAGTCATGGCAAGGGCATTGGAAGTTGACCTTGACGGATTTGGAGATATCTCCCTGAAGTCTGCTAAACCTTCCGTCATCAGCAGCCTCTGTACGGTCTTTGCGGAATCGGAGGTGGTCTCACTAATTTCGAAGGGTGAAAGTCGCGAGAACATCATTGCAGGAATCCACGAATCCATCACTGCAAGGATAGCTGCCATGGCGAACCGTGTGGGGGTTATACCTCCCATAGTGATGACAGGTGGTGTGGCTAGGAATATCGGTGTTGTGAAGGCCCTAGAGAAAAAGCTCGGGATGACCATCGAGGTATCGGAATATGCCCAGGTGAATGGGGCTATAGGCGCCGCCGTCCTGGCTGCGAGCCTTAAATAGTAACGCTTTTGTAAAAATCACAATAAGATGTCGAACAGAGTGAAGAGGGGCAATTGCCCTTTTTTTGTGTGAATTTTTAGCTCGCCGCGATAATCCTTTTCCTGATGTTTATTTAGGGATTTCAAACATAAAAAATGAGAGATTTGGCAATGGCGTGCGCCATTTTGTTAACGTAATATGAGAAAAATTGGGCGACTAAACATCGTCATAATATCTGCATCCAGATGAGGACTAAGTTGTCCATGAGGCGGTTAAGAGTGTCAGCTTATAATAAGGTGGGAGATATAACTAAGGAGGAAGGTTATGGAAGATAGACAGCGAACCGTGACCACAGTTATGCTTAAAGTCAACGGTAATGAATACAGTGTGGACACACTGACCGATACGCCCCTCCTGTGGGTACTGCGGGAAAAACTCGGGTTGACAGGAACGAAATACGGCTGTGGCATGGCCCTCTGCGGTGCGTGTACGGTGCTCGTGAACGGGCAGGCCACCCGCTCATGTGTGACTCCAGTTTCGTCTGTCCTCGGGAAAGATATCATTACTATTGAAGGCCTCTCAATTGATAGATCCCATCCTGTTCAGAAAGCCTGGATTGCCGAGGATGTACCGCAGTGCGGCTACTGCCAGTCGGGTCAGATCATGGCCGCTGTGGCCCTGCTTGCGGGAAACAAAAATCCCACCGATGCCGATATTGATGATGCCATGTCCGGCAATATCTGCCGCTGTGGAACTTATCAGCGTATTCGCCAGGCGATACATCTCGCAGTCGGAATGATGGCGGAAGGAGGAAGAAAATGAATGAGATCTTCAAAATCAGCCGGCGCTACTTTCTTAAGTTGGGCATTTCTCTCGGAGGAGGCTTGATCCTCGGTTTCCATTTTCATTCCCCGGGACATTTTGGCGAAGCGCAGGCTCAGCCGCCGGCGCCCTTCGTGCCGAATGCATTCATCCGCATCGGCACTGATGATATGGTAACTGTCATTGTCAATAAATCTGAAATGGGTCAAGGCGTTTATACATCACTGCCGATGCTTATTGCAGAGGAGCTGGAGTGTGACTGGAATAAAGTGTACGTAGAAGCGGCGCCTGTCGATCCCGCGTACAACCATGCTGAGTGGGGGGCGATCCAGGGCACGGGAGGCAGCACCAGTGTCCGTAGTGAGTGGGAGCGCTTCCGGAAGGCAGGCGCCACGGCCCGGGAAATGCTCCTTGCTGCGGCCGCAGCCACATGGAAGGTGGATAAGACAGCCTGTCATGCAGAGAACGGCAAGGTATTACACACCAGCGGGAAATCACTGACCTACGGCCAGCTTGCAGATAAGGCTGCGGATATGCCTGTACCCGGTAAGGTGAAGCTGAAAGACCCGTCCACCTTCAAAATTATCGGCAGGTCGACGAAGCGCCTGGACACGCCGGATAAAACAGACGGGAAGGCTATCTTCGGTCTCGACACCCAGCTTCTCGGCATGCTGACGGTTCTTATCGCACGTTCCCCGGTTTTTGGCGGAAGGGTCGTGAGCTTCAAGGCCGATAAGGCCAAGGCCGTGGCCGGCGTTAAGGACGTGGTACAGGTGCCGACGGGAGTGGCTGTTATAGCAGATGGCTTCTGGCCGGCAAAAAAGGGACGCGACCTGCTGGAAATTGTCTGGGAGGAAGGCGAGGGCACAAAGCTCTCTACGGTGGGCCTGCGGGAGCAGTATAAGGGTCTGGCTAAGACCGCAGGTGCAGTAGCGAGAAAACAGGGTGACACCGCCAAGGCGTTCCGTGGCGCGGCAAAACAAATCAGTGCCGAGTATGAAGTCCCTTATCTTGCACACGCTATGATGGAACCTTTGAATTGCCTTGTTGATTTTCGCGGCGATAGCTGTGAGATATGGACAGGCACCCAGTTCCAGACTGTAGATAGAAACACAGCGGCAAAAGTCCTCGGTCTTAAACCCGATCAGGTCAAATTACATACCACTCTATTGGGAGGCGGGTTCGGTCGCCGCGCCAATCCATACTCGGATTTTGTCATGGAGGCGGCCCAAGTTGCGAAGGCGGTAAAGAAACCGGTCAAGGTCATTTGGTCTCGCGAGGATGACATTAAGGGGGGCTACTATCGTCCCATGTGGAGCGATAGAATCACGGCGGCACTTGACGCGAAGGGTAATCCAATCGCCTGGCAGCACACAATTGTGGGACAATCAATTCTAGCAGGCACACCCTTCCAGGGCATGATAAAAAATGGCATCGATGTCACGTCGGTGGAAGGGGCAGAGGACATTCCCTACGAAATTCCAAATATCCTTGTGGACCTCCACACCCCGAAAATCGGCATTCCGGTCCAGTGGTGGCGCTCTGTGGGGCATTCCCATACCGCATTTGTCGTGGAGAGCTTTATTGACGAGCTAGCCTATGCAGCGAAGAAGGACCCCTTTGAATTCCGCCGCAGGTTGCTTTCTGGACATCCCCGGCATAAAGGCGCGCTGGAGCTGGCTGCACGGAAGGCCGGTTGGGGTGCTGCTTTACCGGCAGACCAGGCAAGGGGTATTGCCGTGCATGAATCCTTTGGTAGTTTTATCGCCCAGGTAGCCGAGGTTTCTGTGTCCAATGACGGCAATGTCCATGTGCACCGGGTAGTCTGTGCCATTGATTGCGGCAGGGTGGTCAACCCCGATACCATCGCTGCCCAGATGGAAGGCGGTATTGTCTTCGGACTGACGGCTGCTCTTTATGGCGCAATTACCTTTAAAAATGGACGTGTGGAGCAGAGCAACTTCCACAACTACCCGATGCTCCGTATGAACGACATGCCCAAGGTGGAAGTTCACATCGTACCAAGCGAGGAACCGCTGGGTGGTGTCGGAGAGCCGGGTGTGCCGCCCATCGCCCCGGCGGTGGCGAATGCCGTTTTCGCAGCCACGGGCACGCGGATCCGAACATTGCCTATACGTCCGGCGGAATTGAAAAAAGCGTGATCGATTTTAGAGGTTGGCAATCATGAACAAGAGAAATTTACGGATCAGCAGATACAGACGTGCAGCTAATAAGATGGCCGTCATCGGTGTCTTCATGTCAGCGGCCTTCGGTTTTCTGTACTATGGCGGCGTAATCGGAGATGCCGGCCGGACAGCCCTCAACGTCAATCCCGTATACGCCGAATCTGTCAAAAGTGATGCTGCCGCCCGTAATGCCTTTCTTCAGGTGGCGGATGTGTTCGTTCACCCGCGGTGTAAGAACTGCCACCCGGCGGGGGAGGCGCCACTCCAGGGTGATGAGGGCTTAGTCCATTCGATGAATGTTAAACGCGGCCCTGACGGCCGGGGCAAAGGTGCAGCTCGATGCGGCAATTGCCATCAGGCAACGAATACACCGGGGGTGAACATGCCTCCCGGAGCGCCTGACTGGCGGATGCCGACGCCGGAGATGCCTATGGTATTCGAGAACAAGACCCCAGGTGAACTTTGTCGGCAGCTCAAGGATCCGGCGAAGAATGGCGGAAGAACCCCCGAAGAAATTGTCCGGCATGTTACAGTAGAACCTCTCGTCCTCTGGGGATGGAATCCGGGGGAAGGCCGCACCATGCCGCGCTCCCATGATGAGTTTGTACAGAAGATGCGGGAATGGGCTGAAAACGGAGCGGCTTGTCCTGAGTAATCCGCGGCAAGAGGAAGCGCCTGGTATAGGAAGAGATTATAGGAGCATATTATCGGAGAAATTCAGATGAACGATCTTGCCGTATTCGAGGAAGTTGTGCGGCTGTCCAAGAAGAATGTCCCGTTTGCTCTTGCAACAGTGGTAGAGAATAATGGTTCATCACCGCGAAAAGCGGGAGCAAAGATGCTGGTGAGGACTGACCGGTCAATTGTCGGGACCATCGGTGGTGGTGCGGTCGAGTTGGAAGTAATCGATGCCGCTCTTACCGCTATTAAGCAGCGCAAACCTAAAACTCTTTCTTTGACTCTCACCGAGAAATACGGTCACGTATGCGGGGGAAAGGTTCTAATCTATATTGAACCCCTCGGTCTCATGCCCCGTCTTCTTATCTTTGGTGCAGGTCACGTGGGGCAGGCTTTGGCAAAGGTGGCAAAATTCGCCGGCTTCCGGGTGATAATGTCCGATGAGCGCGCAGAATACGCTACAGGTAGTCAAATAATGAGTGCTGATGAAATTCTTATCGGGGAAAGCGGGAAGGTCATCTCCGCGCTGCATGTCAATGCGGATACCTGCATTGTTATAGCAACACCAGGTTATGAGAGCGACTTTGCCGCCGTGCGCGCGGTTCTCAAAACTCCCGCCGGCTATATAGGTATAATCGGCAGCAAGAGAAAGCGGGAAGTTCTTATGACGACTCTGGCGGAGGAGGGATACTCGAAGGAAGATCTGGCTCGATTGATCATCCCCGTAGGTCTTGACATTGGCGCGGAGGGTCCTGAGGAAATTGCCATTAGTATCGTGTCTCAGCTTATTCAGAAAAGGAGCAGCGATGGGAACAAAACTATCAGCGATTCTCCTGGCCGCGGGGCGTTCACTGCGGATGAGAACAAAGAAGCAGCTTCTTCCGATTGATAATCGTCCTGCGATTGTCCGATGCGTGGAAAGCATCTTAAACTCAGGGGTCGCTGACATTGTCGTGGTGGTCAATCCTGAGGGCAATGAAATTGTGAGGTCGTTGAGCGAATTTCCGGTCGCCATCGCAGTTAATTATTCGTTGGAAAGTGACATGGCTGAATCCGTAAGGGTGGGATTAAAAGTCATCGGCAGCTTCTCT
>Ga0335070_10004412_pt1 | contig 16454 bp, 17 predicted proteins | sample Lox_Sample_13_FD_206722 | JGI IMG/M metagenome (GOLD analysis project Ga0335070, IMG submission 206722) | Soil microbial communities from Loxahatchee National Wildlife Refuge, Florida, United States - Lox_Sample_1.3 | ecosystem: Environmental > Terrestrial > Soil > Wetlands | place: USA... | reverse complement strand
GCAACCGCGTGGCCGTGATGTACGTGGGGCGCATCGTGGAGCTCGGCACCACGGCGGAGCTCTTCGCCGCGCCCAAGCATCCGTACACGGCCGCGCTCCTGTCCGCGGTGCCCGAGCCGGACCCGCGCGCGCCGTCTCGCCGCATCATGCTCGAGGGGGAGGTGGCGAATCCGGCCGCGCCCCCGCCCGGATGCTACTTCCATCCCCGGTGTCCCTACGCGATCGACAGGTGCCGCACGGAGGCGCCGAGCTGGCGCGAGATCGCGCCCGCGCACTTCGCGGCCTGTCACCGCGCCGACGAGCTGCAGCTTGCGGGCGTCGAGTGATGGCCGACGCGGCCTCCGGCATTGACACCGTGCAGAGCCGCGGAGTATAACCCGGTCAAACGCATCCCGACGGCGACGCTGGCCAGTACTGTCGGCGCGCGCAAGAGGAGTCATCCGATGCTGGTCCAGCGCAAAGCAGGATTGTCGGCCGTGGCCCTGGCGAGCGTGCTGCTCACCACGGCCGCCTCCGCGCAGCAGCTCTTCATCTATCCGCAACGCGGACAGAGCCCGGAGCAGCAGCAGCGGGATCAGTTCGAGTGCCACCAGTGGGCGGTGCAGCAGACGGGTTTCGATCCCACGAGGGTCGGCGCCACGACCGTGCCCCAGGCGGGGGGTCCCACGTCGAGCCCGCTTCGCGGCGCCGCCGGCGGCGCGGCGATCGGTGCCGTCGGCGGGGCGATCGGCGGAAACGCCGGCAAGGGCGCAGCGATCGGCGCCGCCACCGGGGCTGTGTTCGGCGGCATACGGCGGAACTCTCAGGCCCGCGAGCAGCAGAACCAGCAGGCCGCCATGAATGCGCAGGTCGAGGGGCAGGTATCCGCATACAACCGGGCTCTCGCCACGTGCCTGCAGGGGCGTGGCTACACCGTGCAGTAGGCCGCCCGAGAATGGAGCTGCGTATGACCGTCTTGATCAGACTGATCGTTGCCTCAGCCGTCCTGGTTGCGCTGGTGGTGCCGGTCCCCGCGCAGGCCGCGGGGCCCTTCGACGGCACGCGTCCCTTCTTCTGTGCCGTCTCCACCATCATGGAGTGCGACGCCATGGGGCAGTGCGAGCGCCACAACACGAACCGTCAGAACCAGATCACGTTCGTCCGGATCGACGTGGCGGGTCAGGTGGTCACGGCCGGCGGCGGTCGCAAGAGCCCCGTCAAGATGGTCAGCCACGTGGATGGCGAGCTGATCCTCCAGGGTGGAGAGAACGGGCGCGGCTGGAGCGCCACCGTCGACGAGGACTCCGGCCGCATGGCCGCCGCCGTCGTCGACAACGACGTCACGTTCTCGCTTTTCGGCTCCTGCACGCTGCCCTAGCGAACACGCTTCGGGACGGAACGAGGAACCGGAGGAGGGAATCCCCTCTCTTCGGGGGCTTAGCGGGAGCTCTGCGCGTGGGACACCCGGGACTGCTAAACGTGCCGACAGACGAGCCGGTCCGGGAAGATCAGGTGAGGGCGGACCAGCCCTGGATCAGGCAGGGAGCTACTTCGGGAGCAGGAGCACCTCCACGAGGCCGGTGGGCTCGTTCATCTGGTACTGGCACAGGACGTCCGGGTTGCTCTCCGTTCCCTTCTTGCATTCGCCCGCGCCCGCATCACCGCACGGAGCGTTCTTGATGCCGGCGCAGATGGTGCAGCCGTAAGGGAACACCCCGAAGACCTTCTGGTTGCCCAGCTTTCCCACCGGCGGGCCCAGCTGCGTCGTGCCGGCGCCCGTCGGCGTCAGGTTGATCTGGATCTTCTCGTTGAAGCCGTCCACCACGCTCACGTCGAGGACGTCGTACCAGCTCGGGTTGTTCACGAGCACTTCCGCCTTGGTCGAGCCGCAGTTGACGGGAGCGTTGAAGGCCAGGGCCATGTTGAAGTACTTCGCCTGCGGGTTGGGCACGTCCTGCGAGCTGTTGGCGGCCAGCGTGAACTGGCAGTTGAGCGAGCCGGTGACCTTGCAGAAGGGGAGGTCTGTCGGCTTGAGCGCCGAGTCGGCCGCGAAGTTGATGTAGACCTCGGCCGGCGCGCCCTGCCGGTTGGTGATCCGCACCATCTTGTTCTTGTCGGCGGCGTGCGCCGGCTCGATCCACGCCAGGAGGGTGAGCGCCGCGACGGCGACCCCCAGGGCCAGGGGCACCTTGCCTGTCATTTGCGTCCTCCTCGAGTGGGCTCGGCTCACCGCGCCGCGACGGGCTCGTGCGCCTTCAGGAACGTCCGGACATGCTCGACGACCTTCCGGATCGTGTCCTTGGACTCCTTCCAGGGGTAGATGGAAGCCTCGGCGTTGGGTGCGAGGCTCACGATCTCCCTGGAGATCGCGAGCGGATGCGCCGGGATGTCGTCGGGCAGGACCAGGATCGGCGTCCGGCACGACCGCACGAAATCGCGCGTCACCGTGAACACGAAGTCGGCGGGCGAGCGGTACATGTTGTGCAGGAACCGCTCGATCATCTCCATGGTGATGTCGGGCCGACGCGCACAGAGCGCCGGGCCCCAGTTCGTGATGTTGTTGTTCCAGAAGATGTCCGGATCCTCCGGCCGGTGCCCGCTCGGCTGGCTCAGCACGGCGGCCACCACGCGCTCGGGCGCCCGCTGGAGCAGCTTGAGGATGAACGGGCCGCCGATGCAGTTGCCCAGCACGAGGAACTCGCGGATGCCCAGATGGTCCATGAGGCCGAGCTGGTCGTCCGCGTAGGCGTCCCACGGCTTCTCGATCTGGAGGGGCCCGCTCGATTGCCCGGTGTTGCCGTTTCGGATGTCCATGCTGATGCAGCGGAAGTCGTCCTTGAGCTCCTCCATGGCGTTGAAGGCCGCCCCGGTGGACCACCAGGAGATGGCGGAGTTGAGCCCGCCTCCCGGGATCAGCAGCAGGGGAAACCCGGAGCCGGCCTCTTCGTAGCGGATGCGGACGCTGCCGCGCTCACAGAATGGCATCGGAGTCCCTCCCGAGGGTGTGAGAGTGGCCGATAGTCTAGCGCGTCTCGACCGCGCCGTGCGTCTCATCTCGCCGCTCGATGGCCTCCGGCACCGGGTACAATGCCGCCCAGACCGAAACAAAGGAGATCGACATGGGCCTCGGTGCGTTTCTGGTGCATGCAGTCTGCAGCCTCGCGCTCGTGCTGGCTGCGCTTCCCGCTCGGGCGGCCGACTATCCGGCGCCGCAGGAGGGTGACTGGATCGTCCGAGACTTCCGGTTTCACACGGGCGAAGTCTTGCCGGAGCTGCGCATCCACTTCACGACCGTGGGGGCGCCGACGGGCGAGCCGGTGCTGATCCTGCACGGCACGACCCAGTCGGGCGCGAGCATGCTGGCCGCTGCGTTCGCCGGCGAGCTCTTCGGGCCCGGGCAGCCGCTCGATGCGAGCCGCTACTATCTCATCCTCCCGGACGCCATCGGCCACGGCAAGTCGAGCAAGCCGTCCGACGGACTGCGCATGGGCTTCCCCAAGTACAACTACGACGACATGGTCGACGCGCACTACCGGCTGCTGACGGAGCGCCTGGGCATCCGCCGCGTGCGTCTCGTCATAGGAAACTCGATGGGCGGCATGGAGACGTGGATCCTCGCGCAAAAGCATCCCGACTTCATGGACATCGCCGTCCCGATGGCCTCGTTGCCCGTGGAGATGTCGAGCCGCAACTGGATGCTGCGCCGCCTCATCATCGATTCCATCCGGAACGATCCCGAGTGGATGAACGGCAACTACCGCACGCAGCCGCGGAGCGCGCAGTTCGCGTCCGTCTTCTTCGGCCTCGCCACCAGCGGGGGCAATCAGGCTCTCTACAAAGCGGCGCCGACACGGGAGAAGGCCGACCAGCTTCTGAACCAGGGGCTGGGCGCACCGTTCAGGGCTGACGCGAACGACGTCCTCTATCAGTGGGACTCGTCGCGCGACTTCAATCCGGCGGCCGGGCTCGAGCGCGTCCGGGCCGCGCTCCTGGCCATCAACTCGGCGGACGACGAGCGCAATCCGCCCGAGCTCGGCGTGCTCGACCGGGAGATCAAGCGCGTGAAGAGCGGTCGCGTGCTCCTGATACCCGCCAGCGACCAGACGGCCGGCCACGGCACCACCTTCCAGGCAAGATTCTGGAAGAAGGAACTTGCGGACGTGCTGCAGAGCACGCCCCGAGGCTCGAATTGACCGATCCGGCGCCGCCGCTCGATCCAGGTCAGATTCTCCAGACCGCGTTCGGCTTCTGGTCCGCCAAGGTGCTGCTGACCGCGGTCGAGCTCGACCTCTTCACACGGCTTGCCGGTCGCCGCCTCACCGCGGCTGAGCTGGGCGCCGAGCTCGGCCTGCACTCGCGCGGCGTCACCGATTTCCTCGACGCGCTGGTCGCGATGAAGTTCCTCGACCGCGACGGCGATGGACTCTCCGCGCGGTACGCGAACACGCCGGCCGGGGCCGTGTTCCTCGATCGCAGCAGCTCGCGTTACGTGGGCGGCCTCCTCGTCATGCTCAACGCGCGTCTCTTCAAGTTCTGGAACGACTTGCCGGAGGCGCTGCGCACCGGCCGGCCGCAGAACGAGACCAAGCACGGGAAGAAGGGGGTGTTCGAGGAGCTCTACGCGGAGGCTCCGCGGCTCGAGCAGTTCCTGGGAGGAATGGCCGGCCTGTCGCGGATCAACATCGAGGCGCTGGTGGCGAAGTTCGACTTCTCGCCCTACCGGACGCTGTGCGATGTGGGCGGGGCGACTGGCCTCCTGTGCATGGAGGTGGCGAGGAAGCATCCGGGGCTTCGGTGCATCTCGTTCGATCTGCCTCCCGTGGAGCCGATCGCGCGCCGGCACATCGCCGCGGCGGGGCTCGGCGATCGCGTGACCACGGCTGCCGGAGACTTCTTCACGGACTCGCTCCCGACGGCCGACGTGATCACGATGGGGATGATCCTGCACGACTGGAATCTGGAGAAGAAGATGCACCTGATCCGGGCGGCCCATCAGGCGCTCCCTCCGGGCGGGGCGCTGATCGCCATCGAGGCGCTCATCGACGATGCCCGCCGGGAGAACGCGTTCGGGCTCCTGATGTCGCTCAACATGCTGATCGAGTTCGGCGACGCGTTCGACTACTCCGGCGCGGACTTCCGCAGATGGTGCGGCGAGGCTGGATTCACCCGCTTCGAGGTGCTCCACCTGGCGGGGCCCTACAGCGCGGCGATCGCGTACAAGTAGAGCGTGTCCCGTGAACTGGACCAGACAGGCAGGCGGAAGAGGCAGCGTGCGTGAAGTCTGATGGCCGTCGGTGGCGCGCCGTGCTGCTCGCGTTCGCTCTTCTGGGTGCGCTCCTCGCAGCTTCCCCCGCCGGTGCGCAGGGTCTCGAGGCCCAGGTGCAGTCCGCGCTCCTCGGCCTGTACGAGACAACGCCGGCGGCGAGGCAACTGGCCCGCACGGCTAAAGGCATCCTCGTCTTTCCGGAGATCGGCAGGGACAACTACGTCTACGGATTGCTCCAGTCGGGCTCGGGGGCCCTGCTCGTGAGCGGCAGGATCGTCGGCTACTACGAGATCTCCTCGGTCGTCTACGGGATGCAGGCGGGAGTGCTGTCGTTCGCGGGCGTGCTCTTCCTGATGTCGGATGATGCGCTGCGACGCCTTGACCAGGCGGGCGGCTGGGAAGTGGGCAAGGATGGAAGCGTGATGGTCGTGGCCGCGGGCCCTGGCGCCATGCCGGAGAGCGCGGTGAATACCCAGGCGGGCACGATGGGGTCGACGGGAGGAACCATGGCTCCCCGGGCGACGGGCCGGGCGGATGTCTACGCCTTCGTCATCGGCGAGACCTCGCTCATGACGGGGGTCGACCGGGAAGGCTGGAAGATCGTCCCGGCCCGGCTCTCTGTCGTGCCTCGCTTCGAGAGTCCCTGATGCGGGGCCTGCCGGGCACCGCCCCGGTGTCTCCCGAAGAGCCGAGTGTGGGGCATGTCGCCAGTTCAGATGATGACTCCTTGACACATCACGACGGGCGGGGGACTACCGTCGAACTCACCGACCGGCCGGAAACCTAGCTCGGTGGCTCAAGTTTCCCTCGCACGCCGTCGATACTCACAGGGAGGGCTTCCATGCGCACTGAGCCAGGTGTCAGGAGGCGTCATGAAGGAAGGTGGCTGGCGAGAGCCGCGCTGGCCCTGGTCCTCCTGCTCACCACCAGCTGCGCGAACATGACGCCCGGCCAGCGCATCGCCCTGTACTGCAACCCGCTGTCGACCGGCTTGAACCTGGCAGTCCTCACCCTCGGGCTCAGCGTCGCGTGGTTCGGCGGAGCGGAGCAGATGGACAGGACGGCAAGGTTTTTCCCCGCGCAGCACTGTGTGGATGCCATCCAGGACAACGCGCGTCCGTCACAGCCCGCCAAGGCCCCGCCCGCCACCGCTGCGGTGGCGCCGCCGGGTCCATCGGCTGCGCGCACAGGCGACGACTAGCTTAGAAAAGCTTGCTTCCTGGGCGCACTGCCCTCGATGCCGTGCGAGGCGCTGAGATGAGGCTCCTGCCTGGCCATGGGCGGCACGTCGTTTGCTCCCTGCTCGAAGTGGGGAGGAATTCCCCGCTATCCCAGGGAAGCGAGGCGGCACGATTTGCCGCGACCGGGCACATGATGCCGAGCGTGAATGGATTCGGCGACTTCGCTGGATCCGCGAGTCCCGCACGATGGCTGGACCGCGAGGCGGCCGTCCGGGCGCTTTCCGCCTTGCAGGGGTGGCGGGCGGGCGACGACCAGCTCAACGCCGTGCTGGAAAGCTCCTTTGACGCAGCGCTTCTCGACGCGCTCAGCCAGATTCCCGAGAAGTCCGAGCGCACCTCAGGGGCAGCAGCGTCGCCCGCGGTTGCAGCCCTCCCGATCGAGGATCCGCCCGGTGTCCGGCAGGTGGAGAATCACGGGGGAACGGCCATCCCCGACCCCATCGCACCTCTCCCGGCCGCAGAGGACGCGCTCATCCGTGAGGCGGCCACGCGGGCCGCCATCGATCCGCGCCTCCTCAGCGCGTTGCGACGGGCGGAGAATGGTGCGCCTGGCCGTGAGTTCGGGGTGCTCTCGGTGCCCGCGCCCACCTACGCGGATCAAGTGCGCCTGGCCGCCGGCAGCATCCGGCGCAGCCTCGGCCGCTTCGAGGCGACGGGGCGGGCTGCGATCGATCCCGCGACAGGGCGGTACACGGACGAGTTCATCCGCTTCTTCTCGAACCGTTACGCCCCTGTGGCGGCGGCGAACGATCCCACCGGCCTGAACCGCCACCACAGCCGAAACTTGCTCCGCCTCTACGCGCAGATCGCGTCCACGCGCGGCTAGGCCTGGAGCGTGAGGCCGGCGCGCCGGAAAGCAGCGAGCTAGCGGGCCTGCCCGAGCAGGGCGGAGGTCTCGTCAGGCCCGAGGGCGGGCGCGAATCGCGCCGCGCGCTCGGCGCCGAGCTTGTTCAACCCCGCCAGCGCCGCCACCTTGTAGCACTCAGCGAGCGTCGGGTAGTTGAAGACATGATCCACGAAGTACCGCACGGTCCCTCCGAGCGCCATGACGGCCTGGCCGATGTGGATGAGCTCGGAGGCGCCCTCGCCGATGATGTGCACGCCCAGGACCTGTCCCGTCTCGCTATGGAAGAGGAGCTTGAGTCGGCCGGTCGTGTCCCCCATGATCTGCCCCCGCGCGATCTCGCGGTAGTGCGCCATGCCCGCCTCGTACGGCACGCCGGCGGCCGTGAGGTCCTCCTCGGTGCGGCCCACGAAGGAGATCTCGGGGATCGTGTAGAGGCCGTAGGGAAAGAAGGCCGGCGCGAAGGTCGTCTGCAGGCCGCACGCGCTTGCGGATGCGACCCGGCCCTGCTCCATCGATACCGAGGCGAGGCTGGGGAAGCCGACCACGTCGCCCGCAGCATGAATGTGCGGCACGGCGGTGCGGAAGCTGCCGTCCACGCGAAGGCGGCCGCGCTCGTCGGCTTCGAGCCCCGCCGCCTCGAGCCTGAGTCCGGCCGTGTTGCCCTGACGGCCCACGGCGTAGAGCAAGACGTCGGCGCGGAGGGTCTTGCGGCTCTTGAGATGGGCCGTCACGCCTCCCGCCGGATCGCGCTCGACCCGCTCGACCGACTCCCCGCACCGGAAAGTGACGCGGTTCTCACGCATGTGGTACATCAGCGCCTCGATGATCTCGGCGTCCGCGAACTCGAGGAGGCGCTTGCGGGCCTCCACGACGGTCACCCGAGACCCGAGGGTGGCGAACATGCAGGCGTACTCCATGCCGATGACCCCGGCTCCCACTACGATCATGGTGGCGGGCACGCTGCGGAGCGTGAAGATGCCATCCGCGTCGATGATGATGGTGCCGTCCACGGGTACGTCGGGGGAGGTGGCGGGGACCGTGCCGGTCGCGATCACGACCGTCTCGGCGCGCACGAGCTCGGCGGGACCGTCCCCTTCGATCTTGATGGTATGCGCGTCGACGAAGGAAGCGTGTCCCTCCCGCACGTCGACGCCGTTGCGGGTGAACTGGCTCCGGTAGACGTCGTTCTGCTTCTGGATCACGTGATGGCAGCGGAACATGAGATCCTGGATGGTGATCGTCTGCTTGACGCGGTAGGAGTGTCCGTAGAGCCCGCGCTGCTGGAACCCCGAGAAATAGAGGACAGCCTCGCGAAGCGTCTTCGACGGGACCGTGCCCGTATTGATGCAGACGCCCCCCACGCAGCGCAAGCGCTCGATGATGGCCACGCGGCGGCCGAGCTTCGCCGCCTGGATCGCGGCATGGTGGCCGGCGGGCCCCGTGCCGATCACGATCATCTCGTAGTCCGTCATGGCCCGAGGCGCCGAACCAGACTCTGTGCCGCCCGCATGGAGGTCCCCTGGCGCTCGCACATCTCTCTTATCGGCGACTCCCACGTGATCCGAGAGGGGTAATCCGTCGCGCGCGAATCCGGAGGGGTAAGTGCTGTGTGTGGAAGCTACATGGCCTCAGGAGCCGGCATCCGTGATGGGCTCCGGGTCCCAACCACCTTTCTGGGCCTTCAGGGGATCGGGATTGAAAAGACGACGAGCCAGGCGGTCCTGCGCTGGCACCGCCCTGCCTCGCATCCACGAATCTCTAAAGTTTGGTGGAGCTGAGGCGTGTCGAACTTGACAAGTTGCTCGTAAGTACTACAGAAGACGGCTTTCTGGAGTGGCCGTCCTCCGCTCGTGGCCTGGTGCCACTCGACCGGCGAGCCGTAGCGCGGCGACTTGAGGTTGATCTTGGAGCCGTGCAGCCGCACCGCGGGGCCGAGCAGATCCTGGAGGATCGCGACCAGGCGCGGGTGGCGCATCAGGCGCTGGAACATCGGGAAGAAGCGATGCGGCGTCTTCACCCGGCGGACCCGCGGATCGTCGGCGCGGTGCCCGGTTTCGAGATCGTACATGTCGGTGTGCGCGGTCACGTGCCGGGCGCGGTCCAGGATGCGGGCCATCTCGGCCCGGATGGACGACAGCGTCGACGCGTCGAGGGCGTCGGGGACCACGAGGTATCCCTGCTCGCCATAGAAGGCCACGTCGGAGGTGGAGAGCATGGTCAAAGGTAGCACGGGACACGGAATGCTTGACACGGGCGAGCCGGTGACCGACAGTCGGAGCCGCGTCGTGATCAAAGACGATCAAGGGGGACACGCCATGCCCGATCAGCGCATCAGCCGCCGTTCACTCCTCGCCGGAGCCGTCGGGACTTCCGCCCTGCTGACCTTGCCCCGACCGGCCGCGCCGGCAGTGAAGAAGGGCACGAGCCTCCGGCTGTGGATCCTCAAGACGTACGTGGAGCCGACCAACAAGGCGATCGAGGCCAGCGCCCAGCGGTGGGCGCAGAAGAACGGCGCGAGCGTGACCATCGAGTACTTCACGTTCGAGGACATGCAGACGAAGTACGTGGCCGCCATCGAGAACAACAGCACGCCGGACGTTGGCCAGCTGGAGACGAGCGCGCCCGCCCGCTTCGCGGGCATGGGCCAGCTGATCGACCTCACCACGTTCGCGCGTCAGATCGAGGGGCAGGTCGGCAAGCCGCCCGCGAACGTGGCGCCGGTGACCATGGTCGGCGGCAAGGTCTACGCGCTGCCCTGGTACGTGATGGCCGCCTTCTGGTACGTCTGGCGCGACGTGTTCGAGAAGGCGAAGGTCAAGCTGCCGAACACCTTCGAGGAGGCCAAGGCCGCTGCCGCGGCGCTCAACCGGCCCAAGGACAACTTCTACGGCATGGGCCAGAGCTGGAACCGGACCTCGGACGGCTACGGGGTGATGCAGAGCCTGATGTACTCCTACGGGGTCGGCTGGGCCGGCAAGGACGGCAAGTACAAGTCGATCAAGACGCCCGCGATGCAGAGCGTGATGAAATGGGCGACCGACATCTACAAGGAGGGAATCCAGCCTGCCGACACGTTGACCTGGACCGGCTCCGGCAACAACGAGAACTTCATCGCCAAGAACATCGCGCAGACCTCCAACGGTCCCAGCATCACCTTCGCGCTCGAGAACGCGCTCGCCAAAGCCACCGACGCCAAGGACAAGAAGGCCAAGGAGGAGGCGCTCGCCAATCACGTGGCCCTGCCGCACCCGGCCGGGCCGGACGGGCGGCGCATGTGGGCGATCGCGATGAGCTTCGGCATCTTCAAGAGCAGCAGGGACCCCGAGGCGGCCATGAACCTGATCGCGCACATGATGTCGCCGGAGGAGACGGTGGCGGTCATGAAGGACTCCTACGGCCAGTTCGCCCCGGTGATGGACAAAGCGCGCGCGGCCTCGAAGGACTACTTCAACAGGAACGACAACTACCGTACGTTCGGTCGCGCCGCGGAGTGGTTCGTGCCCACCGGCTGGCCGGGGCCGATCACCGCGGCCGCCGCCGAGGTGCAGGCGAGCAACGTGCTGACCGACGCGCCCGCCAAGGTCATCGTGGACAAGTGGTCGGTGGATCAGGCCATCGACTGGGAGGACAAGAAGATCAAGGAAATCTACGACACCCTGCGCGGGTGACGTGGCGCTCCATTCCACCGTCCGCATTCCCGCGATGCGGCCGCGCGCCTCCGCCTGGAGGCGCGCCCGCGTCCGGGAGGCGGGGACGGCGCTCCTGTTCCTGCTGCCGTTGCTGATCCTGGTGGTGGCCCTCATCTTCTATCCGGTGTACCGGGCCGTCTGGCTCTCGCTCACCGACAAGCTGGTCGGCTATCCCGAGCGATTCGTTGGCCTCCGCAACTACGTCTACCTGGCGGGCGACGACGCCTTCCACACCGTCATCTGGAACAGCTTCGTGTTCACGGTGGGCTCGGTCGGCCTGAAGGTGATCACCGGGGTGCTGATGGCCCTGGTGCTGAACGGCGTCGTGCGCGGCCGCAACTTCTTCCGCGGCCTCTTCCTGCTGCCGTGGATCACCTCGACCGTGATCATCGCGCTGACCTGGCGCTGGATGTTCGACGCCTTCCCCGGGCGCGGATTCTTCAACAGCGTCCTGCTCGACACGGGGCTCATGAGCCGGCCCATCGCCTTCATGGCCACGCCCGAGGGCGCGATGATGGCGGTGATCGTCGCCAACTGGTGGCGCGGCTTCCCGTTCTTCGGGGTGTCGTTCCTCGCAGGCATGCAGTCCATCCCGCGAGAGCTGTACGAGGCCGCCTCGGTCGACGGGGCCTCCACCTGGCGGCGCTTCTGGCACGTCACGCTGCCCGGTCTCAAGCACGTGATGATCGTGACGACCCTGCTGAGCTTCATTCTGACCATCAACGACTTCAACATCGTCTACGTGATGACCCGGGGCGGGCCGGGCACCGCGACCCAGATCTTCGCGACGTACTCCTATCAGGTCGCGTTCAACCAGCTTCGGTGGGGCCGCGGGGTAACCATCTGCCTGTTCGTCGTGCCGATCCTCGTGATCGGCATCGCCCTGATCAGCCGCTACCTGCTCCGCGACCGGAAGTAGCGACCACCCAAGATATGGCCACGAACACGCCGAACAGTGCGGTGGGGGGGCATGGGGGAGGAGCGGCGCCGCTCCCCTCTATCCAGAACAAGCAGCGCCCGCTGAAGGCCCTCACGCTGCTCGGCATGCTCCTCTTCCTGCTCGTGATCCTCGTCCCGTTCTGGTGGATCACCAGCATGTCCTTCAAGACGTACGAGCAGATCCAGTTCGCCACCAGCATCTACGTCCCGAATCCGCTCACGTGGGAGAACTACACCGGGCTCTGGAGCGAGACCCGCTTCCCGCTCTGGCTGCGAAACAGCCTCGTCGTGGCGCTGGTCGTGACCGCCACCACCACCGTGATCGCGAGCCTCGGAGGCTACGCGGTAGCCCGCCTGCGCTTCCCGGGGCGCGAGTCGGTGGCGAGCCTGATCCTGATCCTCTACCTGATCCCGCCTGCCCTGCTGTTCATCCCGCTCTACCGCGTGCTCGCCGAGCTGGGAACGACCAACCACCTCTCGTCGCTGCTCCTCTCGTATCCCACCTTCACGGTGCCCTTCTGCACGTGGCTCCTCATCGGCTTCTTCAAGGCCCTGCCCGATGAGCTGGAGGAGGCCGCGCTGATCGACGGCGCCGGCCGGGTCACCGCGTTCGTGCGCGTGCTGCTGCCGCTGGCCGCGCCGGGGCTCGTCGCGTCCGCGATCTTCGCGTTCACGCTCTCCTGGAACGAGTTCCTCTACGCGCTGGTCTTCATCCAGGACGAGCAGACGATCACGGTGCCGGTAGGGCTGAACCTCCTCATCTACGGTGACGTCTTCCACTGGGGCCAGCTCATGGCCGCCTCGGTCATCACCACGGTGCCGGTGGTCGCCCTATACGTGTTCATCCACCGCTGGATGGTCGAGGGGCTGGTGGCGGGCTCGGTGAAGGGCTAGAATTCCCGGCGAGGCGGCTCCCATGGCGATCGGCACGAGCCGGCTCACGATCACCCCGCTGCATCCCTCTTCGGCGCCGAGGTCTCCGGCGTGGACCTCACGCAGCCGCTCGACGACGTCACGTTCGAGCGCATCGCGGTGGCCTTCGACGACTACTCGGTGCTGGTGTTCCACGGTCAGGCCCTGAGCGCCTATCACTTCATCCTGCCCTTCCACCAGATCCGCCCCGCGCGCACCGGCTCGGGCTCGGGGCGCGGCTTCTCCGGGGCGGCCGGGCACATCTGGGTGCCGATGGACGACGTGACCACCATGGTCTACAACTGGGAGCACAGCACCATCGAGCCCTTGACCGACGAGGACCGTCTCGAGCGGCGGCTCGGCAACGGTCCGGGGGACGTCGACCAGACGACCTTCCGCTCCCGGCGCAACCGCGAGAACAACTACCTGCTCGATCGCCGCGTCCAGAAGACCGAGACCTTCACCGGCATCGACGGCGTCAACGTCCAGGACCGTGCGGTCCAGGAGAGCATGGGCGCCGTCGTCGACCGCAGCCGCGAGCATCTCGGGCCCGCGGACAAGGCGGTCATCCAGGCGCGCCGGCTGCTCCTGCAGGCGATCGGCACGGTGGAGACGGGCGGGTCGCCGCCCGGAGTCGAGGCGACGTACTACGGGCTGCACCCGGCGGAGGCGGTGATCCCGCGCGGCTCCGACTGGCGCACGCTCCTCGCTCCCGAGAGGCCGGGCGTCCCCGCCGCGCTTCCCGCGGGGTAGGGCCGGCGGATCCGCCCCGCCCGGCGCCGGCGTCAGGGCGAGCCGTCGGCCTCGGTGGCCTCGAGGGCGCCCGGCCGTGACGGCTCGAGGGCGGCGCGCCACGTCACGGGCCGCTGGCGCGTGCGATCGACGGTGAGGTTGAACACGTCGAACCGGTTGTAGTAGCCGACGACGTCGTGGAACTGCTTCGGCTCGACGCACGCCGTCGTGTCGATGGTGGCGTAGAGCAGGCCCTCGTGGTCCGACAGGACGTCGCTGATCGGCTCGCCGGTTGGGCCGATCACCATCGACACCGCGCGGGGACTCTCCTCGAGCACCCGCACCGCCTCGGGGCCGAGCGTGGCGAGCTGGTCGCGCATGGCGTGGTCGAAGACGCCGGAGGCGACGATGTTGAAGGCCTTCGCCTCGAAGGAGTGCGCCCCCGCGCGGATCCGGATGGCCCCGGCCAGATCGTAGTTGCCGCCCCCCTTCGGGTCGCGCGTGGGCCAGACCGGCGGGTACGTCGAGATGTGGATCTCCTCGCCCTGGGCCATGAGGGCGAAGCGGGCCAGCGGGTTGGTGTTCTCGCCGCAGATGAGCGCGCCGAGGCGGCCCAGGTGCGTCTCGCACACCCGCAGGCCGGCGCCGTCGCCGTTGGCCCACGTGAGCTTCTCCCAGAAAGTGGGCACGAGCTTGCGGTGGTGGTTCAGGATCGCGCCGTCGTGGCCGATGAGCACGTTGCTGTTCCAGATGCACCCCACGCTGTCCGCGGTGCCCTCGTTGAAGCCGAGCGAGACGATGATGCCGTGACGCCGGGCGGCGGCGGCGATACGCTCGAGCTCGGGCCCGGGGCAGCGCACGCTGCTCGCGGCCAGGCGGGCGAACCACTCGTGGTTGTGGATAGGCGCGGCGACCGCGGACCAGAGGGGGAAAGCGGGCACGTAGGTCTCGGGGAAGGCGATGAGCGCCGCGCCGTGACGGCCCGCCTCCTCGATGAGGCTGCACGCCTTCGCGACCGTCTTCTCGCGGTCGAGGAAGACCGGGGCGACGTGGGCGGCGGCCGCCGTGAAGGACGCCATGGCGGGGTCAGGCGCCTGCCTTCTTCCAGGTCGTCTTGATCCAGTTCACCGTGGCGGAGGGGTCGTTGTGGCCCTTGCCCGGCCTGGGCCAGCTGGGGGGCGCGGTCATCTGGGCCACGGGGATCGTCATGACGCGCTCGGGATCCCACACCGGAAACGGATAGTCGGCCAGGTTCTTGCTGAAGCCGACCTTCACGTCCTTGAAGGCGCGGTGGTCCTCCTTGCGCACGGTCACATGGCCCGCGGGCGCCTCGATGCTGAGCCCCTCGAGCTGCTTGATGACCGCGTCGTCCTCGGGCCAGCCGCCGCCCACCTGCTTGTTCGCGCGCTCCACGGCGCTCTTGAACAGGTAGAGGCCGGTGTAGGCCGCCTCCGCCGCGTACGACGGGTACTCGCTCCAGCGCGCCACGTACGCCTCGACGAAGCGCTTGTTGGCGGCGGAGGCGCCGGCGGGCGCGTAGGTGAAGTGGTAGTTGGAGTGCACGCCGGCGATCGCGCCCTCGGGATGGTCCTTGCCGATGGCCTGCGGCACCACCCCGAAGTTGATGTTGCCGGCGAGGCGCGCGCGGCGCCACAGCCCGAGGGCGAGCGCCTGCTTGTAGAACGAGATGTACATGCCGCCCCACATGGAGGTGACCACGAGATCCGGCTTGGCCGCGATGGTCTTCACGATGTGCGAGGTGAAGTCCGCGGTGTTGGGGAAGGGCGCCCACACCTCCGACACGATCTCCGAGGCGGGCAGCAGCTTCTCCCGCGCGGCGTCGAAGTGCAGCTGGAACCAGCGGCCGAAGGCATAGTCCGGGTTGATCACCGCGATGCGCTTCACGTCCGGCCAGGCCCGGCTCACCGCGAGGGCGGTGGTCACTCCGTCCGCGGACAGGATGTTCGTCATGCCGAAGAGGTAGTGCGGGTTCGGGACCTCGATCTCGAAGAGCTTGTCGATGCACCCCTCGGTCATGATGGTGAGCAGCTTCAGTTCCTCCACCACCGGGCCCACCGCGAGCTGGTTGTGGGCGGCGATGACGCCCGAGAAGTAGTCGATCTTCTCGACGAGCTTCATGCGCTTGACTTCCTTCACCGTGGCCTCGGGCCCCGCGGCCTCGTCGGCGGTGATCGTCTCGATCCGGCGCTTGCCGAGCAGGCCGCCGGCCGCGTTGATCTCCTCGGCGGCCAGGGTGTGGCCCTTGAGCGACGGCAGCCCCAGGACCGCACCGGGCCCGGACTGGATCGTGATGTGGCCGAACTTCACCGGCGTCTCGGGAATGCGCCCCTTCGCGGCGTCCTGCGCCTCGGCCATTCCGGTGGCGGCCACGTCGCCGAGCGCCGCCGCGCCGAGGGTCGCCCCCACCCCGGCCAGGAAATCCCTCCGATCCAGCTCCTTGCCCATGGCTGCTCCTCTCGCGGTCTGGATGGCGCCCGGCGTCTAGGTGACGTGGACGCTGATGGTGTGGATCCGGTTGCGCCCGGTCGCGGGCTGGGTGCGCCCCCGCTCGTCCGTGGCGCGCACGCGCAGCTCGTGGCGCCCGGGCGCCGCCTCCCACGGACAGGTGAACGGCTGCCACTGGTGGTCGGCGCCGCGCGGGGCGACGCGGGCGGGCTGCCACGTGGCGCCGCCGTCGGCGCTCGCCTCCACCGCGCGCACCGGCCAGACGCTCCACGCCCACCCCTCGACGAGGTGCGGGCCGGGGGCAAGGGTGGCGCCATCGGCAGGCTGGACGATCACCGCGTGCACGTCGAGCTCGCGCACCGGCCGCAGCTCGCCGTCCACCC
>Ga0335070_10004411_pt1 | contig 16455 bp, 16 predicted proteins | sample Lox_Sample_13_FD_206722 | JGI IMG/M metagenome (GOLD analysis project Ga0335070, IMG submission 206722) | Soil microbial communities from Loxahatchee National Wildlife Refuge, Florida, United States - Lox_Sample_1.3 | ecosystem: Environmental > Terrestrial > Soil > Wetlands | place: USA... | reverse complement strand
TCTCCTATCCCCGCTTCAAAAATCCTCTTCGAAAATGCTTCCCTCCCCGCTCTTGACTTCTTTGTGCCTTAATCCCCGCTTAAAACATGCGCCTCATCGCTGTTCTCATCCCCCTTCCAACACCTGAATGCGAAATCTCTGATCGCTAAGGTTCTCCGGGCAAATCGTCTTTCAACCGCATGGGTATGCTTCATCCTCGCACCCAACTTTATTTTTACATGCTTTCCATTTATAAATGAAGTCCGATTTTTTTCTTGACAAGGATTTACTACAATGTTATCAATTCCCTCCTGTTATTCGTTGACCTCGATCGATAAAGAGGAGATGGTCAATCCAATTTTGAATCTGCTTCGATAGAGAAAACTCCTATTGAATACAGCTCATCTGATTGAATTACTTATTGCGACGACAGCGTGCTGTAACGTCCGCTTCATCCACCTATCACAGGCAGACACTAGGGCGTGCAGGCACGCACCTTTTTCAGCAGTTCGCCAAAGGTGTTTAAGACGATGAAACTGAAAGCACTGGTGACCCGGGAAGTTTTTGATGAAGTTCTCGAATATCTGTCTCAATATTTTGAGGTAACGTCCAATCAATCGGATGTTCCCTTTGATCCTGAAATCTTGACCATGAGGCTCTCTGACAAGCAGGGCGCGTTGATCACCTTGTCCGACAGAATTGATGCGGCTCTTCTGGCGCGCTGTCCGAACCTGAAAGCAGTGTGTAATATCGCTGTGGGCTACAACAACATCGATCTTGAGGCCTGCACCAAAGCAAAGGTCATGGCTACGAACACCCCAGGGGTGCTGGATGATACCACCGGGGATTTTACGTGGACGCTGATTCTGGCGACAGCGCGCCGATTGACTGAGGCAGAGTCCTACTTACGCAAAGGCGGGTGGGACGGCTGGAAGTTGAAGCAGTTTCTCGGCTTTGATGTCCATCACGCGACGTTGGGCATCTTCGGCCTGGGGCGCATCGGCCAGGTCGTGGCGCGGCGGGCGGGCGGTTTTGAGATGAAAGTAATCTATCACGATGTCCGGCGAGCCGCTCCAGAAGTCGAGCAGGCGTGCCGAGCCGATTTTGTGAACAAGGATGAGCTTCTGGCGCAGGCTGACATTGTGACCCTCCATGTCCCCTATGCTTCGGCCACCCACCACCTCATCGGAAAACGGGAATTGGAGAGGATGAAGCCCACGGCGATTTTGATCAATGCCTCGCGCGGCGGCGTGGTAGACGATGCCGCATTGATTGGCGCGCTCCGTTCAGGGACCATCAGCGGTGCCGGTCTTGATGTCTTCGAAAATGAGCCCAAACTGAATCCGGGGTTTCTTGAATTGAAGAACGTCGTCCTCGCCCCGCATATCGCCAGTTCTTCTAAAGCAACCCGTTTGAAAATGGCGATGCTAGCGGCCCAAAATCTGGTCGCTGTCTTGACGGGAAAAACCCCACCTAATCTTCTCAATCCTTTTTGAACCTCTGGGTTTCAGATTTCTGGACCTTTCAGGGTCACCAATTTAAAACTTGACAAAAAAGTCAGGTTAATTTAAAAATGGTAAGACCATTTGACAAGTAGCGGAAACCGCACGGTTCTCTGAGAAATTCGAGGAAGAGTTTCACATGTTTAAATCTGTTAAACATTTCAGAGTTTCTGATGAGATTGTTGATCAGGTGAAAACTCTGATAAGCGAGGGAAAGCTAAGGCCTGGTGATCGTCTTCCCCCCGAAAGAGATCTGGTCAAAGAATTTAGCGTGAGCCGTCCGTCTCTCAGAGAAGCTTTAAACACCCTGGTCGCCATGGGCTTTTTGGAGGTAAGGGGCAGAAGGACCTTCATCAAATCAGTTGCATCAGAGAGTGTGCAGAATCCTCTCTCCTTACTCATCAAGACGGATACCCAAAAAATCTTCGACCTGATCGAGGTCAGAAAAGCTTTAGAGGCTTGGGGTGCTTTTCTTGCTGCTCAGAGGGCTACACAAGAGGACATTAAACGACTGGAGAACATCCTTGAGGAGATGAGAAAAGCCTTCGAACAGGGTCGGTCCTGGGAAACGCAGGATGCCGACTTCCATCTGGGCATTGCCCAGGCAACCCATAACACCATCCAAACCCATATGATGTCCACCATTTACGATCTTCTCAGAGAATCCGTGGGGATGGTTTTTAAAGACCATTCGAAGGTGAAGAAACTGCTCGACCACCATCATCGAATCTTCAGTGCCATTAAGAGCCACTCTCCTGAAAAAGCGAGAGAGAGAACCCTCGAACACCTCGATTATGTTGATTCAGAGGTAAAAGCATCCTTCGAAGGAATAAGAAAAAGGAAAGGATTGAGAAAGTCCTCGCCAGAGAGTTATTCATAGCAATAGGCATGAAACTGGAGCCCGAAGCGGATGTTAGCAAAAGAAAAACTGATTGAGATCGTCGGCGCTGATCATTTCACAGATCAGATGGAGGAACTGGTTCCCTACAGCTACGATGCCTCGATGAATGTTCATCGACCGGACGCCGCAGTCTGGCCTGAGTCAACCGAACAAGTGGCTGAAATTATCAAGTTTGCTAATGAACATAAAATTCCTGTTGTCCCTCGAGGAGCAGGCACAAGTCTCAGTGGAGGAGTCATTCCCGTCAAGGGTGGAATTATCATCGACCTCTCCAAGATGAATCGAATTCTTGAGATAAGCGTTGAAAATCGCTATGCCCGTGTTCAACCCGGCGTTGTCTGCGACGATCTGAATCGGCAATTGGCGAAACATGGCTTTACTTTCCCTCCGGACCCTGCAAGCAGCAGCGTAGCCACCATTGGAGGAAACGTAGCTACCAACGCGGGCGGGATTAAGGGCGCCAAGTATGGCACCACCCGGGACTACGTCCTCGGCCTTCAGGTCGTTTTGCCGACCGGAGAGGTGATGCGCACGGGCTCTTACACGATGAAATGCGTCTCCGGCTATGATCTGGCCAAGCTCTTCATCGGAGCGGAAGGAACGCTGGGAGTGGTAACGGAAGTCACCTTGAAAATTAACCCCCTCCCCCGTCACGCCATGACCGCTGTGGCTACTTATACCAAATTGGAGGACGCGGGAAAGGCGATCTTCCAGACCATGACCAGCGGCGTTTTGCCAAGCGTCATGGAGATCCTGGATAAAGTGACGCTGAAGTCGATCAAAGAGAATACGGACCTCGATCTCCCTGAGGCGGAAGCAATGATTTTGACGGAGACGGATGGGTTTACCTGGGAAGAAGTAGAGGCCCAGATGGAAGTGGTTCTGCGAATCCTCAAACAAAACAACCCCAGCCTCGTCAAGACAGCCAAAGATGAGAAGGATCGACTCAACCTCTGGAAGGCTCGCAAGTCCTCTTATGCCACCCTTGCCCGGGTCAGCAAGAGCTTTGTCTTAGATGATGTCACTGTTCCTATCTCCAGAATACCCAATCTATTAGTGGGAATCCAAGAGATTGCTCAGAGACACCGTCTGGTCGTAGCAACCTATGGCCATGCCGGTGACGGAAACCTTCATCCACAAATCCTTTACGATGAATCCGATCCAGAACAAGTGGAGAGGACGGAAAAGGTCGAGGAAGACATTTTTCGTCTCGCCATCTCTCTCAATGGAACCCTGTCGGGTGAACACGGCATCGGCCTCTCCAAAGCGAACTATATGACATTGGAACATGATACAGTAGAGATGGCCCTAATGAAGCAGATTAAGAAAACCCTGGACCCGAATAATATTATGAACCCTGGGAAAAGAGCTTTAGACTAAACAGTGCAATATCAAATTTCAAAACCCAAATGTCAGATCATTATCAGTTCGAACTTTGTCATTTCATTTCATTTGAAATTTGAGCTTTGACATTTGACATTCATTTCTTGTTTCCATTGAGGAAACCTGATGACTACCCAACTTCAGTTCGATGAAAAACAACGAAAGGCCATTACTCAATGCTCGCGCTGTGGTTTCTGCAGGGCGGTCTGCCCCATCTTTGATCTGACCAAAAGACCCATTACGAATGCCCGTGGCAAAATGATCCTCATGAAAGAAGTCATAGAGGGAAAGCTCCCTGTGACCGAGGGAGTGGCTCAGGCCCTCCTTCGCTGCACCACCTGCATGAACTGCACGGTAACCTGCCCCTCCGGTGCAGATCCTCAAGAAGTCATCAAAGCGGCGCGAAAAGATATGGTGGGGATGGGTTTTGACAATCTCTTCAAGAAGATGGGCGAGGTTGTCGAAAAATACGGAAATATCTACGGAGAAGAAGAACGACATGACTGGGGACACAAAAGGGCAGGTGCCCGTTACGTCCTTTTTGTGGGCTGTGTGGGAACTTACCGGGAAGAAGAAAGCGTTCAAGAATCCATCCGGCTACTTGATCTTCTGAAGGTTGACTTCACCATGATTGATGAGGTCTGCTGCAGTGGTGTGATGGAGGATGTGGGTTACAAAATCAAGGAGGATTTGGCGAGGCAAAATGTTCGAGAGCTTCAGAAAACCGGAGCCAAAACACTGATCACGACTTGCCCCTACTGCTACCGGGTATTCAAAGAACATCCTTCCTACAAAACTTTGGGGTTGGAAGTCAAACACATCACTCAATTCCTCAAGGACTTGGACTTCGGAGTAAAAACAAATAAGAAAGTGACTTACCACGATCCTTGCGATCTCGGCCGCCACGCAGGGATCTATGATGAGCCGAGGGAGATCATCCGGAAGATCGCACCCAATTTCTTGGAGCCGAGGCGGACCAGGGAGAATGCCATGTGTTGTGGCTCGGGGGGTGGCCTCAGGGGGTCCTTTCCTGAGGACTCCATCGAAATATCGAGAAATCGGTTGAGCCAAATCATCGAAGAGACGGGAGCTGAAATTTTGCTCACGGAATGCCCTTCCTGTCTTCACAATTTCAGAAATGCCAAGCTTCGTAAACAGAAGATTGAAATTTACAATATCACCGAATTCATCGGCCAGCTTCATCAGGAGCGGCAAAAAGATGGAGCAGCATAGCCAAATACCATGGAGTGATGGAGTAATGGAGTGTTGGGTTACTCCACTACTCCATTTCTCCAGTATTCCATTTCTTATTGAGGAGGGGGTGAAGGGATGAATATTGAGGGGTATGAATTTCCGGAAGGGCTTTATTACGACAAGAATCATTTTTGGGCTCGTGTGGAAGGGGATCTGGTGGTCATGGGAATGAGTGATTATGCCCAGAAGATGGCGGGGAGCATCGTCTATGTGGGCCTTCCTCCCGAAGGGAAAAAGCTCGTTCAGGGAAAGAATTTTACTAAGATCGAGTCAGGGAAGTGGCTCGGAAAAGTCTTTGCAGTCGTGAGCGGTGAATTGGCGGCGGTGAACGAAGAATTGGAAAAGAAAGCCAAATTGATCAACGAAGACTGCTACGGCAAAGGATGGTTGTTTAAGATCAAACCCGACAACCTGGATGAGCTCAAGAATCTCATGACGGATCCTGCTGTCATCCAGGAATGGCTCAAGGCGGAAATAGCCGAACACGGTAAGAAATAAGGATGATTACACAGATTACAAGAAACGATTACACGGATTGTAAAAACAAGACTTTAAGATCATGATCCTATTCTTAAGCAGTTTATCTGTGTAATCTCGGTTCTTAAATCGGCGTAATCAGGGTCTTATCCCATGAAGCTTTCAGCGCTCTCTCCAAAACAATTGATCGAGATTGATGCCTGCACTCGGTGTGGCGAATGTCTCAACACCTGTCCTGTCTACGCTCAGAAGGCTGAGGAGGAAATTGACCCTCGAGGGAAAATTCAGGCATTCAAGTCCTTCATCCGTGCCCAATACGGAGTCTGGGCCAGGATCTTCGGCCCGAAGAAGTTGGATGAAGAAAAGCTGAAACACTTCTCCGAGATGGTCTATCGCTGCACCCTCTGCGGCGAGTGCAGTGTCAGCTGTCCTGTTTCCATCGATGCGAAACATCTATGGACCGCACTCCGAGAGACTTTGGTGGAGATGGGTCATTTTCCGGAAGCAGCCAAACGGATGAAGACGAACGTTCTGAAAGTCCATAATGTCTCCGGAGATGAAAACGAAGAGAGAGCAGAATGGCTGGAGTTCCTGGATGAACTCCCGGATCATCACTATCAGAAAGAGAAGGCCGAAACCGCCTTTTTTGTGGGATGTGTCGCTTCCTTTTTCCCTCTGGTCCAGAAGATTCCCCTGGCCTTCGTTGAAATCCTGAACAAAGCAGAAGTGGATTTCACACTTCTGGGCGGCGAGGAGTGGTGCTGCGGGTTTCCCCTGATCGGTGCTGGGATGAAAAAGGAAGCCGAGCCCCTCATCCAGCATAATTTGAGAATGCTCAGAGAAAAAGGCGTTGGACGCGTCGTCTTCGCTTGTCCTTCCTGCTACCATACCTGGAGAGAGGAGTACAAAACCGATGTCAGAATCTTTCACTCCACGGAGTTCATCAAGACATTGATTGACGAAGGAAAAATCTTCTTCAAGGAAAAGAAGATCAAGGTCACTTACCATGATCCCTGCGATTTGGGAAGGGCAAGCGGGATTTATGAAGCGCCAAGAGAAATCCTCTCTGCCATTCCTGGAGTTGAATTGAAAGAGATGAAAAACAACAGGGAACAGTGTAAATGCTGTGGCGGAGGGGGCAATCTGGAGATGGTGGACCCAGAACTTTCAGCCGCCTTAGCTCAAGAAAAGATCAACCAGATCCAGGCAACGGGAGCGGATACGGTCATTACCGCGTGCCAGCAATGCGTTCGTACGATCCTGACCACAGCACGGAGAAAAGAGATTCCCATCAACGCAATGGACATCACGGAGTTTGTGCTGAAGAATATGAAACGATAGGGTCCCTGCCTGCCTACCGGCAGGCAGGGATTCAAGTGGTCAACGGGTCGAGTGAGAGCTTAAGAATGATACTCGACCCCTCGAACATTAGTCCCTCGACTCCCTTTAAAAGACATGGACAAACATCTCATTTTCTACGTCATGTTCTTCCCGACGTTAATTTTCTTCGTATGGGGCATGGGCCTCCATGTCAGCATCTGGCTGGAAGGAAGCCTTGAGGGAGCAGAGAAGGCCACCAAATGGGAGAAGCTCAAGATCTATTTTGGGAGAGGCTGGAGAGAATTCTGGAACAGGCCAGGATGGTACGGCAAGATCCTTATCACAGAAGTTATCTTCCATCGAAAACTTTTCGGCCAGTCCTTCTATCGCTGGCTCGCTCATACGCTCCTGGTATTCGGTTTTTTAGCCACGTTTTTCGTGGATATGGTTAAGGGGTTCACGACGGGCTATCTCGTCGAATTCAGCCATGCCGTCCCATTCTTCTCCTTCGCCCGGCAGTTTGAGACTGGCGCCATCCGCCCTTTTCTCGATTTCTTCCTCGAATTCTTCAGCTTTCTTATCCTCGTGGGCTGCATCATGGCCATTATTCGCCGCTTTGTGGTTCGCCCTGATCAGCTCCGGACCGAGGAAGAGGATATCACCACATTGCTCTTCATCCTTTTTTTGGAACTGTCCGGTTTTTTCATTGAGGGATACCGCATCGCACATCAGGAAGTCGTTGAAGCACACAATTACTTGGCTAACTTCACGCCGGCCAGCGCCAATAACTGGATTTCTTTTGGAGGCTATTTCCTGTCCCAGTTTCTCAGGGATGTGAAAATCAATGCCAATTTCCTTTGGTACTTCCATGTCGTCCCAAGCCTTGTCTGGATGATCTATATTCCCCATAGCAAGTTGCTTCACATTTTTACCTCCTCCATGACCGTCATCTCCGAACGCCAAAAAGCTTTGGCAAAATAATATGGGGGAAGGCAAGATTCGATTATTGACTCCTTTGCATAAATTTCATAGAATGCCGTCACAGGGAGGTATTCGAAACACCTCATGAAAAAGACCATCTTAAAACTACCCATACGAAGCCTCTGAGGGCTGTCACCCCTCAGAGGAACCTCTATCCTTTTCCTTGCTGAAGCGATTTCGAACCAACCATGACAACTTTTTTTCTTAGGGGGAAGTACGAACTTGAACGGGAGAGGGATTGTAGTATCTATTCTAATGGCCATTGCCGCGCTCATGGTAATCCTTACCGTGACACCCGTACTCTCTTCTGAGATGGTCGCAATCAAAGGTGCCCGGCAGGATACCCTGATCGCAAAGTTGACGAAGCCAGATGGCAAGGGCCCCTCCCCTGCCATCATACTGCTCCACGGCTCCATCGGATTTGACAAACACTATGACGACTGGGCAGAAAGACTCGCCAGCTGGGGATATGTTGCATTATTATTAGACAGTTTTGGGCCAAGAGGCCAATCATCCTTCTCTGCCCCTCCTTCCGCAATGGCTCAGGATATCTGCTATGCCAAGCTTTATCTTAACCAACTTCCATTTGTGGATCCCAAGCGCATCGGGATCATGGGATGGTCCCAGAGAGGGTCTTCTGCTCTTGCGACCCTTTGCACAAGGTTTTCATCGCACCAAAAGGAATATCCTTTTCGCGCGGTCATCACCTTTTATCCCTATTGCTTTAGGACTCTTGCCGATCTCGATTTTCCCCTCTTGATTCTGACCGGCGAGTTGGACGACAGATGTCCGCCCTCCGTATGCATGGAAAGGATCCCCCGTAAAAGGACGCCTAACGAAGTGATCTTGAAAGTCTATCCTGACGCATACCATGGTTTTGATGTAGAAGGCATCGACACGAGTTACATGGACCATCGGTTCCGATACGATCCAACGGCTGCGGCGGATTCAATTATCCGAGTCAAAACCTTTCTCGCCAAGCATTTTAAATAAAATGGGGGGCTCCATCCCATTTTTTTCTTCCCTTCCTTTTTTTGTTTTGAAATATCCTTCTGAACATGTTAACAGTTTGACTGAAATTGCCGAGTATTCTTATCCTCCCTCTTCCCGATCGGGGAAAGGAGAAATGAGCAAGTGCATAAAATGAGGAATACATGTACCTTTTCGATCTAGGGAAACTCCCGGGCCAGCAATCCATGCTCGTTTTCCATGCCCTTGCTCGCATGGGCATCGAGGCCCTTGTCATCGTCTCCCCTAAAACTCCTCTGGTAAGCATCGGGTATTTCCAGGATGCCGCGCAGGAAGTGGACCTCAACTATTGCAGAGAATCCGGAATTCCCTGCATGAGAAGAGAGGTGGGTGGAGGAGCTACTTACTTAGATGAAAATCAGATTTTTTATCAGCTCATCTGGAAAAAAGATCACCCAGGATTTCCCACGTCGATTGACGAGATTTACCCGTGGTTCTCCCAAGCCGCGGTGGAAACCTACGGAGAATTCGGAATTGAAGCCGAATTCCGAGTGATCAATGATATCCTCACCAAGGGAGGCAAAAAGATTGCCGGGGAAGGCGGAGGAAATATTGGCGACTGTATGGTCTTTGTCGGGGGAATCCTCCTCGACTTTGATTATCGGGCGATGAGCAGAATCCTGAAAGTGCCCGATCAAAAATTCAGAGAGAGGGTTTATAAGACCCTGAAGGAAAATCTGACCTCGATGAAAAGAGAACTCGGAGGGATTACCCCATCACGGGAAGCAGTGGTCGCCGTCCTTAAAGACAAATTTGAAAAGAGGATAGGGAAGTTCACGCCTGCTTCGTTGAATTCGGAGATTCTGGAGAAGATGGGACAACTGGAGACCTGGATGACTTCTGATGAGTTTCTCCTCAAGAAGACGCCAAGAATCCCGGTCGGCGTAAAGATTAGGGAAGGAGTTGAGGTCGTATACGGCGTTCACGAGGCGAGCGGAGGTCTCTTCCGGACCGCCGGAGCAATCTCGGAAGAAAGAATCGATGACATCACAATGCCGGGAGATCTCACTTCCTTTCCAAAAGAACAGTTTGTCGGGTGGGAAGAATCACTGTCAAAGGTCTCTTTGGAAGAAGATAAAATCACCGAGAACCCGGTTCGGCAACGCCGGCCTGCCCGATCAAGTAAATTCGATTCAACGGCAGGTGAGTAAAATTCCACATCCACCTGAGAGAAATTGCAACTTCTGCACTCCAACCTCCGGTCTCTTGTTTTGGAAGAGGCCAAATTCCTTTTAGAGAATGAAGGGTTGGCCTGCGTTTGAAATTTGATGATGACCTGACTGTCTAAGGTATCAATCTTGCATAAGTACGGCCGAAATCTTAGAATTCTCTTGATAGAATGCTTATAAGAAACAAGTAGGAAAAAGCAGATGATCCCGTTGAAAAGCCTAAAGCCCGGTGTATCGAAAATTTGGCTGATTACCCTGGCAGGGCTGATGTGGAGTATTGTTGGCTTGATGCTATGCCGACTCGCTTACCACTGGCTGGCTGTTACTCGTTGGAAAGAGGTCGTGCCCCTGGAACTGCTGGGCATCACCCTCGCGCTGATGGCCCACCAGCTCTGCTTTTCTCGGATTGCCCGGAAGAACATTGCGAGGCTTTCCCTGATAACGGAGAAAACGTGTATCTTCGCTTTTCAGAGGTGGAAGAGCTATCTCTTGATTGGTCTCATGATCACTGTCGGGGCTGCCGTACGAAATCTGCCTATCCCCAAACCCTATGTGGCCATTCTTTACACAACGATCGGAGGCGCTCTTTTCTTGGCAAGCCTTCAATATTATGGCTGTCTGTGGCGAACCGTCGTCCAGCGAGGGTCGTGCCTGCCACCTGAAAAGATCACCGAGTAGAGATCGGAAGATCAACATCCTTGTTATTCCACTTTTCCCATCGCTTGCTTTCTGAGGGCTGAAGTTGACGAGATTTCATAAAGGCCATGCGTGAGGGATGGGATCCAGGGCACCCCTGATCAGTGGACGTCATTCTATTTTTCAGAAACAACTGCGGAAGTTTCTGATTCCTCGGAAGCCGAGGAGAGGGGTTTCCTAGTCCAAACCATCTCTCTTTGATTTTTGAATCTTATCGTGCCCTGATTTGCCGGATCGTAATAGAAGGCGAACTTGTATTCTTGCCCTGCCGTATTCTTGTAGCAGACGATGTATAGGGTCTTTCGTTCTTTGCTGTCTTTTTCTATTTTCATCTTTGAGATCGGATAGGTATCGGAGGTATTTTCCCCAGTTGCGAAGATCACTCTATCGGTCGTGATCTCAAAGAAGCGATCCGCATAGGCTGGCGCCGTGGTCTCCCACACTCCGATCAAATCGCCCGGAACCGCTGTTTTCCCTCCCGATTGACAGGCCGACAATGCCAGCAGATAGATGACGATGATCCCCAGTCTCTTTACTTTCATCATGTCTCTCCTTCTTTCGCTTCCCGCGCCATGACCTCCAGAAATGCTTGCACAATGTCCGGGTCGTATCGGTTCCCCTGCCCCTGTTTTATCATCTCAATCGCAAACTCCCGGTCCAATGCCTGTCTGTATGGCCGATTAGAGGTTAAAGCATCAAAAGAATCAGCAACTGCAAAAATGCGTCCTCCCAAACTGATGGACTTTCCGGCGAGGCCGCCGGGGTAACCGTCTCCGCAAAAATTCTCGTGATGGTGTGATATGACGGATATCACCTCGTTATACGCTGCAACGGGTTCCAAGATACGGAGGCCCAGTCGGACATGTTCGCGCATCAGCTGTTCCTCTTTCCTGGTCAACTTCCCTTCCTTGTCCAGAACTTCTACCGGGATTCCCAGCTTCCCGATGTCGTGCAACAGCCCTGCCCGGTGAAGCACATCCATCTCTTCCTGGGACAGCCCCAGAACCCGGCCGATTTTTAACGCCAGTTTCGTCACACGCTCGGAGTGGCCTGCCGTCCAATGAGATTTTGCATCGATGGCCCGGCCGAGGGCTTCAAGCGTACCCCAGTTGAATTCGTTCACTTCCCTGATGAGGGTGGCGTTTGAAAGAGCCACTCCCATCTGATCGGCCAGCTGGCGGGCTCGACCCAAATCTTCCCGACTCGGTACCGCTGAGGTGAGGGACCACCCGAGGGTGATGAATCCCGAGGGTTGCCGTTTCAGGATAATGGGCAGGATCCAAAACGTCTTGATGCCGCTCTGAACCATGGGAGCGAGATAGTCAGGTGTCGATCCGTTCAATTCGACGTACAGGTATTCTGGATGATCGCTGAGTATTTGAAGCTCTTCGGGCTCGAGTAGAATCGGTCCAACTTTTCCTTCCTTACTCTTGCCGTTCCCATTGTACGTTCTCCCTGTTGTCTTCGTACGGGAATCGAGTAAGGTCACGCTCACATGGTCGCAAGGTGAGACGTCATGCATGCAGGTGAGCACAACTTCTACGATTTTTTCAGTTTCCGTGGCTGAAAGAATGGCCCGATCGATCTCATTCAGCGTCGTCAGAATGTTGAATTGTTTGTCCAGTTGACTCGCCATGGTGTTAAAGGATGCAGCAAGCTCCTCAAACTCATCGCCGCTCTTGATCGTTACCGGGCTATTGAAATCCTGTTCGGCAATCCGCTTTGTTCCTTCCTGAAGTTTTTCGAGAGGGACCAGGCTCCTCCGGATCTGCATAATGCTGAAGAGTAATACCACCCACAGAGACACCAGGAGGGTGAGAAAAAACATCTTCTTGAAATTGGCCGCAGGCGCAAGCACATTTGATTTCGATTCGCAAATCACCAATTTCCATTTCGGCATAACAAGTGAACTTTGAGGGAAGATGGACCGATAACTGGCCAGATATTCTTTGTCTTCGCGCACCCACTCGAATTGACCCAACATCGACTGAGTCATTTGGTGCGTTACTTTTTCAGGCAAGGATACCTGTCCCGGGAGGGACGAAAAGAGGACACGATTCGACTCGTCCAAAATGCAGAACTCGGTCATGGGTGATAGCGGAAGCTCGTTGGCTGAGCCCCATAAATATGCCACGGAAATCTCCCCTAAAAGGATTCCACGTCTTGGGCTTCTGGGATTGACAGCCATGGCCATGAAGATGTGTGTCCTCGTATCTGAAGAATAGTTACTCGATACGTAAGTAACCCCTGATCGAATATGCTGTTTTTGTTCCGGAGCCAATTTAGGAATACCTTGAATATACCCAAAAATAGGGATTTCTTGACGTTGATCAGTAATAATGATCAGGCTGTTGAACCTTTCTTCTAGGAACTCTCTCTCTCCTTGGCAAGGGTTGGAAGGAGATTCCATGCCCAGTTCGAGGGCAGCCTCCTTCATCTTGATCTCAAGAAGATAGAGTCTCTCAGAAATGACCCCCGCTACGTCCTTGGCCTGTTGTTTTAGTCTCTTCTGGGCTTGTTCATTGAGCTGTTTGGCTACCTGGCTGTAGGATAGAATCGCAAGGACGATGACGGGAAGAAGGGCGCAGCACACAAACAAAAGGAAAATTCGGACCGCAACCTTGCTCCGAAGAAATGTTGTTTCAATTCTCATCCTTTCGCCTATACCACGAGACTAATATTCTGAGACCAGACCTACGTAGGTCCCGCCGTGGGCGTAGATGATGTCATCATGACTACGTGCATCAGTGAGTTTTGCGTGAGTTTGTCCGTCTTTACCCATGCTGTAGAGGTCGAAATCGGTATTTAACGGTTTATCGTACTTGTCCCACCGGCACTTCGCGTCCTGATCGTGCTTTGACAAACCTTGGAGTCTCACATACACGTACGGATTGCCCCAGGGGTCGGGAGGAGGTTGAATTCCAGCTTCCCCAAGGGTATCAGGCGGTCTTCCACGCTCGGCCTGAAACCTTGCGAGGGATCCTACCATCTTCTGGATGTCAATGATGGCCGTTGTATTTCTCGATTCGTCCATGTAATTGTTGTAGGTGGGCACCGCGATGCTGCTTAACGTCCCAATTATCGCTACTGTAATAAGTAGCTCTACCAGGGTAAAGGCCCTCAGACGCTTCCGCGACCGGGTCGGTATCAGAAGAGTGTCTAAAAAGTTAATGTGCCCCATATCTTTACCCAAATTCCACGTAAACTCCTAAGACTCGCTGCTATCTTTTTGGCTTCTGAAGAAGGAGTCAGCAAGATATGTGCCACTACTGAATTCTCACACATTTCTCGTTACTCACAGGAAGACAGGTACCAAAAGGGGCAAGGAAATGAATCCCAGCAGGAAACGGGGAATCCCTTTAAAAACAAAGCATTATGAGTCGCATTTTAAGAGAATAACCCGGTTAAGTTGCCTGAAAAGGAAGCGATTCTATGAGGCTAATGTTATTCGATTTTGCACTCTTTACCAGGAAGCTGCTCTTTACGTGGAGCGCCGTTTTTCGTCGCTTTTAAGCAAGCCGTGAAGGGTACTCCAGCCTTGACAACCGGCGATGAGAAGGCAAATGCTACGGCATGAAAAACTTATCTTGGAGACGGGCATTCAGGACATAATTCCTAATATCGGTGAGCTCAAGGCGTCTGTCTTCCAAAGTGGACCTTTCAATGCGGATGGGGAGCCAATATTTTTTTGAAATCGAAATCCGATATTTTTCAGGAAATTTCTCTTCAATGTAATCCTTGGCCCAGAACAAGAATTCTACCCGGTCGTCGTCTTGCCGAAATTCGTTCTCCTTTTGTTCAACGTTCCTTAGATTCCTGAACACGAATTGGATAAAGTATCCCATATCCGTCTGGCTTATCCGTTGCCCTGCCAGCGTTTTCATCAGGGGGTTATCGATGGAAAGTCGGAATTTAAGGCCGGGTAGCGAACGAAACGGCCTCACGGTCGCTTCCTGATCCTCATTCTTATAAAAGAGGGTCAACCCGGAGTGGGGCTGGGAGAAATCCACCCGGATTTTTTTCTCTTTCTTAAAGTAAAACTTGAAAAGGTATCGCTGATTTTCTACCCCATCCTTATAAAATACCTGCTCCACCTCACAGCTGTAATCTTCTAATTTCTTAAATGCAGCGTCCATATTTTGGGCAACGTCGAGGATTTGATCTCTGGTCCCGGCGGTTGCTTCGAGGTTCTCAGAGAGGAGAAGCAGGGAGGCGAGTGAAAACAGTATGAAGACGGCTTTTCGCATCATCTGAAAATGAAACTTTCGTCAAAAAGAGTCGGATCATCGAATTGGTTTTGTCCGATTAACTCGATCGCATGATGGCCCCTTTGTCGCATGCTTCCGATCTTCGGGATTCCCATGGAAAAGAGGATGAATCGTTCAATTCTCTTGGAGCACTTGGCAATCCCTTTGGAATTAAAAATGCTTTCTGTCCGGCCATCTTCGCGAGGAAGCACCTCCAAAACATCATAGGGCACCAGCACATAAGGAATCGGGGCAGGAAAGCCCTCTCCCGCAACCAGACGCTCGACTTGGTGCCATCCTGAATTCAACCGCACCCCGAGGCGCTGGTCCGGGGCAAGGTCGGGCGACCACTGGGGGACGAAGGGGTCAAATTTCAACGGTTTTGAAATGATTCGATCCACACGGGTCTTTTCAGGGGCAAATAAATGATAGCATCCGCAATCGTTCACGATATCCACCATGAATGGCTTTCCCCGCTCGTCCAGCGAGACCCGTAACGTCAACCCGTCCAGATGTCCCCGCTCAATTCCGGGTGCCCTCTGTCCGGCGCGTTCCGAAAACCAGATCACGTAATTAATCTGCAGAATCGGTCGGCCCTTCAGGAAAGCATTGGAAAAATAGTAATACACCGTTGGCGTTTCTTGATCGACATCCGGACAATCTCCGTTCCATACCAGCCGGCCTATCCGATCGTATGGGGCCGTAACATCCTGAACGAAAACCGGCGCAAAGTGCCCAACGATCTTCTTGCCCGTTTTCTCGTCCGGCAGGGGAACACCCAGGGGGTTTTTCTTCGATGAGTCAATGATTGCGCAAATCTCCTCTTCGCTCAGCGAAAAGGTTTTCGCAGGTGTGAAGTTTCTCAGCCGGCCGTCAACAGGGAGATTCTCCAGATTCATTTCAAACCATGACCGGGTTCTCTTTCGTGAACGATCCGTGAGCACCGCGACAGGGATGGCCACGAGAGGATAGAGGCCCACCGCCCTCATCGCAAACGAATATTCATCAGGTACCTCAACAAGGGGATTTAGGGTTTCGTAGAAATCCGGCCGGGTCTTGTCATGCTGAAGGAGCCTGTCAGAGCAGGATTTCACACGGCCGTATAACTCGGATCGCGTCGGCTCGATCCCCGGCTCAGCCGGAAAGGAAGAGATAATACCATCCGGCAGGTTGTTGATTTCCTTTTGCCTGGCTTCAAGATCCAGCTTTTGCATCCACAGGGTCCATTGTTCCCTTCCTCCTTGGGCATCGGTCCTGTCTTTCATAAAGGAAAGAAAACGATTGGCCCGGAGGTACGGAAACCCGGGGATGGGATAACTTGCGGCATCCCTTACGCCCGACCGGTCGACTCTCTCATCCAGGGTGCTCAGGAATGACTGGCACTCTTCCGGCCTCTCAAAAGATTGTGAAATTCGGTGAGCTGTAAACGAGGTACACCCGGCCAGAGAGAAAAGAAAGAAGATCAGGAAGATGGAACGACGCCTTTTCATTTTACGCTGCCGTCTCTTCCTTTCTAT
>Ga0335070_10004410_pt1 | contig 16457 bp, 16 predicted proteins | sample Lox_Sample_13_FD_206722 | JGI IMG/M metagenome (GOLD analysis project Ga0335070, IMG submission 206722) | Soil microbial communities from Loxahatchee National Wildlife Refuge, Florida, United States - Lox_Sample_1.3 | ecosystem: Environmental > Terrestrial > Soil > Wetlands | place: USA... | reverse complement strand
TGTCGAGACGGTGGTCGGCGCGGCGGATGTCGTGACCCTCGTCGGTGTAGATGACGAGCTGGGTGGGCACGCCGAGCGACTTCAGCGCGTGCCAGAACTCGTAGCCCTGCGGCGTGGGCACCTCCGAGTCGCGGTCGCCGTGCAGGACGAGCGTCGGCGTCTTCGCGTTCTTGATGAACTCGATCGGCGACGATTTCGCGTAGACCTTGGGATCGTCGTAGACGGACGCGCCGAAGAACGGGAGCATCCACGTGTCGATCTTGTTCTGGCCGTAGTAGCTCTGCCAGCTCACGATGCCGGCGCCCGCGACGGCCGCCGCGAAGCGATGGGTCTGGGTCACCGCCCACATCGTCATGTAGCCGCCGTAGCTCCACCCCGTGATCCCGAGGCGCTTGCCGTCGATCGGCGCGACGGCGAGGGCGGCGTCCACGCCGAGCAGGATGTCCTGCAGGTCGCCGCCGCCGAAGTCCTTGACGTTGCCCTGGACGAACGCCTCGCCGAACCCGTAGCTGCCGCGCGGGTTGGGGAGGAAGACGAAGTAGCCCTGGGACGGCAGCGTCGCGGTCCAGCGGTCGGGCCAGCGCGGCTGGTGCGCACCCGAGGGGCCGCCGTGCACGATCGTGACCATCGGGTAGCGCTTCGCCGGATCGAAGCCGAGCGGGTAGAGCAGCCAGCCCTGCACGCTGTCGTGTCCGCTCTGCCAGCGCAGGCTCTTCGCCTCGCCCCAGAGCTTCCGGGCGCCGGCGTTGACCGCGGTGAGCGCGCGCCATTCGCCGAGCTTGCCGGCGCTCGCTTCGGGCGGCGTCTGAAACGAGCTGTGGATCAAGGCCGAGTTCTCGCCGCGCGGCGCGGGAGCGAAGTCGTCGATCGCCTCGGCGCCCGTCCAGAGCCGCTCGAACGCGGCCGTCCTCGGGTCGATCTTGCCGACGCCCTCGCCGCCGTCCACGTGGGCGGCGATCAGGATCTCGCCCGAGGGCTGCCAGAAGAGCGCCTTGGCGGACCAGCGGGTGTCTGGCGTCAGGTTGCGCGGCGCGCCGCCCGCGACGGGGACCGTCCAGACGTCGCCGCCGGTCGAGCCCTCGTCGCTCATGAGCCCGTGGATGACGGCGACCGATTTGCCGTCGGGGGAGAAGCGCGGGCACGCGATCTGGAGCGGCGGCTTCCACAGCGTCTTCACCGCACCGGTCGCCGCGTCGATCGCGTCGAGCTCGGCGATCCAGTAGTTGTTGGTTCCGGAGCCCTGCACGGCTTCGGCGGCGAAGGTCTTCCCGTCGGCAGACCAGTCGTAGTCGTAGACGTAGCGGTCGGCCGGCGAAACGAGGCGGACGTCGCCGGTCTTCACGTCGGCGACCGCGATGCGCTGCTCCTCGAAGGTTTCCTGCACGACGCCCGAGTCGGGCTCGTAGGCCGTCAGCGCGCCCGTCTCCTGCGACGAGCCCTCGACGAAGAGAAACGCGATCCGCCGGCCGTCGCGCGCCCACAGGAGGTGGTCGAGCTGGCCCTTGACGCGCGTCACCTGCCGCGGCGCGCCGCCGGCCGCGGGCGCGACCCAGATCTGCTGCTGGCCCGCGCGGGCCGCGTCGGACAGGAAGGCGATCGTCCTGCCGTCGGGCGAGAAGGCGGCGCCCCACTCGCGGTGCGGCCGGCCGTCGCTGGCGGCGGTCAGGCGCCGGGGTTTGCGGCTCTCGACGCCGCCGACCGAGATCGCGCCGAGCGCTTCGCGCCCGTCGGTATCGGGCGCCCTCTGCGACCAGGCGGCCCGCTCGCCGTCGGGCGAGATCGCGATGTCGTGGAAGTGGCGGACCGCGCTCGCGGCCTGCACGGCGGCCTTCACGGAGACGGCGGGCGAGGCGGAAGCGGCGGGTGAGGCGAGCAACGTCGTGGTGAGGGCCAAGATCAGCACGGTTCCTCCAGGACGAGGGCTCCCGGGGTCAGGCCCCTTCGGGGGTCGGACCCCGCGAACGTGGCACCCGACCTCGCCTAGGCGAGGTCCATCCAGATCGACTTGACCTGCGTGTACTCCTCGAGGGCGTAGTGGCCGCGCTCGCGGCCGAAGCCCGACTCCTTGTAGCCGCCGAACGGCAGGCCCGGATCGTAGAGGTTGTAGGCGTTGATCCAGACGGTGCCGGCTTTCAGCGCCTTCGCCGCGCGGATCGCCCTCTTGACGTCGCGCGTCCAGACGGCGGCGGCGAGGCCGTAGATCGTGGAGTTGGCGAGCGCGACGGCCTCGTCCTCGTTCTTGAAGGTGAGGGTCGCGAGCACGGGGCCGAAGATCTCCTCGCGCGCGATCGTCATCTCCGGCGTGACGCCGTCGAACACGGTCGCCTCGAAGAACGCGCCCTTGCCGTTGACCGAGGCGGGGTTGCCGCCCGCCACGAGCTTCGCGCCTTCCTTCCGGCCGCTCTCGACGTAGCGCGCGACGTTCTGGCGCTGCTTCTCCGACACGAGCGAGCCGAGGCGCGTCTTCGGGTCGAGGGGGTCGGCCGGCGTCATCTTCTTCGCGCGATCGACGACTTTCTCCATCAGCGCGTCGTGGACCGACTCTTCGACGAGCAGACGCGAGCCCGCCGAGCAGAGCTCGCCCTTGCCGTAGAAGATCGCGTTGATCGCGCCCTTCGACGCCGCGTCGAGGTCGGCGTCGGCGAAGACGACGTTGGGCGACTTGCCGCCGAGCTCCATGGACACGCGCTTGACCGTGCCGGCCGCGGCCCGCAGGATCGACTTGCCCGTCTCGGTCTCGCCGGTGAAGGAGATCTTGTCGATGCCCGGGTGCTGCGCCATCGCCTGGCCGATCGTCGCGCCCGGGCCCGGGACCACGTTGAACGCGCCGGGGGGCAGCCCCGCCTCGGCGAGGAGCTCGGCGAACATCAGCGCCGTCAGCGGCGTCGCGGACGCCGGCTTGAGGACGACCGCGTTGCCGAGCGCGAGCGCGGGCGCGATCTTCCACATCGCCTGCAGGAGCGGGAAGTTCCACGGCGTGATCGCCCCGACGACGCCGACGGGCTCGCGCAGGGTCAGCAGGAAGGCGTCCCGGCGGCCCGGAAACGTGTCGCCGTAGAGCTTGTCGGCGTACTCGCCGAAGTAGGACAGGCACTCGGCGGCCGCGGGCATGTCGATCTTCGCGGCCTCGAAGATGGGTTTGCCGTTGTCGAGCGTTTCGACCTTGCCGAATTCGTCGGCGCGCGAGAGCAGAAGATCCGCGGCCTTCATGAGGATCCGGCCGCGCTGCCGCGGCTTCATCGCGGCCCACGGGCCCGACTCGAACGCCGCGCGCGCCGCGGCGACGGCGCGGTCGAGGTCCTCGCGGCCGGCCTCCGCGACCTCGGCGATCGTCTCGCCGGTGGCCGGGTTGATCGTGGCGAAGCGCTGGCCCGACGCGGCGGGGAGGAACTCGCCGTTGACGAAGAGGTCTGTCTTCAGGAGCTACTTCCCCTTGAACTTGGGAACGCGCTTCTCCTGGTTCGCGGCGATGCCTTCCTTGGCGTCGTCGCTCTGGAAGAGAAGCTGCTGCAGCTCCCGCTCGACGGCGAGCGCGGACTCCGTCGGGAGGTCCCACCCGGACTGGACCGAGCGCTTGATCCGGCCGACGGCCTTGGACGCCTTGTGCGGCGGCACGAACTGGCGCGCGTAGTCCATGACCTGCTGCCACCAGTCTTCCGGCGTGGCGTCGATGACCTGGTTGACGAGGCCGAGCTCGAGCGCCTCTTCGAACGAGAACGTGTTGCCCGTGACCATCAGTTCGATCGCCTTCGACTTGCCGACCATCTTCGCCAGGCGCGTCGTGCCGCCGGTCCCGGGCAGGACGCCGAGCGTGACCTCGGGCAGGCCGATCTTGCCGGCGTCCTTGCGCGCGATGCGCAGGTCCGCCGCCATCGCGATCTCGAGGCCGCCGCCGACCGTGTGGCCGTTGAGCGCCGCGATGACGAGCTTCGGCGTGTGCTCGAGGCGCAGGAGCGTCTCGTTCGCGTGGAGGCAGAAGAAGTACTTGAAGCCGGGCGTGACGGCGTTCAACATGCCGATGTTCGCGCCGGCCGAGAAGAAGCGGTCGCCCTTGCCGCGCAGGACGATGACGTGGACGTCGTCGTCGAACCGGGCCGCGAGGATCGCCTCGTCGAGCTGCCGGTTCATCGCGTACGTGTAGGTGTTGGCCGGGGGATCGTCCATCTCGATGACGGCGATGCCGTCGGCGGCGCGGTAGTGGACGATCTCGGCGTCGTGAGCCGGGCTCGTCCAGTCCCGGGTCTTCGGGGTCGTCGGGGTGCTCATGGGGCCTCCTGAACGTCGTTTCGAGCGCGGGATCCTATCAGGAAAGGCCGTGGTTGTAGACTCGGGCCCATGGCCGGGATGAGCCGCCGGGGCTTCCTCCTCGCCGCGGCCGGAGCGGCTGCCGCGAGCGCCCTGCCGATCCCGCCGCCGCGCCGGCGCCTCCTGCAGATGAACGGCTATCCGATCGACGCGGAGACGCCCCTCGAGCTGCTGGGAGAAACGTACATCACGCCGAACGATCTCTTTTTCGTCCGGCACCACTGGAACCCGGTGTTTCCCGACGCGGCGACGTGGGCGCTCAAGGTCGACGGGGAGGTCGAGCGGCCCCTGGCGCTGTCCCTCGGGGACTTGAAGGCGATGCCGCGCGCCTCGGCGACGTGCGTGCTGCAGTGCGCCGGCAACGGCCGGGCGCTGCACCGGCCGATCGTCCCGGGGGTCCAGTGGACCTACGGCGCCGCCGGCAACGCGCGGTGGACGGGCGTGCGCGTGCGCGACGTGCTCGAGAAGGCGGGGCTGAAGGCCGGTGCGAAGCACCTCCACACGTTCGGCACGGACAAGCCGCCGGAAAAAGTGCCGCCGTTTCATCGCAGCCTCGAGCTCGACAAGGTCCGCGAGGACGGGATCATCGCCTTCGAGATGAACGGCGCGCCGCTGCCCCTCCTCCACGGGGCGCCGGCGCGCCTGGTCGTTCCCGGCTGGGCCGGCGACCACTGGATGAAGTGGCTCGACCGGATCAGCCCGCAGCCGTCGGCGCAGACCGGCTTCTACATGGACACGGCGTACCGGTTCCCGAAGAACCCCGGCGAGCCGGGCGTGACGTTCAAACCGGACGAGATGAGTCCCGTCACGGAGCTCTTCGTCAAGTCGAACATCACCGAGGCCCCGCCGCGGGCGCGCGTCGGCAGGAAGGCGACGATCCGCGGCATCGCCTTCTCCGGCGCGCCCGACGTCGCCCGGGTCGACGTCAGCGACGACGGCGGGAAGACCTGGGCCGCGGCCACGCTCGGCAAGGACCACGATCCGTTCGCCTGGCGTCTCTGGTCGTTCGCCTATCTGCCGAAGGCGGCGGGGAAGACGACGCTCGTCGCGCGGGCCACCGACAGCCGCGGGAGCGTCCAGCCGAAGGACGCGGTCTGGAACCAGAGCGGGTACTTCTACAACGCGTGGCCCTCGGTCGAGATCGAGGTGTCGGCGTGAGGCTTTCGCGGAGCCTCGCGGCCGCCTTCGGCGCCGTGATCGGCGGCGCGCTGCTGCTCGGCCAGGCCGCTCCCGAGGCGGCGCGCGAGACCCCGCCGCCGCCGCTCGGCACCGAACTCGGCGAGCTTCCGGCGGGCGCGATGAAGCCGCTCGCGGACCAGGCCTGCCTGCACTGCCACTCCGCGGACATGATTCGCCAGCAGCGGCTGACCGAAAAGCAGTGGACCGCCGAGGTCGCCAAGATGGTCGGCTGGGGGGCCGTCGTCCCGGAGGACCAGCGCGCGGCGCTGGTCGCGTACCTCCTCGAGCACTTCGGTCCGGACAACGACCGGTTCCGTCCGGTCGCCGCGCAGCCGGTCGGGAAGTAACCCCTCCGCCCAGCTCGCCGCCGCCCGGGGGCGAGCGGGTGGGAGCGCCTACAGCCCGAGGAAGCTCTTCGCGATCGTGAAGTAGATGATGAGCCCCGTCGCGTCCACGAGGGTCGCGATCAGGGGCGCCGACATCACGGTCGGGTCGATCTTGAAGAGGGTCGCGAGCATCGGGATCATCGAGCCGACGGTGTTGGCCCAGGCGCAGATGGCCAGGATCGAAACTCCGACGGTCATCGCCAGCGGCACGTTCGATCCCCAGAGCAGCGCCCGTCCGAAGCCGACGCACCCGAGCATCAGGCCGAGCACGACGCCGCTGCCGCCTTCGCGGAAGAGGACGCGGCCGAAGTCGCGCAGGCGGATCTCTCCGACCGCGAGCCCGCGGACGATCGTCGTGACGGTCTGCGACCCGGAATTGCCGCCGGTGCCGATCAGGAGCGGGATGAAGAAGGACAGCGCCACGACCTTGGCGAGCTCGCTCTCGTAGTGCCGCAGCACCGTGCCCGTGAAGGTCTCGGTGACGAACATCAGCAGGAGCCAGTTGAAGCGCAGGCGGACGTTGCGGATCGGCTTGGTCGCGAAATAGCCCTGCTCGACGGTCTCTTCCGTGGCCGAGACGCCGCCCATGTGCAGGGCGTCTTCCGTCTGCTCTTCGATCAGGATGTCGATGACGTCGTCCACGGTGACGATGCCGAGCAGGCGGTTCTCCTCGTCGACCACGGGAATCGCGTGGACGTCGTACTTCGAGACCAGGCGCGCGACCTCCTCCTGCGACGCGTCCGGGCGCACGGTCAGGAGGCGCGTCTCCATCATGTCGGCGATCTTGCGGTCGGGCGGCGCGGGGAAGAGGCGGCGCAGCGCGACGTAGCCGACGAGGTGTCCCCGCGGGTCGAGCGCGTAGAGGCTCTGGACGGTCTCGACCTCGGGGTCGATGCGCTTCAGGTGGTCGAGCGTTTCGGCGACGGTCCACTCGGGACGGATCGTCGCGAACTTCTCGGTCATGAGCCGGCCGGCCGTGCGGGTCGGGTAGCGCTGGAGGCGCTCCACCTCGGCGGCGTCGCGCGGCGACATCTTCGCGAGGATTCCCTCGCGCTGGCGCTGCGTCAGGTGCTCGAGGAGAAACGTGACCTCGTCGGCGGGGAGCCGGTCGAGCTCGGCCCCGAGCTTTCCGGGAGACGTGCGGTGGAGAATCAGGCGGAGCGACTCGCCCTTCAGCTCCGAGAGAACGGCGGCGCCCTGCTCCGGGGGCAGCGCCTCGAAGAGGACGACACGGTCTTCGCGGGGTAGGTCCTCGAGGAGCTCCGCCAGATCCGCCGGGTGAATCGTCGCGACGGCGGGAGCGATTTCGCCCGGGTTTTCGCGGATCAGCTCTTCGATGTCCGGGCCGATGACCTTGGCGAGGGACATGGCGGGGGAATTGTGTCACCGGGTAAACGGGAGATAAACGGGGAAAGCGGGATGCGGGAGCGGATGAGCCTAGCGGCCTCCAGCCTGGTGCCTCCCGCCTCCCCGGGTCGGATCCACCCAGTCGCTCGAGCCGTCCGGGTGAAACTCCTTCTTCCAGATCGGGACGGTCGCCTTGACGCGGTCGATCGCGGCGCGGCAGGCCGCGAAGGCCTCGGCCCGGTGCGGCGAGACCGCGACGACGGCGACCGATGCCTCGCCGACCAGGAGGCGGCCGACCCGGTGCCGGAGGACGAGGGCGACCGAGGGAAACTCGCGGGAAAGCTCACCGGCGATGCGGCCCATCTCGCGCTCGGCCATCGGACCGTAGGCCTCGTACTCGATGGCGACCGTCGGCCGTCCCTCGTTCTCGTCGCGCACGACGCCGACGAAGAGGCACAGCGCGCCGTCTGAAGGGCGCGCTTCGTCGAGGAGCGCGGGCAGATCGAGCGGCGAGCTCGTCAGGAACGTCACGTCAGCCGCCGGCCACCGGGGGCAGGAACGCGACCTCGTCGCCGTCGCGCAGCACGGTGTCCGGCGGGACGTACTCGCGGTTGACCGCCGCCGGGGGCGGCTTGAGGAATCGCGCCAGGGCGGGAGCCTCCCGGCCGAGGGCCGCCCACAGTGCGTCGACCCGCGTCCCCTCCGCGATCTCCCGGGCTTCTTCGTCGCGGCCGACGGCCTCCCGAAAGGACGCGAAATAGAGCAACCTGATCCGCATGGGCCGAGTCTATGGCGGCGCGAAGGGGCGTTCCCAGGCTGGACCTTGACTTTTGACTGACCGGTCGGTTAAATTGCCCCCCATGACGAGAACCGCGGCGGCCGGCGAGTCCGAGCGTCGTCTCCTCCTTCTGAAGGCGGCCTTCCGCGAGGTGGCCGAGAAGGGCTTCTCCGAGGTCACCCTCGACGACATTGCCCGCCGCGCCGGGGTCTCGAAGGGCGTGACCCTCTACTACTTCGACTCCAAGGAAGATCTCTTTCGGGAGCTCTTCGGGTGGTTGATCGACTCGATTCACGGCCGCATGCGCGAAGCGGTGGGAGCCGAGTCCGATCCGGTCGCGAAGGTGCGCGCGCTCGTCGCGCTGATCTTTCCGTCGCCCTCGAAGAACCGGGCCTTTTTCCGCACGTTCGTCGACTTCTGCGGCCTGGCCGCGCGGCGCGAGAGCTTCCGCGAGGTCAACGAGCGCTTCTACGCGGGCTGCCGCGACATCGACGGCGGCATCGTCGAGGACGGCATGCGGCGCGGCGTTTTCGCCGTGCGCGATCCCCGCGAGGCGGGCTCGACGATGCGCGCGATCTTCGACGGCCTGATGATGCAGTGGCTGTCCGAAAAGGACCCCGAGTCGACCTTCGCCGGCTATCGCGAGCGCTGCGAGCGCCAGATCCTGGCGTCCCTGCTGCCGCCCGCCCCCGGGAAAGGAGCCCGCGCATGAACCGCGAAGAGCGCCCTCTGGCCGCCCGCTGCCAGAACGAGGGCTGCCCCCGCCCGGCCGAGCCGGGGGAGGCCTACTGCGCCGCCTGCTGTCTCGACCGGAACCTGTTCCGGCGCGACGAGCGCCGGGCCGAGGTCCCGGTTCCGGTCCCCCGGGAACGGAGGGCCGGGCAGCGGTAGAATCGCCGCGTCCGCATGATCTCCGAGACCACACCCCTGTCCGTCAACCGCATCCTGCTCGCCGCGCCGCGCGGCTTTTGCGCCGGCGTGGTTCGCGCGATCGAGATCGTGGACCTCGCCCTCGACTGTTTCGAGGGGCCGGTCTACGTGCGCCGCGAGATCGTCCACAACCGGCATGTGGTGCGGGACTTCGAAGCCCGGGGCGTCCGGTTCGTCCAGGAGCTCGGCGAGGTGCCCGACGGCGCGACGGCGGTGTTCTCGGCGCACGGCGTCTCGCCCCAGGTCCGCGCCGACGCGGTTGCCCGGAAGCTCCGCGTCATCGACGCGACGTGCCCGCTCGTGACGAAGGTCCACCTCGAGGCGATCCGGTTCGCGCGCATGGGCTACGAGATCCTGCTCGTGGGCCACGCCGGCCACGAGGAGGTCGAGGGCACGATGGGCGAGGCCGCGTCGCAGATCCGGCTGGTCTCGTCCGTCGCGGACGCCGAGGCGGTCGAGGTCTCCGACCCCGAGCGCGTCGCGTTCATCACGCAGACGACGCTCTCGATGGAAGACACGCGGCCGATCGTCGAGGCGTTGAAGCGCCGGTTCCCGAAGATCCACGTGCCGGCCAAGGACGACATCTGCTATGCGACCCAGAATCGGCAGGTCGCGGTCCGGGCGCTCGCCAAGCGCGCGCCGCTGATCCTCGTCGTCGGCTCGCGCAACTCGTCGAATTCGAACCGCCTGGTCGAGGAGGCCCTGCTCGCCGGCTCGCGGGCGCACCTCGTCGACGACGTGTCGGAGATCGACCCGGCCTGGTTCGACGGCGTGGAGACGGTCGGCATCACGTCCGGCGCCTCGGCTCCGGAGTTCCTCGTCAACGAGATCGTCCGCGTGCTCCGCAGCGGCCGGTCGGTCGTGGTCGAAGAAGTTCTGACCGTCGAGGAAGACGTGCACTTTCCGCTGCCGCCCGAAGTGGCGGGTGCGCGGCGCGCCTCGACGCCGCCGGCGGCCCTCCCGGTTCGCTCGTAGCCGAGGCGTCCGGCGCGGTGGCGGAACGGCTCTCGGGCAAGGTCGCCTTCGTCACGGGAGCGTCCCGCGGCATCGGCGAGGCCATCGCCCGGCGCTTCGCCGCCGAGGGCGCGCGGGTCGTGCTCGCGGCGCGGGACCGGGGCTCCTGCGAGCGCCACGCCGGGGAGCTCCGCGGCGAGGGCCGCGAGGCCGTCGCCGCGCTCTGCGACGTGACCGATCGCGGCTCGATCGCGCTCGCGATCGCGACCGCCGTCGCGCGCTGGGGCCGGCTCGACGTCCTCGTCAACAACGCCGGCCTCGGCGGTCCGACGCCGCTCGACGATCCCGAGGACGCGCGCTGGGACGCGATCGTCGCGACGAACCTCACCGCCGTCTTCCGCGTCACGCGCGAAGCCTCGCCCTTCCTGCCCGAAGGGGGGCGGGTCATCAACCTGTCCTCGGTGCTCGGCCGATTCGGCGTCCCGGGCTACGCCGCCTACGCGGCGACGAAACACGGCGTCGTCGGTCTGACGCGGAGCCTCGCGCTCGAGCTCGCGCCGCGGAGGATCACGGTCAACGCGATCTGTCCCGGCTGGGTCGAGACGGAGATGGGGCGGACGGGGTTCGCCCGGTTCGGCGGGGAGGAGAAGGGACGCGCGGCCGCGGCGGCGATGGCGCCGCTCGGGCGCGTCCTCGATCCCGGCGAGGTGGCCGGGCTCGCGGCCTACCTCGCCTCCGAGGACGCCCGCTCGGTGACCGGCCAGGCGATCGTCATCGACGGCGGCCAGGTGATGCCGTGAAGAGATGCGGGATGCGGAACGCGGGATGCGCGATAGACTTCCTCCCGGAACGCGATCGTTTTGGAGGATGAAATGACAGAGCAAGAGTTCCTCGCCGCCCTGGACGCCCTCGTCGCCGAGAAGCATCTCCTCAAGCACCCCTTCTACCGGCTCTGGTCGCAGGGCAAGTTGACGCGCGAGAACCTGCGCGAGTACGCCGTCTCCTATTACCCGCACGTCGCGGCGTTTCCGACGTACGTCTCGGGTGTCCACTCGGGCTGCGAAGACGCGGCGCTCCGTCAGGAGCTCCTCGAGAACCTGATCGAGGAAGAGCGCGGCGCGGAGAACCACCCGGCGCTGTGGCGCCGGTTCGCCACGGCCCTCGGCGCGGCGCCGTCGGATCTCGCCGCCGCCCCGCGCACGCCGGAAGTGGCCGCCACGATCGCCGAGTTCCGCAAGACGACCCGCGAGGGCTCGGTCGAGGAAGGCCTCGCCGCGCTGTACGCCTACGAGTCGCAGATCCCGGAGGTCTCGAAGACCAAGCGCGAGGGCCTCGGCGCTTTCTACGGAATCACCGAGGAGGACGCCACCCGGTTCTTCTCCGTGCACGAAGAGGCCGACGTCTGGCATCGCCAGGTCGAACGGGCCGCGCTCGGCCGGATCGCGGACACGCCCGAGAAGCGCGCGAAGGCGCTCGCGGCCGCGCGGCGCTGCTGCGACGCGTTGAACGGCGCGCTCGACGGCGTGATGCGGGAGAACGCGCTCGTCTGCTGACCGGGATCCGGGCGGTCTTCTTCGACGCGGGGGCGACGCTCCTCTATCCCGATCCTCCGGTCGAGGAGGTCTACGCCCGCATCTTCGCCGATGACGGCGCGCGGTTTTCGCCCGGACAGCTGCGCGACGCGCTGACGACGACCTGGATCGAGATCCAGCGGGAGAAGCCCGGCGACCGCTACGGCGGCGTCCGCGGCGAGCCCGAGTTCTGGCGCGGATTCCTGTCGCGGGTCCGCCGTCTCCTCGACGGCGGGCCCCTCTCGGACGACGCGTTCGCGCGCCTGGCGCAGCACTTCCGCGAGCCGGGCGTTTGGGCGGTGTATCCGGACGTCGTCCCGACGCTCGACGCGCTCGCGGCGCGCGGGATCCCGCTCGCGATCGTGTCGAACTGGGACTCGCACCTGCCGCGGCTGCTCGAGCTTCGCGGCCTCGCGCGGTATTTCCGGACGGTGTCCGTCTCGGCGATCGAAGAGACGGGCAAGCCCGACGCCGAGATTTTCCGGCGCACGTTGGCGCGTGTCGGCGTCGCGGCGGGCGAAGCCCTTCACGTCGGCGACTCGCTCCGCGACGACTACGACGGCGCGCGGTCCGCCGGCCTCGCCGCCCTGCTGCTCGACCGGCGGGGCGAGCACCGGGACATCGCCGAGAGAATCGCGAGCCTCGACGAGATCCCGGCACGACTGGCCGGGGCCGCGGCGGGATGACCGGGGGGGCCGGCCGCGCCCGCGCCGAGACGGCCGGCGCCGCGCTCGCGCTCCTGCTCCTGGCGGCGGCCGCGTTCTGGCCGGTCGTGTCCGGGACCCGCACCTTCTTTCATCTCGACCTCTACTACGAGCACCTGCCGGTGTGGCAGGCCACGCAGCGGGCGCTGCTTTCGGGGCAGTCGCCTTTCTGGCTCGACGGCGAGTACTGCGGACACCCGGCGCTCTTCATCCAGGAAGCGCCGCTCTTCTACCCGCCGATGGCGCCGATGCTCCTGACGGGCGCGCCCGTCCACCGCCTGGCCGACCTCTTCTCGCTCGCGCACCTGTGGCTCGCGGGGCTGCTCGCCTTCGTCTTCGTGCGCGAGGTCTGTGGCGATCCGCTCGCGGCGCTCTTCTCGGGCGTGGCGTGGATGCTGTCCGCGCGGATGGTCGAGAGCGTCCTCTGGCCCAACGCCGTGGCCGCGTCGGCGCTGCTGCCGGCGGTCCTCTGGGCGATCGTGCGGATCGGGCGCGGCCGCCGGCGCTCGGGCGTGGTGGGGCTCGCGGCCGGCCTCGGGCTCGCGCTGCTGACGGCGCGGCCCCACGTGCTGCTCGCCGCGGCTCCGGTCGTGGCCGCGGTGGCCGCGGCGGCGGTGCTCGCGGCGCGGCCGCGTCGCCGCGCGGCCGCGGATCTGCTGCTCGGCGGCGCGCTCGCGCTCGCCGTGGGCGCGCCGGCGCTGGCGCCTTCGCTCGCGCTCTACCCGGAAACGTCGCGGGCCGGCGGGCTCACGAAGGAGGAACGGGACTACGGCCGGCTGAGCCCGGGAACGCTCGCGCCGCTCGTCCGCCCGGTCGACGGCAGGCGGACGTGGCCGGAGAGCGCGTCCTACCCGGGCGTCCTCGCGGGCGCCCTCTTTCTCGCGGGGCTCGGGCTGGCGGCGACGCGGCGCCGGCCGGGCGGCGGCGACGGCGTGTCCCCGCGCGGGGTGTTCCTCGCGCTCGCCGCGGGCGGGTTCGTCGGGCTCGTCTTCGCGTTCGGGGAAGCCGGACCGTACGGCCTCTTCGCCCGCCTCCCCGTGATCCGCGGCTTTCGCGTTCCCGTGCGATACCTGCTCTCGTGGGCGCTCGCCCTCGCTTCGGGCGCCGGGCTGGCGCTTTCGGCGCTGACGGCCGGCCGGCGGCGCGGCCGCGCGGCCGCGGTCGCGGCGATCGCGATCCTGTCGCTCGACCTCGTCAGCCAGGCGCGCCGCACCGTGCCGACCGCGCCCGCGGCCGTGTACTCGGTGCGTCCCGCGTCCGTCGACGCGCTCGCGGCGCGGCTCGGCGTCGACGAGACCGGGTTCCCGCGCCGCTACGCGTCCTACGCCGAGACGATCTACCCGACGCTGTACGCCGACGCCGACATGCTCCTGATGCTCCGCGAGTTCGAGCCCCTGCAGACGGCCCTCGGCATGCGGTTCGGCCTCGAGTCTTCCGGGGGGTACGGCCCGACGCTCGCGCGGACCGAGGAGCGGCTGCACTCGCCCGGGCAGCGCCCGCTCGAGCTCGCCGGGGTCGGCGGCGTTCTCGTCAGCGGACCGCGCCGCGAAGGCGCCCCGCCGGACGAAGCGCGCCCCGTGCGGGTCGACGACTTCCGCGGCCTGCCTCGTGCGATTCTCGTGCCGGCCGCGGTCGTCGCGCCGCCCGACCGCGCGTGGGAAGTGACGCTCGACCCGCGCCTCGACCCGCGTCGGATCGCCGTGCTCGAGGAGGGGGAGCCGATTCCGCCGGCTCCGACCTGGAGGCCGGAGTCGGCCTCCGCGCGGCGCGTGAGCGCCGGGGCCGGCCGGCTGGTCCTCGACGCGACGCTGCCGGCGCGCGGCGTGCTCGTCGTGTTCAACACGTGGGAGGCTGGCTGGCGCGCGACCGTGGACGGCGCGCCCGCGCGCGTGGAGCGCGGCGACGGCGCGTTCCAGGCGGTGCGGCTCCCGGCGGGGACGCATCGCGTGGCTTTCGCGTATCGGCCGCGCGGCCTCGTCGAGGGGCTCGGGCTCGGCCTCGCCGGGATTCTGGCGACCGTCCTCGCGGGTCTCCGGCTGCGCCCGGTCTGATATCCTCCGCCGCACTTTCGCATGAGCAGTCTCTTCCGCAAGAAAACGCTCGACGCGATCCTCGCGGACGCCGAGGAGCCCGAGCACCAGATGAAGCGGACCCTCGGGCCCCTCCAGTTGATCGCCCTCGGCATCGGCGCGATCGTCGGCGCCGGGATCTTCGCCACGATCGGCACGGCCGCGGCGGGCGGGGGCCACCACGACGGCGCCGGACCGGCGCTCGTCATCTCGATCCTGATCACGGCGATCGGCTGCGGCTTCTGCGCGCTCTGCTACGCGGAGTTCGCCTCGCTCGTGCCGATCGCCGGCAGCGCATACACGTATTCCTACGCCACGCTCGGCGAGTTCATCGCGTGGATCATCGGCTGGGACCTCATCATCGAGTACGCCATGGGCAACGTCGCCGTCGCGGTGACCTGGTCGGGCTACTTCGTCGAGCTGCTGAAGGGCCTCGGCGTCACGATTCCCGCGTGGATGTCCACGGATCTCACGACGGCGCTGAAGACCCCGGGCTTCATGGACGCCGCGCCGCATCTCTTCGGGGTCCCGATCGTGCTCAACATCCCTGCCGCGGCGATCACGCTGCTCCTGACCTGGCTGCTCGTGATCGGCATCAAGGAGTCCGCGCGGTTCAACACGGCGATGGTCGTCGTGAAGCTCGTGATCCTCCTCTTCTTCATCCTCGTCGGCGCGACGTACGTCAAGCCGGCCAACTGGCATCCCTTCGCGCCGAACGGCTGGACCGGCATCGGCACCGGCGCGGCGCTGATCTTCTTCGCGTACATCGGGTTCGACGCCGTGTCGACGGCGGCCGAGGAGTGCCGCAATCCGCAGAAGGACATGCCCGTCGGCATGATCGGCTCGCTCGCGATCTGCACGGTGCTCTACGTCGCGGCGTCGCTCGTCCTGACCGGGATGGTGCCGCTCGACAGCATCCGCGGGTCCGCCGAACCGCTCGCCAAGGCCTTTTCGCTGATCGGCATCAACTGGGCCGCCGGGGTCGTGGCCTTCGGCGCCGTGGTCGCGACGACGGCCGTGCTGCTCGTCTTCCAGTACGGCCAGGCGCGCATCTTCTTCTCGATGGCGCGCGACGGCCTGCTCCCGCCCTCGTTCGCGAAGCTCCATCCGAAATACAAGACGCCCTACGTCAACACGATCTGGATCGGCGTGGTCGTCGCGGCGCTGTCCGCGTTCGCCAACCTCGACGTCTTCATCGAGCTGACGAACATCGGGACGCTCTTCGCGTTCATCCTGGTGTGCATCGGCATCATGGTTCTGCGCCGCACCGATCCGAACCGTCCGCGCGCGTTCCGGACGCCGCTCGTGCCGCTGACGCCGATCCTCGGGATCCTGATCTGCCTCTACCTCATCGTCGGGATCCCGATGATCGAGAACGGGACGCTCACGCGGTCGGGCGGCCTCCCCATCGCGACGTGGGTCCGGTTCGTCGTGTGGCTCGTCCTCGGCCTCGTCATTTACTTCGGGTACGGGTTCCGCAAGTCGCGCCTCGCCCGGAAGACGTAGTCCCTCCGCGGCCTCCCTGCTACACTCGACGAGAATCCGGCCGGAGCGTCTGGCCGGAGCAGGCTTTTTTGGCGTCGAGGAGGTGGGAATGAGGATTCGACAGCTTTCTCTGGCGGTCGTGTGCGCCGCGGCCCTCGCCGTTCCGGCGTCGGGTCAGGTCGCGACCAAGAAGTTCCCCTGGCAGCCGGTCGGCGGCGTGCAGAACATCGACGTGCAGACGGAGAGCGTCGTGGTCGGACAGGTCGTCTTCGATCTCGGGAGCACGATGAAGGGGACGCCGATTCGCAAGTCGAGCGCGAAAGTGCGCGTGCGGATCGACAACAACTCCGAGACCGACGAGGAGGTCGGGGTCGCCGTCGTCGTCTTCGACGCAGAGGGCAACGTCGTCGCCGCCGGCTCGAACGGGACCAAGTGGGGCTACCTGAACAAGGGCGACCGCACCTACTACAACATCGACTTCCCGTACGTCTACCGGCGCCTCGACGACGCCGCGAACTTCATCGTGACGCTCGAGACGAAATCGCGGCCCGAGAAGAAGTCCAAGGGCGACAAGAATCCGCCGCCGGAGCCGACGCCCATACCCTAGTCGCCGTCGGTCGCTCGAAATCTGCGCCGTGCGGAGGTGGCGCCGCACGGCGCACCGGCGCAAGGCTCGCCCGGAGGGGGCTCGACTGACCGTCGCCTCCGCTCGCTCGGAATCTGGCGAGCCCGGGACTCGCCGTTGCTCG
>Ga0335070_10004409_pt1 | contig 16463 bp, 13 predicted proteins | sample Lox_Sample_13_FD_206722 | JGI IMG/M metagenome (GOLD analysis project Ga0335070, IMG submission 206722) | Soil microbial communities from Loxahatchee National Wildlife Refuge, Florida, United States - Lox_Sample_1.3 | ecosystem: Environmental > Terrestrial > Soil > Wetlands | place: USA... | reverse complement strand
CTGCCGCATGACGTGACGGTCTCCAAGGCACTGGCAGAAGTGCTGACGGGCGGCGCCACCGATATGACCGCCGTCATGACCGAGGACCAGGTGCAGAAGCTGGAGAAGAAGGCGTTCCTCGCGCTCCTGCGCACCGGCCCCACGCTCGCACGCATGGAGCACATGCTCAGCACCAACAAGCCGCTCAGGAACTAGCCATGCCCGCCTATAAAGCGCCGTTGCGCGAGATCAGGTTCGTGCTCTATGAGCTGTTGAAGGCAGACTCGCTCTCGAACACGATCCCCGCCTATGCCGAGGCGACGCCGGAGACGATCGACGCGATCCTCGAAGCCGCCGGTCAATTTTGCGAGGAGGAGCTGCAGCCGATCAACCGTTCCGGCGACGAGGAAGGCTGCCATTTCGAGAACGGCACCGTCACCACGCCGAAGGGCTTCAAGGAGGCTTATGCGAAATTCGTCGAGGCCGGCTGGCCGGGCCTGCCCTGCGATCCGGACTACGGCGGGCAAGGCCTGCCGAAGCTGATCAACTTCGCGGTCGAGGAGATGATCTGCTCGGCCAATCTCTCCTTCGGCATGTATCCCGGGCTCTCCAACGGCAATTACAACGCGATCCATGCGCATGGCAGCGCGGAGCAGAAGGCGCTCTATCTGCCGAAGCTGGTTTCCGGCATCTGGTCCGGCACGATGTGCCTCACCGAGCCGCAATGCGGCACCGACTTGGGCCTGGTGAAGACTCAAGCCGCCGCCAATGACGACGGGTCGTGGAGTCTCACCGGCACCAAGATCTTCATCTCGGCCGGCGAGCACGATCTGGCCGAGAACATCATCCACCTCGTGCTGGCACGTTTGCCCGACGCGCCGGCGGGCATCCGCGGCATCTCGCTTTTCGTCTGCCCGAAATTCCTGCCCGACGCGCAGGGCAATCCGGGCTCACGCAACAAGGTCGCCTGCGGCTCGATCGAGAAGAAGATGGGGATCAAGGCCTCTTCGACCTGCGTCATCAACTTCGACGGTGCCAAGGCCTGGCTGGTGGGGAAGCCGCACAAGGGCATGTCGGCCATGTTCACCATGATGAACACCGCGCGGCTTGCGGTCGGCATGCAGGGTCTCGGCGTCGCCGAGGCTGCCTACCAAGGCGCGGTCGCTTATGCCAAGGACCGGTTGCAGATGCGGTCGCTCTCCGGGCCGAAGTTCCCGGAGAGGCCCGCCGATCCGATCATCGTGCATCCTGATGTGCGGCGCATGCTGATGAGGACCCGCGCGCTGACCGAAGCCTCACGGGCGCTCGCCTACTGGATGGGGATGGAGCTCGACATCGCCGCGCATCACCCCGACCCCGAGCGGCGCCAGGCGGCGGACGACCTGGTGGCGCTGATGACACCGATCGTGAAGGCGTTCCTCACCGACCACGGCTTCGATGCCGCCAATCTCGGCGTGCAGGTCTTCGGCGGGCACGGCTATATCAGCCAATGGGGCATGGAGCAGTTGGTCAGGGACGCGCGCATCACCCAGATCTACGAAGGCACCAACGGCATCCAGGCGCTCGACCTCGTCGGCCGCAAGCTCGGCACCGGCTTCGGCCGGCTGGCGCGCCGCTTCTTCCATCCGGTATCGGAGTTCATCGAGACGGCGAGCGAGAAGCCGGAGCTGGCGGAGTTCGTGCTGCCGACCGCGAAGGCCTTCGCCAAGCTGCAGCAGGCGACCGCGTGGCTCGCGCAGGCCGGCGTTGCCGACCCCGAGGAGGCCGGCGCCGCCGCCACCGACTATCTCCGGCTCTTCGCGCTGGTCGCGCTCGCCTATATGTGGTGCCGCATGGCGGAGATCGCGTTGACGAAGAAGAGCGGCGACGAAGCCACGTTCTACGACGCGAAACTCGCCGCCGCCCGCTTCTTCACGGCCCGCATCCTGCCGGAGACCAACAGCCTCTTCACCGTGCTGACCGCCGGCAAGGCGACGCTGATGGCGCTGCCAGCGGAGGCGTTTTAACAGAGGGCGTCAACGCTCCGACTCAACAAACATCGTCATGGCCGGGCTTGACCCGGCCATCTCGTGCAGGCGCGAACTCGGAGAGAGACCCGCAGGTCGAGCCCGCGGGTGACGACCAAAATGGAGCCCGGGCATGACGGTGGCGGAGTTGACCTACTCCGCCGCCCGGCCCTTTTTCCAGGGCACTTGCGGGAACTCCCGCGCGGCTTCCTTGCGCTCCCAGTCGAGCATGTAGTCCCTGGTCATGGGCACGGACTTGATGCCGCGGGCCATCTGGATCTGGAACACCATGTTGTAGTCGTAGCGGAAGGAGAGCTCGCTGCCGATCAGATAGAACTCCCACATGCGGCAGAAGCGTTCGTCGTAGAGCTTGCGAATCTCGTCGCGGTGCTTCTCGAAATTGGCGCGCCAGGCCCTCAGGGTCTCGGCGTAATGCAGGCGCAGGATCTCGATGTCGGTGACCCAGAGGCCGGTCTTCTCGATCCAGGGCAGCACTTCGGAAAGCGCCGGACTGTAGCCGCCGGGGAAGATGTACTTGCGGAGCCAGGGGTTGGTGTAGCCCGGCCCGTCGCGCCGGCCGATCGCATGCAGCAGCATCGCGCCGGCGGGCTTCAGCAGCCTCTCGGCTTGCCGGAAGAACTCCGGATATTGCTTGATGCCAACGTGCTCGAACATGCCGACAGAGACGATGCGGTCGAACTTCTCCGGCACCTCGCGATAGTCCTGCAGGCGGAACTCGACTTGACCCTCGAGCCCGGCCTCCTTGGCCCGGGCCTGCGCCACCTGGAGCTGCTCCTTCGAGAGCGTGACGCCGATGACCTTCACGCCGGCGGTCTTGGCGAGATAGATGCCGAGGGCGCCCCAGCCGCAGCCAATGTCGAGCACCAGCTGCCCGGGCTCGAGCAACAGCTTGGAGGCAATGTGGCGCATCTTCGCCTGTTGCGCTTCGCCGAGGCTGATATTGAGCTTCGGCCAATAGGCGCAGGAATACTGCATGCTCTCGTCGAGGAAGAGGGAGAACAGCTTGCGGCTGAGGTCGTAGTGATGGGCGACATTCTCCCGGGCCCGGCCGATCGGATTGGTCTGATGCCACCAGCGCAGCAGCCGGTTCGCCACGTCGCTGAGCTTCTGGGTCCAGACCCCGGTGAGCGGACCATTATTGACGAGACCGATTTCGATCAGGTCGTAGAGCGAGCCCTTCTCGATGGTGAGCCGGCCGTCCATATAGGCCTCGCCGACCTTCAGCCATGGATTGAGCGCGAGTTCTCGGCCGACGCTCGAATCGTGGAGTTTCACGGTCACCCAGGGCGTGCCCGAGCCGTAGGACGTCTCCCGGCCGCGGTGGTCGATCAGGTCGACCCGCCCTTGTTTCAATCCGTGCTTCAGCAGGCTCCCGAACATCTCCCCTCTACCCCTGACACGTCCGCGCCATGCACTGAAACACTAATTTAACCAAATCCGCCGCGTCAATTGGCCGAGCCATGCGCCTGTCTCCACCCGGTTAACAGATTGATGCAAGTTGGGTTTCCTCGATTCTACGCAGCCGGTTCCCAATCCGATGCGGCCGCGGGCGGCTTGACTTCGCGCGGTGAAATCAGCAGAGATGCCACCGCAATCGACTTTGGCTTGTCTTGGCGACCCGGCCGCTTCATCCGCCGCCGGCGGTCTTTCAAGCTTCCCAACCAGGTTGTGCCGGGCGCGCAAGGACGCGCGCCCATCGTTCAAGCTTGAAGGAGGCCGCAATGGCTCAGGGTACTGTGAAGTGGTTCAATTCCGTGAAGGGCTACGGTTTCATCCGTCCCTCCGACGGCTCCAGCGACGTCTTCGTGCACGTCACTGCCGTCGAGCGCGCGGGGTTGAGCGGATTGGCCGAGGGCCAGAAGGTCAGCTATGACATCGCCACCGAACGCGGCAAGACCGCGGCGGTCAATCTGAAGGCGATCTAAGCCCGACCGGAACGGTTCGGAGCGGGCGGCTGCCTTCGGGTGGCCGCCCGTTTCATTTTCCAGGTTTCATTTTCGGGGGAGAGGCACGATGCGCGCGGCCTACTACGAGAAGCTGGGACCGGCGCGCGAGGTGCTGAAGTTCGGCGATCTGCCGAAGCCGGAGCCCGAGCCGGGCGAGGTGCTGGTGCGCGTGCATGTCTCCGGCGTCAATCCCAGCGACGTGAAGATGCGGCTCGGCACCAGCAGCGCCGCGAGCGACTATCCGCGGATCATTCCGCATAGCGACGGCGCCGGCGTCATCGAGGCGGTCGGCGCCGGCATCTCGCAGAGCCGGGTCGGCGAGCGGGTCTGGCTCTGGAACGCGCGCTGGCTGCGGGCGTTCGGCACCGCGGCAGAATATGTTGCGCTGCCGGAGGCCCAGGCCGTGCCGCTGCCATCCAATGTCGATTTCGAAGCCGGCGCGTGTCTCGGGATCCCGGCGCTGACCGCGTGGCAGGCGATCGAGACCGACGGCGGAGTCGGCCCGATGCCGGATGGGCACCAATGGGTGCTGGTGCAGGGCGGCGCCGGCTCGGTCGGTCATTACGCGGTGCAGATGGCGAAGCTCAAGGGCGCGCGCGTCATCGCCACCGTCAGCTCCGAGGAGAAGGCGGCGCGGGCTGAAGCCGGGGGGGCGGATGCCGTGCTCAACTACAAGACCGAGGATCTGGCGGCCGGCGTGAAGGCGTTGACCGGCGGCCACGGCTGCGATCGCGTGATCGAGGTCGATTTTGCCGCGAATGCAGCAAAGCTCCCGGCCTTGCTGGCGGATTATGGCCTGGTCGCGGTCTATGGCTCGGGTGCGCGCGAGGTTCCGGTCAATTTCGGCAGCTCGATCCTGGGCAACATCGGCTACCGCTTCTTCATCGTCTACAACCAGCCGGCTGAGCTGCGGCGCCGGGCGATTGCCGAGCTCGACCAATGGCTCCGCGCCGGCAGACTCCTTCATTCGGTCGCCGCGCGCTTCCCGCTGCGCGACATCGCCACCGCACATGAGGCGGTCGAGTCCGGCCGGATGAACGGGCACGTCGTCGTCACGATCGACTGACGCATGCAGCCGGAAGAACTGCAAGCGCGCCTGCTCTATCGCGACGCGCTGATGCTGATCATCGACAAGCCCGCGGGCCTGCCGGTGCACGCCGGACCCGGTGGTGGTGCCAATCTCGAGCAATATCTCGACGCGTTGCGTTTCGGCCTGCCGAAGCCGCCGGCTCTCGCCCATCGGCTCGACCGCGACACCGCGGGCTGCCTGGTACTGGGACGACAGCGCAAGGGGCTCTCGCGATTGGGCAAGTTGTTCTCCGAAGGCAAGGTCGAGAAGACCTATTGGGCGGTCACCGTTGGCGCGCCGGCGCAAGCCGAAGGCCGCATCGAACTGCCGCTCAAGAAGCTTACGAACCGCGGCGGTTGGAAGATGATCGGCGATCCTGCGGGCCAGGCGGCGATCACTGACTATCGCGTGCTCGGCACCGGCGGCGGGTCGTCCGGCGAAGCGCTGGCCTGGATCGAGGCGAAGCCGAAAACCGGCCGCACCCACCAGATCCGAGTCCATCTCGCCAGCCTCGGCACGCCGATTCTCGGCGACCGACAATACGGCGACCGCAGCGAGAAGCCGCATCCGCTGCATCTCCTCGCCCGCGCCGTCGTGGTGCCGCTCTATCCGAAGAAGCCGCCGATCCGCGCCGAGGCACCCGTGCCGGAGCATATGCGCGCGGCACTTGCGAAATGCGGATGGCGCGAGGAGACGGTGGCCTAGCTGCTCGCGTTCTGAGCATGGTTGCCGAGGCCACGCTGCTGCTTGATCTTGTCGTAGGCCTCGTTGATCGCCATGGCGCGCTTGGTGGCGAGCTCGATGAATTCCTGCGGCAGGCCCAAGGATTGGATATGGTCCGGATGGACCGAAGCGACGGCGCGGCGGTAGGCGTCGTGCACTTCCTTGTCGCTCGCCTTCGCCGAGACGTCGATGATGTCGTAGGGATCACGGGTCGCCAGTCGCTCGGCCGCGAATAGCTCGGTAACGCGCCGGATGGCGCTCTTCTTGTAGATGATGATCGAGCCGTCGCTGGTCTCGAACGGGATGAATTGCCGATCGTCGTTCAGCATGTCGATCACGCGGCTTCCCGGCGCCACGAATACGAACAGGGTCTTCACCCGCCCGTCCTCGAGCTCCACCTCGACCGCGTATTTGTTGCGCGCTTTCTTCGGTCCACTGTCGAACATCGCAGCGATCCTAGCACGCGGGGGAACGAGCCGCAGCTACCAGCAGAGGCCGATGTAGCGGCCGCCGGCAGCTTGCGCCGCAGGCAAGCGCACGAGATCGATCACCGTCTGTTCCGCACGCAGCACCGGGAAGCCGGCGCCGCCGAGATCGGAATGGGTAATGACGATGGTGTCGCCGTGCTCGGTCACCGCGCGCAGGTCGTCGGTGAGGCGTTCCGAGAGATGCGGGATGTGCTGCTGGATGTAGGCGAGGTTGGAGCCCATCAGTTTCGAGTAGTTGACGTTGGCATCGAAGATCTTGAGGTCGTAGCCCTTGCCGAACAGGCGCTCCGCCAGTCCGACCGCCGGGCTCTCCCGGAGGTCGTCGGTGCCGCCTTTGAAGGAGAGGCCGATCATTCCGACCTTTCGGCTGCCGGCTTCCATCACCATCTCGGCCACGTGCTGAATGCCGTGCTCGTTGGAAACCGAGAGCGCGTTCAGCATCGGCAGGTTCAGATCGCGGGCCTTGGCGCGGTAGCGCACGGCGCGCAGGTCCTTCGGTAGACAGGAGCCGCCATAGGCGAAGCCAGGCCGCAGATAGGCCGTGGAGATGTTGAGCCTACGGTCGGCGCAGACGATCTCCATCACCTTGTGGCTGTCGATGCCATGGGCCTTGCAGAAGCCGCCGATCTCGTTGGCGAACACGATCTTGGTCGCGTGCCAGGCGTTGTTGGCGTACTTGACCGCTTCGGCGGTCGCAAGATCGGTGACGTGGAGCTGGCCCGGAATGCCCTTGTTGAGCTCGCGCAGGATCCGCTCGGATTCCGGCTCCGAGACACCGATGACCGCGGTGCCCGCCTCGCGATAGTCGCGGATCGCCGAGCCCTCGCGCAGGAATTCGGGAAAGATGGCGAGGCCGAAATCGGTTCCCGCGCGCTTCCCCGATCCCTTCTCCAAGGTCGGCTGCACGACGTCGCGCATCGAGCCCGGCAGCATGGTCGAGCGCACGATGACGGCGTGGAATGCACCCTTCTTGCCGAGTGCCGTCGCGATGCTTTCGCAGACCCGGACCACCTGGGTGAGGTCGAGATCGCCATTGGCACGGCTCGGCGTACCGACGCAGATGAGCGAGCAGTCGCTCCCGGCGACCGCCTCCGCGGCATCGGTGCTGGCACCCAGCAGCCCGGCGCGCACCCCATCGCGGATCAGCTCGGCGAGCCCGGCCTCCACGACCGGCGCCACGCCATCGTTGATCATCTTGGTCTTCTGCGGACTGGTATCGACCGCGATCACGCGGTGCCCGTCCGCCGCGAGACAGGCAGCAGAAACGGCCCCTACATAGCCGATTCCGAAGACCGATATACGCATCGTCGAAAAGTTCCCCGATCGAAAGCCGGCGCGCTGCTCACTCCACTCCTGAGGATACGACAGGCGCGACGGAATAGTCCCGCAATCGCGGCGCTAGAAGGCGTTCTTGCCGAAGGCGCAGACCGCTCCGGTCAGCAGCAGGATCTTCAGATCCAGCCACAGCGACCAGTTGTCGATGTAGTAGAGATCGAAGGCAACCCGCGACTGCAGCGCCTCCGGCGTCGAGACCGCGCCGCGATGTCCTTTGATCTGGGCGAGGCCGGTGATGCCCGGCTTCACCCGATGTCGGAAGGCATATTCGGCCACCACCTCGTAGTTCAGCCGGTCCTGGACCCGCATCTCGGTCGGCAGCGGCCGGGGCCCGACCAGCGACATGTCGCCCTTCAAGACATTGATCAGCTGCGGCAGCTCATCGAGGCTGGTGCGACGCAGGATGGCGCCGAGCGGCGTCACGCGCGGATCGTTGCGCTCGGTCTGCTTCATCGGACCCGAATTCGCCGGGTCCGCCCGCATGCTGCGGAACTTCAGCACATGGATGATGCGATTGCCGAGCCCGTGGCGCTCCTGGCGGAAGAAGACCGGACCGGGGCTCGAGAGCCGTACGGCGAGCGCGACCGTCAGCATGAGCGGCGCCAGGAGGAGCAGCAGGATCGCGGCGGCGGCGCGGTCGATCAGCTCCTTCAAGAAGCGCTGGGAGGCGCGGAGCGGGCGCTGGGCGAGCGAGGTCATCTGCAGCCCGGCCATCTCCTCGCCGGCGGCCTCGGGCACGCGGAAGCCGACGAGGTCGGGGGCGAGCGAAATCTCGACCGGCAGCTGCTTCAGCCGCTGCAGGATCGCGAGCAGCCGCTCCTCGGCGTGATGCGGAAGCGCGATGATGATGCGGTCGAGCGGCGCGCTGCGATAGTATTCGATGAGATCGGCGGTGGTGCCGCAGATGCGATGCGAGAGGCCGACCCGGTCCGGGCCGCGGCCGCGACGGTCGTCGAAGATGCCGACGACCTCGACGACGTCGGCCGCATTGGCCTCCAGCCATTCGGTCAAGCGACGCGCCGGCTCTCCGGAGCCGACGATGGCGATCTTGTGGGTCGCCAGATTGGCTGCCCGCCAGCGCAATAACACCGGCCGTGTCGCGCCGTGGACGGCCAAGGCGAAGCCGCCGCTCCAGGCCGCCCAATCCATCAGCCAGCGCAGCAGTGGCTCGCGACCGGCGCCCATGCCTATGCTGAGGAGACTTGAGACCAGCAACAACGCCAGGACTGGCCCGGCGATGCAAATGAAGACCGTCAGCAGCTGGGCGCCGACCGCACGTCGCATGAACCTGACCGTGTCATGGGCCGAGAGCGCGCGGCACAGCGCCAGGAACAATGCGCCGCCAAGGCAGAGCGCCAAGCCGGCCGGGAGCGTGGTCGGTGCGCGCTCTGCGATGAGTCCCGCGCGCCCGGCGATAACCAGGCCGGGGAGTGTGAAGATGATCCCATCAATCGCCAGGAAAGCGAGCGCCAGGATCGGCGGATCGATGAGGCGGGAGCGCGACCGGGCGGCGCGTTTCACGGGGCTGGTGTCGACGGCCTGGAGGAAGGACCCTTCCATCGGCGTGTATCTCCCTCAGCACAATTCCGGAGGCGCAGAAAACGAGCGGCACTCTCAGGCCCGGACATTTCGTTTTGTTACAGTCATTTGCCCATAGAGTCGATGTGCCGGAACATCTAGGCGGGGTCCCCCCTCTCGTAATCTTATACTATGGTGTAATGGGCTGAGGAATTGGTCTCAGCTCCCCTCGCGACGGCTGCCGGAACCGCGTAAGGTGCCCCCAGCAGCAGACCACACACGATTGTCGCACCGCCCGACCGAAGGTTCGAACGGGAGAGCGACACAGGAAAATACGTCGATGGGCCCCCGTTCCTTCGCCTCTCTCCGGCACGTTTGCTCCGCCGCGCGAAATCGGACGCACGGCGCCGACGGCACGGAAATTTTTGGCCGCACTTGCTCGAACTGCAGAAGGCGAACGGGCCCTGCGGCGTAAGATAATCGTGATGCCGAGAGCCTGTCCGTGCGCTTTCGTCCGTCACGTCGTTTGCTGGAGAGTCGCGCGTCTCTGGTTGAGGGATGACGATTAGAGAACGGAGAGCAGCTTGAGCGCTTCCTCGTCTTTGCCATCGATCCGTGAACTGCTGGCCGCGGTGTTCCGCAGCGCGCGCCTGCTCCTCGTGGCGTTGCTGGTGCCGCCGATCATCGCGGTCGCGCTCGCCTATGTGCTGCCGCCGGTGTATCAGGCCGACGCCAAGGTGCTGATCAAGCCGGGCCGCGAGTTCATACCCGTCACCAACATGGGCCAGAGCGATTTCGGCGGACCTTCGTCCAGCATGGCCGAGGTGGTGAAGTCCGAAACCGAGATCCTGAACAGCAAGGACCTGGCGCAGGAGACGCTCTCCAAGCTGACCGTGGGTGCGGTCTATCCGGATCTCGCCGCCGGCCCGGACCAGAGCGGGGCGATGCTTGACCGTGCAATCACCCAATTCGGCCGGCAGCTCCGCGTTGACCCGGTCGAGCTCTCGAATGTGGTCGAGGTCTCGTTCCAGGACAAGAACCCCGATGTCGCCAAGGCCGTGCTCAGTCAACTGCTCAGCAGCTTTGAAGCCCGCCACGTAACTCTCTACAGCACGGGGTTGACTGCGCCGATCGAGGCGCAGATCGCCGAGAAGCAGAAGGAGCTGCAGGAGCTCGACGCCAAGCGCGTCACCTACCAGAACGCCAACGGCGCCTTTTCCATTCCGGACCAGCGGGCCAGCCTGATCCAGCAGCGGGCACAGGTCTCGGCCCAGCTTCAGGACGCGCAGATCAAGGAGGGCGCACTCCAGGAGCAGATCACCTTCCTCAAGAAGAGCCGGGCCAACACGCCGCAAAGCGCCCAGCTGCAGAGTGAGACGGATCCGGCCTCGACCACGTCCAGCAATGCGTTGCAGCAGTTGATGGCGCTGCAGCAGAAGGAGCAGGAGCTCTTGCAGCACTATCAGCCGACGGCACCCGCTGTCGTGCAGATCCGCGCCCAGATCGCCCAGGCGGAGCAGTTCGTGAGGCAGGCCCAGTCGCAGGACAGCCGCAAAGTGCTGACCGGCGCCAACCCCCTGCTTGCCACCATCGATCAGCAGCTGCTGGCGGCGCAATCCGAGCTGACGCCGATCGATTCCCAGATCGCGGGGTACAAGGGCCAGCTCGCGTCGATCGACGACCAATTGAAGAAGCTGCAGGAGAGCGAGCTCCAGGTCGATGACCTGCAACGCCAGATCGAGAGCCTGACCGCCGACCTGCAGACGCTCCGCACCGATCTCGAGCAGTCTCGGCTGGCGCAGAACATGGACCAGGCCAAGGTTTCCAGCGTTACTGTCATCGACGCGCCGCGCGTCGATACGAAGCCGGTCTTCCCGAAGAAGCTCTATTTTGGCCTTGGCGGTCTCGTGCTCGGGATTGCCCTCGCCGGGATGATCGTTCTGCTGTCGCTCACCCTCAGCAACACCATCATCACGGTCGAGGGGGCGGAGCGGATCTTCGGCAAGCCGGTGGTCGCGGCGCTGCCCAATCTGAAGAGCCAGCCCGCTCAGTAGCGGCTGGCGCGCGCAAAAGGGGTCACGCGTGGACATCGCCTGGTATCTCCGACGTGTCCGCCGCATGTCCGCGGCCGAGGTCGTCTGGCGCGCGCGCGCGATTGCGATCCAGCAAGCCTGGCGCTTCCGCCGGCCACGCTCCGCCCCAGGAGCCATCAGCTTCGCCGGTGGACTGGTCGATGCGAACCTCACGGTCGATCCAGCGGCGCGGCGCCGATTGATTGCGGCGGCCGATGCGGTCTGCGCCGGACGCTGGCGCGTGCTGGGGCGCGATTTCGATACTTCGCCCGCCGATCCCGACTGGCATCGCGACCGCCTCGCCGACCTGCGATTCGACCCCGCCTGCTACTGTTTCGACGTGCCGTATCGCGATCCGAAGCGCGTCGGCAACGTGAAGGCCCTTTGGGAGCCGTCGCGGCTGCACCACGTGACTCTCCTGGCGGCCGCCTTCCGGGTCTCCGGTGACGGGCGCTATGCACGTCACGCCGCCGATCACTTGCGTTCGTGGTGGCGCGCCAACCCGCCGCTACGCGGCATTCATTGGCTGAGCGGGATCGAGCTCGGCATGCGCCTGATCGCCTGGACCTGGAGCCGCCGCCTGCTCGCGGACTGGCCCGACGTCGCAGCCCTGTTCGAGAACAATCCGGATTTCGCATTGCAGATCGAAGAGCACGAGCGCTGGCTCGCCGCGCTTCACAGCCTCGGCTCCTCAGCCAACAATCATTTGATCGCGGAAGCGGCGGGACTCTTCATTGCCACGACGGCGTTCGGGGGTTCGCCGGATCGCGCACGTTCGGATCGCGCGCGTCTGGCACGCAGCATTCTCGAGCGAGAGATTGCGGCACAGACTTTCGCCGACGGGCTCAACCGCGAACTTGCCTTCGGCTATCACGGCTATGTCCTCGGGCTCTTCTTGCTCGCCGCGGTCGAGGCCGAAGCCGCCGGCCGGCCGATGTCAGACGGCTATTGGGCCGCGATGACGCGGATGGCCGACGCGCTCGCCGCCAATCTCTCGGCGACGCGCGCAGGCGAGCTCGAAGCACCGCGCCAGGGCGACGGCGATGATGCAGTGGCCCTTCTGCTGGATGCGCCGGAAGCCGGACCGTGGTCGCCGCTGCTCGAGCTTTGCGGCGCAGTCGTCGGTGCGCCGGGCTGGTGGCCGGCGCCGCGCGGCAGGTCCGTGTTGGCGGCGCTGTTGGCGCCGCGCTCGGCCGGGCGACGTTCCTCCGCGCCACGCCCCCGGGTTCGCCCCGACCGTTTCCCCGAAGCCGGCGTGACCTTCCTGCGCAACCGAACGCTCGCCTGCCGCATCGACCACGGGCCCCTGGGCTTCCTCGCGACGTCGGCCCATGGTCACGCCGACGCTCTCTCCTTCGAGCTCTGGGTCAATGGCCAACCGGTGCTCGTCGATCCCGGCACCTATTGCTACCAGGGCGACCCGTTGTGGCGGCGCTACTTCCGCTCGACGCTCGCGCACAACACGCTGGAGATCGGCGGGGCCGACCAAGCCGTGCAAGCGGGAACGTTTCTCTGGTCGGGCAATCCCAGATCCTGGATCGTCGATGAGCGCGAGGTCGATGACACCGGCGAGATCATCCTCGCCCATGACGGTTATCGTCGGCTCAGCGGCGCACCGGTCCACCACCGGAGCTTCCGCCTCGATCGCCGCGATGGTCGTCTCGCCGTCGTCGACTGGGTCGAAGCGGCGATGCCAGTCGCGGTGCGGCTCGCCTTTCATCTTCATCCTGCGGTCGACGTGGTGCTCGAGGGTGGCACTGCGCATCTCCGCTGGCGCGAGGGTCGCGCCGCGCTCAAACTTCCCGCCTTGCTCAGCTGGAGCCTGCATCGCGGCGAGGAAAATCCCCCGCTCGGCTGGTATTCACCGGAATTCGGCGAGAAAACGCCGGCAACGGCCCTGGTCGGCGCCGGCTTGCTCGATCCGGGAGAGCGACTGGAAGCCACATTACGGCCGGATACCGCGGGATCGATCGTTGTTGAGACTCGTAGTGTCGAAGATCGGAACATCAAGGAACTCAGTGCATGAGCACCTTCCGTGACCACAACCGCGTGCTGATCGTGGTGCAGAACCTGCCGGTGCCGTTCGACCGGCGGGTTTGGCTCGAAGCCACCACCCTGGCGGCCAGCGGCTATCGGGTCAGCGTGATCTGCCCGAAAATGCGCGGCTTCAACGCCTCGCGCGAGACGCTGGAGGATATCGAGATCTTCCGCTATCCGCTGCCGATCGACGCCCAGGGCAAGCTCGGATTCGTGCTGGAGTTCGCTTGGTGCCTGATGCTGACGGCCTGGCTCAGCCTGAAAGTTCAGATCGCCGGGCGCGGCTTCGATATCCTTCATATCTGCAACCCACCGGAGACCTATTTTCCACTCGCCTGGTTCTGGCGCGCCTTCGGCAAGAAGTTCATTTTCGACCATCACGACCTCTCGCCGGAAATGTTCGCCGCGAAGTTCGATCGCCCGGCGACGCGCGCGGACGGTGGCACGCTGTTCCGCGCGCTGCTGTTCCTCGAGCGGATGACCTTCAAGGCGGCACAGGTCGTGATCACCACGAACGAGAGTCACAAGCGCATTGCAGTCGCGCGCGGCGGCAAGCGGCCGGAAGATGTGTTCATCGTCCGCTCCGGTCCGGATCTCTCGCGCTTCAAGGCCTATCCGCGCGACGACAAATGGCGCGGCGGCAAGCCTTATCTGATCGCCTATCTCGGCGAGATCTGCAAGCAGGACGGCGTCGACCACCTGGTGCGCGCCGTGAAGATCCTGCGCGACGAGCTGGGACGCAAAGACGTCCATTGCATCTTCATGGGTGGCGGGCCGCACCAGAAGGCGATCGCAGAATATGCAGTCGAGATGGGCGTCACCGACATCTGCCACTTCACCGGGAGGGTCAGCGACGAGGACCTCTGCCGCGTGCTGTCCTCGGCCGATCTCGGCATCGATCCCGATCCCAAGAACGCGTGGTCCGATCAGAGCACGATGAACAAGGTGATCGAGTACATGTATTTCGGCCTGCCGGTGCTCGCCTATGACCTGCACGAAACCAGGGTCTCCGCCGGCGATGCCGGGATGTTCGTGACCGCCAACGACGAACGGGCGCTCGCCGAAGGCATCGTCACGCTGCTGGACGATCCCGAGCGGCGACGGAGCATGGCCGAATTCGGCCAGAAGCGCGTGCGCGAGGCGCTGGCCTGGAGCTACTCGGTGCCTCCGCTGCTGGCCGCGTATCGCACCGTACTGGGCGGCCGCGAAGCTATCCCCGCCGGATTCTCTTCCGAGGCGATGCCGTGATTCCACTGCGCCTCTCCTTCGGACAATGGTCGCCGGTGATCCGGCGGCTGGAAGGTGAGCTCGGGAAAGGCGCCGTTGCACTCACCTTCGACGACGGGCCGGAGCCGTCGAGCACGCCGGCACTGATCGCGGCGCTCAAAGCCGCCGGCGCCAAGGGGAGCTTCTTCCTCTGCGGGATCCGGGCCGAGCGTCATCCGGAGTTGGTCCAGGCGCTGGTGGCGGAAGGCCACGACATCTATGCCCATGGCTGGGATCACCGTCGATATGCCGATGGCGAGGCCGAGGATGCAACCGCGGCGATGGCCCGCACCGAGGCGCTGTTGCAGCGCCACCGTCCGACGCCCGGGACCTATCTTCTGCGCCTGCCCTATAATGCCGGGCTCCGCTCGCCCGCCATGCATCGCGCGCTGCGGCAATTTCATCCGGACGCGCAATTCGCCTGGTGGAGTCACGCCGTCGCCGACTATTCGATCGCGGCCGAGGAGCGGCCCGAGGCCGAGATCCGTCAGGCCTGTTCGGACGCCGTCGCCCGAGTGGCGGCCCGCCCCGATCTCGAAGGCGGCATCCTGCTGCTGCACGATGCGGCAATCACCGAGCCGCTCGGCCCTGCCGCGCTGACGACGCGCATCCTGCTGCCGGAGCTCCTGCAGAGGCTGAAACTGCGCGGCCTCCGCGGCATCGCTCTGCCGCCCCGTACAACGGCGACGGCCCTCGCGCGATTCGCCTTCCGCTCGCCCGAGCCCTACACGGTGCGACCGGAATTCACCGCGCGGCCGCGCGCCAGCACGCCGTCAGCCGCTGCAGAAATGGCGTGAAATCGAGCGTCTCGCGGAAGCGGGCGAGCGCGTTGGCACCGAGCCGATGCCGCAATTCCGGATCGCCGATCATCCGCTCCAGGGCTCGTGCCAGCGCCTGATCGTCGCCGACCGGCACGATCAGCCCTTGTTCGCCGTCGTTCAGGATGTCGGGTATCGATCCGACCGGAGTCGCGATCACGGGCACGCCCCAGGCGAAGGCCTCGACGATCGCCATCGGCAGGCCCTCGGCTTCGGAGGGCAGGACCAGCGCTGCGGCGCGGGCGAGGCGCTGATGCGCCTCCCGCTCCTCCAGCCAGCCGGGGAAGCTGACGCGGGCGGACAAGCCAAGGCGTTCGGCCTCGGCGCGTAAAGGCGCGGCATCGCCGTCGCCGGCGATCTCGGCACGCCATTCGAGGTTGGAGCGGGCGAGAGTTGCCAGCGCCTTCAACAGCACGGGCACGCCCTTGCGCGTGCCGAGCCTTCCCAGGAACAGGATCAACGGCGGGCTCGCCTCCGGCGCCCGCGGCGGGCGCGAGGCGCTGGCATTGGCGAGAACAAGGATCCGTGACGCGGGGAGGCCGAAGCTCGCCGTAACGAAATCGCGCCACACGGTGCCGAGCACGATGACGGTGCGCGCATCGTGAAACATCCGGTCTATGCTGCGCCGCTGCCGCGCGCCCACCCCGCGATAGTATTCATGGAACAAGGCGCCATGGAGATGGATCACGGTCGCATGGCCAAGCCGGACCGCGAGCCAAGTGAGTGCGATCTTCCGCAGCGTGCTGCCCTTGGAGGCGAGATTGACATGGCAGACGCATCGTCCGGCCGCCAGCCGCGACCAGACCAGCCTGAGGGCCGCGAAGGCGCAGTAGGCCGGCGCGAAGACGATGCTGCCCGGGCCGCGCGTCGTCAGGAAGCGCACGTCGAGATCGGGAGCCGCATCCGAGACGCGCCGCCGGATCTCGTCCATCAACCGGTCGATGCCGCCCATGCCGCCGGGGCCGAGCGGCGTCAGCACGAGCACGGTCAGCCGCCGCCGACCGGAGCGCGCGCGATCCGCAGCGCTCATGCGCGGGCGAGGTGGCTGATGAAGGGCGGAGCCTTGCCGCTCGCCAGCCGATAGGGCGATTCGCGGACCTCGATGCGGAGACCGATCGAGCGCGGCGCCTTGAGATAGAAGTTGTGCCGCACGGCCTCGACGGTGCGCTCCGAAAAGCGCGCATT
>Ga0335070_10004408_pt1 | contig 16464 bp, 11 predicted proteins | sample Lox_Sample_13_FD_206722 | JGI IMG/M metagenome (GOLD analysis project Ga0335070, IMG submission 206722) | Soil microbial communities from Loxahatchee National Wildlife Refuge, Florida, United States - Lox_Sample_1.3 | ecosystem: Environmental > Terrestrial > Soil > Wetlands | place: USA... | reverse complement strand
TCGATCTCGTCCGCCGTGTTGTAGTGGAGGAGGCCGACCCGGAGCGCGTCGTCCGGGTACGGGAGCTTCTCGCGCAGGCCGAGCGAGTACCACGTGTCGTGCGACCAGACGCCGTAGCCGCGCTCGCCGAGGCGGCGGGCGGCGTCGGCCGCGGACACGCCCTCGACGTTCAGCAGGAACGTCGCGACGCGGCCCTCCATCGTCTGCAGCCCGTAGACGGTCGCCGACTCCGGCAGGCCGTCGAGAAAGCGCCGCCCGAGCTCCCGCTCGTAGTCGCGCACCGCCTCCATCCCGCCGATCGACTCGAGGTATGCGATCGTCGCGGAGAAGCCGGCGAGCAGCTCGTACGGCGCCGTGCCCGGCTCGAAGCGCCGGCCGACGGGCTCCAGCGGCGCCGGCCGCGCCTTGTAGGGCCGCCAGGACTCGAGCAGCTCGTGCCGCCCGTACGCGATCCCGAGGTGCGGGCCGCAGAACTTGTACGCGGAGGTGATGAAGACGTCGCAGCCGAGCGCCTGCACGTCGACGGGCTCGTGCGCCGCGTACTGCACGGCGTCGACCCAGCAGAGCGCGCCGGCCTCGTGCGCCAGCTCGGAGACGCGCGCGACGTCGACGATCGTGCCGACCGCGTTGGACGAGGCGACGCAGGCGACGACGCGCACGCGCTCGTCCAGCTTCCGCGCGAGGTCGTCGTAGTCGAGTCGCAGGTCCTCGGTGACGTCGATCCAGTCGACGGCGAACCCGCGGTCGGCGGCGAGCTCGATCCACGGCGCGACGCCGCCGTCGTGGTCGAGGCGCGAGACGAGGATCCGGTCTCCCTCCCTCCAGTCCCGCGACGCCGTGCGCGAGAGCGAGAAGTCGAGGACGGTCATGTTCTGCCCGAAGATCACGTCGTCGGGCGCGCAGCCGAGGAAGCGGCCGGCGTCGTCGCGCGCGGTCGCGAGGATCCGCTCGACGCGCTTGCTCGTCTCGTAGTTCGCGCCGACGTTCGCCGACGCCTCGCGCAGCGTCCGCGCGATCGCCTCGCCGACCTCGTCGGGAACCTGCGAGCCGCCGGGCGCGTCGAGGAAGACGAAGCCGCCGCCCCGCAGCGACGAGAACCGCCGCCGGACCGCCTCGACGTCGAGTAGCGTCGTGCTCATGGAGCGAGCGTACCTGGGCGAGACGGGAGTGCGCATCACCCGGCTGATCCTCGGCTGCGGGAACTTCGGCGGCGTCGGCTCGGCGCCCGCCTTCTTCGGCAAGGGCGAGAGCAGGGACGAGGCGTTCGTGCTGATGGACGCGGCCTGGGAGGCGGGGATCCGCACCTTCGACACGGCCGACGCGTACGGCGGCGGGCGCAGCGAGACGTGGATCGGCGACTGGCTCCGCACGAAGGGAGCCGACGTCCGCGACTCGATCGTGCTCTCGACGAAGACGTTCAACCCGATGGGCGAGGGCGAGGACCGCGGCCTTGCGCCCGCGCGCGTGAAGCGCCAGCTCGAGTCGAGCCTGCAACGGCTCGGCGTCGAGCGGGTCGACATGGTCCTCACCCATGCGTGGGACGACGACGTGCCGATCGCGGAGACGGCGGGCGCGCTCGACGAGCTCGTCGCGGACGGGAAGGTCGGCGCCTACGGCCTGAGCAACGTCGACGGCGCGCAGCTCCGCGACGCGCTCGCGGCCGGCGCCTTCGGCTGGGTGCAGAACTCGTACTCGTTGCTCGACCGCGAGCCCGAGCAGGAGGTGCTGCCGCTCTGCGCGGAGCGCGGGCTCGGATTCACGCCGTTCAGCCCGCTCGCGGGCGGGTGGCTCACCGGCAAGTACCGGCGCGGGGAGGAGGCGCCGCCGGGCTCACGGATGACGACGAGACCCGAGCCGTACCTGCACCTGCGGGACGAGGCGGTCTACCGCGGGCTCGACGGCCTCGCTGCCGCCGCGGCCGAGCGCGGCGTCTCGCCGGCGGCGCTCGCGATCGCCTGGCTCCTCGCCGACCCGCGCGTCACCGGCGTCGTCGTCGGGCCGCGCCGTCCCGACCAGCTCGAGCCGCCGCTCGCCGCGCTCGGCGTCGAGCTCGGCGAGGACGAGCGGGACGCGCTCACCGGCCTCTTCGGCTAGCCCCCGAGCTCGACGTCGACGTGCACGACCGAGCCGACGGCTCCGGCCGGCACGAGGTTCCCGAAGACCTCGCGGCCGTCGACGGTCAGCCCGTGCACGCCGCCGCTCACGTGCCGCGGGTTCCGCACGCCGATCTCGTAGACGACCCCGCGGAAGCGGCGGGTGACGTGGAAGGAGTCCCACCCGGGCGGGATGCACGGGTCGACGCGCAGGCCGCCGTAGTCGGGCCGGATGCCGAGGATGCCCTGGGACAGGGCGACGAGCGCCCACGCTGCGGTTCCGGTCAGCCACGAGTTCTTCGCCTCGCCCGGCGTCGCCGCGTCGGGCCCGGCGATCATCTGCGCGAACGCGTACGGCTCGCTGCGATACGTCTCGATCCGGCTCTCCCTCGTCGCGGGGCAGATCGCGAGATACGAGTCGAGCGCGCGGTCGCCCTCGCCGAGCAGGCACCAGCAGAGCGTGATCCACGGGTTCGTGTGGCAGAAGACGCCGCCGTTCTCCTTGTAGCCCGGCGGATAGCTCGTGATCTCGCCGAGCTCGGGGTGGTAGCGCGTGTACGCCGGCTGGACGAGGACGACGCCGTCCTCCTTCGCGAGCAGCTCCTGCACGCTCTCGAGCGCGCGCCGCGCGCGTCCGTTCTCCGCGCCCGCGCCGCCGAGCACGCACCACGCCTGGCTCTCGACGAAGATCCGGCCTTCGTCGCAGACGTGCGAGCCGACCGGGCTCCCCGCGGCGTCGAACGCGCGGAGATACCACGCGCCGTCCCACGCCTCGGCCTCGACGGCGGCGAGCATCTCGTCGTACGCCGCGAGCAGCCGCGCCTCGTCCTCGGGCCGGTCGAGGTGCGTGTACAGCCGCGCCAGCTCGCGCGCCGCGTAGAGGAACAGCCCGGCGATCATCGCCGACTCCGCGCGCGATCCCTCGACGTCGCCCGCGGTCTGGAACGACTCGTCGGGATCGGTCGAGAAGCAGTTCAGGTTGAGGCAGTCGTTCCAGTCGGCGTGCCCGATCAGCGGCAGCCCGTGCTTGCCGCGGTTCGCGAGCGTGAACGCGATGCTCGTCTCGAGATGGTGGAGGAGGTCGTCGCGACTTCCCGGCACGTCGGCGTAGCCGACAGGCTCCGCCAGGATCGACGCGTCGCCCGTCTCCTTTATATATGCGCACGTCGACACGACCAGCCAGAGCTGGTCGTCGTTGAAGCCGCCGCCGATCTCCGCGTTCCCCTTCTTCGTCAGCGGCTGGTACTGGTGGAAGCAGGTGCCGTCGGAGAGCTGCGTCGCCGCGAGGTCGAGGAGCCGCTGCCGCGCGCGCTCGGGGACGAGGTGCACGCAGCCGAGCAGGTCCTGGTTCGAGTCGCGGAAGCCCATGCCGCGGCCGATCCCGCTCTCCCACAGGCTCGCCGAGCGCGACAGGTTGAACGTCGCGATCACCTGCGACTGGTTCCACGTGTTCAGCATCCGGCGCACCAGCGTGTCCGGGCAGTCGACCTGGAGACCGTCCAGGAGGACGCGCCACCGCTCGCGCAGCGCGTCGAACGCGGTCCACACCGCGCCCGGCTCCGCATAGCGGGCGAGCAGCGCGTGGCCCGCGGCCCGGTCCACCGTGGGGCCGGGCTGCTCGAGGAGCGCGAGCACGAACGCGAACGTCTCCTCCTCGCCCGGCTCGAGCCGGAGGTCGAGCTGGTGCGAGCCGACCGGGTTCCAGCCGTGCGCGACGCTGTTGAATGCGCGGCCGGCCAGCGGCACCGCCGCCTCCTGCAGCCCGTTGTGGACGCCGACGAAGACGTCGCGGTTCGTGTCGAAGCCGGTCGGCTCCCGCGTGCAGCCGAACAGGGTGCAGTGGTCGCGCCGCTCGCGGAGGCCGGTCGTGTGGTAGATCGCGGCGCCGTCGATCTCGACCTCGCCGATCGAGTACGTGCGCTGGAAGTTCGTCATGTCGTCGAGCGCCTCGTACAGGCAGAACTCGACGTAGGAGAACAGCGTCACGTCCTTCGTGACATGGCCCGTGTTCCGGACGGTCGTCTTCCAGATCTCCGCCCTCTCGCCCGGCGGGACGAAGAAGAGCAGCTCGACCTCGATCCCGTCCCGCGCCCCGACGATGCGCGTGTAGCCGAGCCCGTGGCGGCACTCGTACCGGTCGAGCGGCGTCTTCGTCGGCTTCCAGCCCGGGTTCCAGACGGTGCCGCCGTCGTTGACGTAGACGTACCGGCCGACGGAGTCGAGCGGCGCGTCGTTGTAGCGGTAGCGCGTCAGCCGGCGGAGCCGTGCGTCGCGCCAGAACGTGTAGCCGCCGCCCGTGTTCGTGCACAGGCCGAACAGGTCGTCCTGGCCGAGGTAGTTCAGCCACGGCAGCGGCGTGTCCGGCCGCGCGACGACGTACTCGCGCGCGGCGTCGTCGAACCGGCCGTAGCGCTCGGTCAGCTCGAGCGGCCTGCGCTCATCGGCGGAGCGGCGCCGGCGCGGTGCCGGCGGGCGATGAAGTCGCGGTACCAGTAGAAGCTCCCTTTCGGAATGCGACGGAGGGTGGGGAAGTCGACGTAGACGAGCCCGAACCGCTTCCAGTAGCCGACGTTCCATTCGAAGTTGTCGAGCAGCGACCAGACGAAGTAGCCGGTGACGGGCACGCCCGCCTCGACCGCGCGCGCGACCGCGTCGACGTGCTCGGCGAGGTATGCCTGGCGCTCGGGATCGCGCACGTGGCCGTCGTGGCCGACCGCATCACCGAACCAGGTGCCGTTCTCGGTGACGACGATCGCGGGCGGCGCGTAGTCGTCGCGCAGCCGCAGCAGCAGGTCGGTGAAGCCCTGCGGCGAGACGACGAGCTCGACCTGGGCGGGCGCGCGCACGACCTGGCGGACGTAGTAGTTGACGCCGAGGAAGTCGAGCGGTGCGGCGATCGTCCGCAGGTCACCCTCGTCGAGGTCGCCGCCGAAGGGCTGCGGCAGGTCGTCCGGATACTCGCCGCGGAAGATCGGGTCGAGGAAGAGGCGGTTCGCCCTCCCGTCGACCGCGTGCGCGGCGGCGCGGTCGGCGGGGAGGTCGGTCGCGGGAACCGCGTCCGTCAGGTCGAGCGCGATCCCGACCTTCGCGCCGGGGACGTCCCGGCGGATGACCGTGGCCGCGAGCCCGTGCGAGAGCAGCAGGTGGTGCGCGGCGGCGAGCGCGTCCGCGCCGCTCGCGCGCCCGGGCGCGAACGAGCCGTCGCCGTAGCCGAGCCACGACATCACGCGCGGCTCGTTGTGCGTCGTCCACCAGGCGACGCGGTCGCCGAGCCGGCCGACGACCGCCTCGGCGTACTCGGCGAACGCCTCGGCGGTGGCGCGCACCGGCCAGCCGCCCGCGTCCTCGAGCTTCTGCGGCAGGTCCCAGTGGTACAGCGTCGGCCACGGCTCGATCCCGGCCTCGAGCAGCGCGTCGACGAGCCGCTCGTAGAAGTCGAGCCCCGCCTCGTTCACCCTGCCGCGGCCGTCGGGGAGGACGCGCGGCCACGCGATCGAGAAGCGGAACGCGTCGAGCTCCAGCTCCCGCATCAGCTCGATGTCCTCCGGATAGCGGTGGTAGAAGTCGCAGGCGATCTCGCCGCTCTCGCCGTTCCGCACCGCGCCGGGCAGCGTGCAGAAGCGGTCCCAGATGCTCTCGCCGCGACCGTCGGCGCCGACGGCGCCCTCGATCTGGTACGCGGACGTCGCCACGCCCCAGAAAAACGGCGGCCCGAACTGCGGCGGGAACGGGCTCTGCTGGTCGGTCATCGTCACGACGTTCGGACCTGCGCCGCCAGGTGGTCCTTCTCGACCTCGACGAGCTCGGAGCCGTCGCCGTCGGACGGGAGGACGAGCCGGCCGGCGTCGGCGTAGTGCTGCTCGTCGGACTGCGAGGCCGAGAGCTCCGTGATCTGCGCCTTCAGCTCCGGGTCGAGCTCCTCCCACTTCGAGTGGAGCTGCGGGACGGACGCGAGCAGCATCTTCGTGTACGGATGCTGCGGGTTGCCGAACACCTTCTCCGTCGCACCCATCTCGACGATCGCGCCGCGCCGCAGGATGATGGTCCGGTCGCTGATGTAGTTCCCGAGCGAGAGGTCGTGCGTGATGAAGACGATCCCGAGCCCGCGCTCCTTCAGCTCGCCGAGGAGGTTCAGGACGTCGATACGCGTCGACGCGTCCAGCATGCTGATGATCTCGTCGGCGACGAGGAACTTGATGTCGAGCAGCAGGGCGCGCGCGATCAGCAGCCGCTGCAGCTGCCCGCCGCTGAGCTGGTGCGGGAACTTGTTCAGCACCTGGACCGGATCGAGCGAGACCGCCTCGAGCGACGCCGCGACCTTGCTCTGCCATTCCGCGCGTGGGACGCCGGGGAAGAACGATTGGCGGATGAGGTTGAAGACGCGGTCGGCCTTGAAGATCGGGTTGTACGAGCTGAAGGGATCCTGGAAGACGCCCTGCGTCGTCCGGTAGTACGTCTTCAGGCTGCCGCGCTTCAGCCCGGCGATATCGACCCCGTCCCAGGTGATCGTCCCCCGCGTGACCGACGACAGGCGCAGGATCATCTTCCCGATCGTGCTCTTGCCGCTGCCGCTCTCCCCGATCAGCGAGATCACCTCGCCGGGCTGCACGTCGAAGCTGACGTCGCGGACCGCGAGCAGCTCCTTGCCGCCGAACGCGCCGACCTTGTAGACCTTCGAGACCCTGTCGAGCTTCAGCACCGGCATGGCGCTAGGCGGCCTCCTCCCAGCAGGCGACGAAGTGCTCGTCCTCGACCTCGACGAACGGCGGCGCCTCGAGGCACTTCTTCGACGCGAGCGGGCACCGGTCGCGGAACCGGCAGCCCTGCGGCGGGTTCAGCAGTCCGGGAGGCGTGCCCGGAATGCCGGTCAGCTTCTTCTCCGCGTAGCGGATTCCCACCTCGGGAAGCGACGAGATCAGCAGCCGCGTGTACGGGTGGCGCGGCGACGAGATGATCGTCTCGCCCGACGCCTTCTCCGCGAGACGGCCGGCGTACATGATCAGGATCGTGTCCGCGATCTGGTAGAGGATCGACAGGTCGTGCGTGATCACCATCAGGCTCTTCACGAAGCCGCGATCGCGGAAGCCGACGAGCGTCTCCCCGACGGCCTTCTGCGTCGAGACGTCGAGCGCGGACGTGATCTCGTCGGCGATGAGCAGCGACGGGTCCAGCAGGGTCGAGAGCACCATCACCGTGCGCTGCTTCATCCCGCCCGAGAGCTCCATCGGGAACATTCCCAGCACCGCGGGATCGAGCCCGACGAGCTCGAGCCGGCGCCGGAGCTCGGGGAGCTCCTGCTTCGGGCTCACACCGTGGGCGGTGAGGAGGTCGGCCGTCAGGTCGCCGATCTTCCGCGTCGGGTTGAGCGCACTCATCGCGTACTGCGGCACGATCGAGATCTTCTTGAAGCGGAAGGCGTTCATCCCGAGCGTGTCCCAGATCGGGAGCTCGGTTCCGTCGAGCGTGGCGTGACCGCCGACGTAGCGCATGCGCGTGTCGAAGCGGATCAGGCTGTTCCCGAGCGTCGACTTGCCGCACCCCGACTCGCCGGCGAGCCCCATGATCTCTCCGTCCGCGACCGAGAACGTGACGCCGTCGAGCGCGCGCACGTCGCCGGCGAGCGTGCGGTAGTAGACCTTGAGATCGTCGACGAGGAGGCTCATCGGCTCACAGCTCGCGCAGCTTCGGGTTGAAGACCTCGTCGAGCCCCACGTTCATGACGTAGAGCGAGCCGACGACCGCCATGATCGCGAGGCCCGGCGGAACGAACCACCACCAGAGCCCGAGCTGCAGCGCCGCGTTCTGCACCGACAGCTGCATCATCATCCCGAGCGAGATCGTGCCCGACGGACCGAGGCCGATGAAGTCCAGCGTCGCGGCGATGAGGACCGCGCCTCCGAACAGGAGGATGAACATCATGAAGAGGTAGGAGCTCATGTTCGGCGCGATCTCCTTGAAGATGATCTGCCGGCTGCTGCGCCCGCTCATGCGCGCCATGTCGACGAAGTCGCGCGAGACGAGCGAGAAGGTCTGCGCTCTGAGAGCGCGCGCCGCCCAGGGCCACGACGTCAGCCCGATGAAGACCGCCTCCGTGAGGATTCCGCGCACCTGGAGGTACGCGGCGATCACGAGCAGGAGCGCGAACGTCGGGATGACGAGGACGACGTTCGTGATCATGTTCAGGATGTCGTCGACGACGCCGCCGCGATAGCCCGCGGTGAACCCGACGACCATCCCGATTCCCGCCGCGATGCCGCCGCCGAGCGCGCCGACGATGAACAGCAGCCGCAGTCCGGTGACGAACTGCGCGAAGACGTCCTGGCCCTGCATCGTCGTCCCGAACCAGTAGCCGTCCTTCGTGGTCGGCGCCGAGGAGAGCACGCCGCCGTAGTCGAGCGGTCCATGCTGCGCGAGGAACGGCCCGACGATCGCGAACAGGAGCATGGTCAGGGTGACGCTGAGCCCGAAGACGAGCTTGCGGTTCCGCAGCGCGAAGTGAAGCGTCTCGCGGAAGCCGCTCATGTGCTTCGCGTCGGGCTCGACCGGGGGCTCGAGCTCCGAGACGAGATCGGGCGGCTCGGCGAGCTTGCCGGAGGTGCTCACGACCCACTCCCCTGCATCCCGATGCGCGTCCTCGGGTCGACGATGATGTAGACGATGTCGACGACGAAGTTGGCGATGAGGACGCCGATGATGATGAAGAGGAAGATGCCCTGGATCACGAAGTAGTCCTCGTTCGTGATCGCCCGGTAGATCTGGTAGCCGAGACCGGGATACGAGAAGACGATCTCGGTCACGAGCGCGCCGGCGATGACTGCGCCGAGCGTGAGCGCGAGGCCCGTGATCTGCGGCAGCAGCGCGTTGCGGAAGGCGTACTTGCGGATGAGCCGCTGCGGCGCTCCGAGCGCCTCCAGGTAGTGGGCGTAGTCGGCCTCGAGCTCGTAGATGATCAGGTTCCGCATGCCGATCGCCCAGCCGCCGAACGCGACGAGGAAGAGCGAGAGGAACGGCAGGAACCAGTGGTAGGCCAGGCTCGAGACGAAGGCCCATGACCACTCTCGCGTGGCCGTCGGGTCGTAGGCGAACCCGACCGGGAACACGTGCCAGACGACGGCGAACACCCACGAGAGGAGAATCGCGAGCCACATGTAGGGCGTCGCGGTCAGCGCGTATCCGAACGGCAGCAGCGTGTTGTCGAGCGTCTTCCTGCGCGCGGCGAGTGCGCCGAACTTGTTCCCCGCGTACCAGCTCAGCAGGGTCGCCGGGATCAGCAGCCCGAGCGTGTACGGAAGCGCGTGCAGGATGATCGTCGTCACCGGCGTCGGGAACTGGAGGATGCTCGTGCCGAGGTCGCCGTGGAAGAGGGAGACCCAGAAGTACCAGTACTGCTTCCAGAGCGGCAGGTCGAGGTTGAACGCGCGCATGTAGTGGTGGTAGAGGTTCTGCGCGACCCGGGGATCCTGGACCTGGATCCGCCCGACCAGCGTCAGGACGGGGTTGCCCGGCATCAGGTGCGGGATCGCCCAGTCCACCGTGACGGCGACGACGAACGTGACGGCGTAGATGCCGAGCTTCCTCAGGAAGTAGCCTCGCACGAGGTCTCCGGGTCAGTCGTGTCGGGGAAGAGTCACCGCTCCTCCCGCTGCCGGGTGCAGGCAGGAGGAGCGGTGATCGGTCATTCGTCGACCTCTACGCCTTCGGCGCGAGGTGCGTGATGACGTCGATGCCCGTCATCTGCAGATACCCGTTCCACATCACGGGTGTGTACTGCCGCGCGCTTGTCGAGGACGGCCAGTTCGTCCAGTACTTCGAGACGAACTGCGCCCACTGGCCGTTGTACCAGAGGGGGATGATCGGCAGCTGCTGCATCAGGATGGTCTCGAGCTTGCTGTTGATCTCCTTGATCGCGGCCGTGTTCTGCGGTGGGGTCGCGTCCAGCTTCTGGACGAGCGCCCACGCCGTCTGGTTCTCGTAGCGTCCGAAGTTGAAGTTCGTCTGCCCCGTGCCGGTCGTGAGGATCGGCAGGTGGTAGATGCCGTTCCAGTACGTCCACGGGTTGTCGCTGATCTGGTAGTTGTTGTCGACGACGAGGTCGTAGTTGCCCGTGTTGCGGTCATCGCGCCAGGTGTTGTAGTCCTTCACCTTCGCCGTGATCTGGATCCCGGCGGCCTTTGCGGACGAGATGATCATGTCGCGGGCGGCCTCCCAGTCGGACCAGCCCTGCGGCACCGACAGATCGAGATTGATCTTCGTGCCGTCCTTGTTCATGAAGTAGCCGGAGCTGTCCTTCTTGTAGCCGGCCGCCGTCAGCATCGCCACGGCCTTCGCCGTGCTGTACGAGAACCCGTACTTCTTCACCGCCGAGGTGTCGATGTACTTGCTCCACGTCGGCAGGAGCCCGCTCGGGCTCGCCGGCAGGACGAGGTTGCCGTAGTCCTGCGTGACGATCTGGTTGACGTTGATCGCCGTCGCGAGGGCCTTGCGGAACACGGGGTCGTTCAGCGGCTGATGCGTCGTGTTCGGCTCGAGCCACGCCGTGTTCGCCGACAGCATGTACGGCGCCTTCTTGTAGTACGTCAGGACCTTGCCCGAGTTGACGAGCGACTGGACGCCCGGCAGGTAGTTGTTGTTCAGGTCCTCGACGCCCGCCAGCACCGCCGACAGGCTGTTCGTGTTGCTCGTGTTGACGAGGTCGATGATGTACTTCGGCTTCGGCGACGGGGACACGCCGAGCTTGGCCGCCCACCAGTTCGGGTTCTTGTCGTACACGACGCGGGTCGTCGGGTCGAAGCCCGCCGTGTCGAACGTGTACGGCCCGGTGCCGATCGGGTTGGCCGGGCTGTAGGTGGTCAGCTTCGCCGCGTCGGTGATCGCCGGCCGCGCCTGCGCCGGGTTCACCATCGGCATGTTGTACATCATGTTCTGCCACTGCACGTAGTTCGGGGTGGACTTGAACGTCACGGTCACCGTGTTGCCCTTCGGAACGATCCTCTGGACGTTGAGGTAGAGGTTGTTCCACGGGTTCGTGTTGAACCGTGCGAGGTTGAGGTTGAACGCGACGTCAGCCGCCCCGAATGCCTGCCCGTTCGACCACTTGACTCCCGGTCGGACGTTGATCACGTACTTGTTGCCCACGAACGACGCGTTCGACGCCAGCCAGGGGATGTACTGACCCTTGATCGGGTCGAAGCGGAGCAGGGTCTCGTAGAGGAGCCCGACGGTGCCGGTGGCCGCGCCGCCGACCCAGGGGTTCGTCCCCGTGATGTTGCCCCACTGCGAGCCGCTCGTGATCAGGGTCTGATTGCGCGGATACCCGGCGAGCGGACTCTTCCGTTGCGCGCCCGCCCCGCCGGCTGTCGCGAACACGGTCGCGACGAGGGCGATCACGCCCAGGCCGACGGCCGTGCGCCTCCAAATGCGTTTCATGTGCGTCCTTCTCCTTCCCTTGCCCACACCTGCCCGGCGAGGTCCGGGCCCCCGGATTCGGAACCGGTACCGATATGTCTGGATCCGGCGCCTTCGGTTCCCCATGCGGGAATTCCCTGATCTGCGGGACCCGGCGGTGTGCCTATATGCCCGTCGATGGGTAAGCGGTTACAGCCGCCGCCGGGCCGTGCGAAGGCGCAGACGATCCGCGACATCGCCCGCGAGGCGGGCGTCTCTGTCGCGACGATCTCCCGCGTGCTCAACAAGCAGGCGGGCGTCGCGCCGGAGACCCGGGACGCGGTGCTGCGGGTGATCGAGCGGACCGGGTTCACGACGAACCCGACCGCACGCGGGCTCGCGGGAGCGCGCACGGGGCTCGTCAGCGTGACCCTGCCGATGCTCCAGTCGTCGTACTTCGGGAACCTCACCTCGAGCGTCGTCGAGGCGCTCCACGAGCACGACCTGCGCGCCGTGATCAGCCCGACGTTCCACCAGCACGACCGCGAGGTGGGCCTGCTCAACCGGCTGATCCACGGGACGACCGAGGGGGCGATCCTGATCCTCCCGTCCGAGTCGGCCGACGAGCTGCACCAGCTCGGCGAGCACGGGTTCCCGTACGTCGTGATCGATCCGAGGGCGCCGATCCCCGAGGAGGCCCCGTGCGTGTCGGCGGGCAACGTGGCCGGCGCGCGGGACGCGACCCTTCACCTGCTCGAGCTCGGCCATCGCCGGATCGGCGCGATCACGGGCCCGCGCGGCTGGAACGCGACCGAGGAGCGCCTGCACGGGTTCTACGGCGCGCTCGCCGGCGCGGGCGTGCTGCCCGAGGAGGAGCTCCAGGTCGAGTCGGACTGGACGCTCGAGGGCGGCCTTGCCTCCGGGCGGCTTCTCCTCGACCTGCCGCGGCCGCCGACGGCGATCTTCGCCTTCAACGACAACCTCGCGATCGGCGCCATCCAGGTGGCCCGGGCGCGGGGCCTGCGCGTGCCCGAGGACGTCTCGGTCGTCGGCTTCGACGACTCGGACGAGGCGCCGCTGCTCACCCCGGCCCTCACCTCGGTCCGGCAGCCGCTCGCGGAGATGGGCCGGATCGCCGTCGGGATGTTGATGCGGCTCCTCGACGGCCACCAGGTCGACGCGCTCACCGTCGAGCTCCCGACCCGCCTCGTCGTGCGCGAGTCGACGGCGCCGGTTTTTCGACTACCCTGAGGCGGTGCGCCGAGCCGGGGTCCTCGTCCTCATCGTCAGCGTGCTCGCGATCGCCCCGGCAGCGACCGCCGACGGCACGACGCCGAACCCGAGCTGGCTGCCGCATCCGGCGGACGCCACCTGGGAATACCAGTGGACGGACAGCGTCTACAACACGACGCCGACGAAGGAGAAGGTCACCGTCGACAAGTCGTCCACGGCCTCGAGCTTCAAGCTCGACTGGACGACGGACGGCGAGAACAACGACCCGGCCGCGCCGGCGAGCGCCGGCAGCGTGTCGTTCCAGGAGAGCTCGCTCGGCCTCGTCAACACCGACTGGTCGAGCAACCCGCCGCCGTCGAGCTTCCCGATCCTCTGCGCCTCGCTCGCCTCGTGCGGGAACAGCCTCGCGAGCACGTACTACAACGTCATCTGGGGCTCGCGGGCGCCGACGCTGTTCGAGCCGGTGCTCCAGGGCACGGCCTGGTCGACGACCGGCGGTGCGCAGAACGACGTCGCGAGCTCGAACAGCTACGCCGGCACCGAGATGGTGACCGTGCCGGCGTTCTCGCAGCCGGTGCTCGCCGCGAAGGTGCGCTCGCAGATCACGCAGGCCGGCGCCCTCGGCGATCCGTACGGCAGCGGCGTCCGAACCACCTGGTGGGTCTACGGCGTCGGCCCCGTGAAGGTCGAGTTCGACCACGCGGGCGGCACCGGCGCGGCGGTGACGACGGCGGTGCTCGTCTCGACGAACCAGACGCCCGCGACGCCGCCGTCCGACGCGAACTACTTCCCGCTCCAGGTGGGGATGAAGGGCACCTACAGCTGGACGAACCCGACGCACCTGCGGAAGCCCGAGGTCGAGAGCTACTCCATCGACCAGGTCGCGAACGGGTCGGCGCAGCTGTCGGTGAAGAGCGTCTCGGGCCCGATCAAGGTGAACGGCGCGTACGGGTTCACGACGCGCACCGACGGGGTGACGAGCATCTGGGGGACGACGAAGAGCGCGTCGCTCGTGACGATGCCGCCGCTCGGGCCGAAGGCGCTGCCGCCGAGCCAGCGCCGACACTTCGTGACCCCGTTCGACCTGATGACGTTCGGCTTCAATCCCGTCCTGCCCGCCTACCCCGCGGCCGGGAACACGTGGAAGGGCGCCGCGAGCGGCCGCGACTTCCAGATCTACGGCGTCATCGGCACGTCCACCGTGCTCGGCGTCCAGAAGGTGACGGTGCCGGCGGGGACGTTCCAGGCGCTCGCCGTCCGCACGGTCATGACGCAGCCGGGCTTCCCGTTCGGCAGCGGAACGCGCACGAGCTGGTTCGCGGCGGGACGCGGTCTCGTCAAGCTCGTGTTCAAGCACGGCGACGGCAGCGTCTCGACCGTCGAGCTGCTGAAGTAGCCGGGGCACCGATGCGCGCCGGCGTCGCGGCAGCGGTTCTCGTCCTCGTGCTCGCCGCCTCCGGCTGCGGGGGGAGCGGCGGAGCGTCGAAGTCCGCGCGGCGGAAGGCGGTGACGCAGTACATCGAGCGCGTCGACACCGTCGAGCAGCAGCTCCGCTATCCCCTGTTGAAGGTCGAGCGGACGTACAGGGCCTTCACGACGAAGGCGTCCACGCTGAAGGGCTCGGTGCCGAAGCTCGCGGGCGCGGAGGCGACGCTTCACACGCTGCAGACGCGGCTCTCGCTCATCGACGCGCCGCCCGACGCGAAGCGGCTGCGCACGCTCCTCGTGCGGCTGACCGCGGCCGAGACGGAGCTCGCGCACGAGCTGACGGTGCTCGCGACCTTCCTGCCCGCCTACGTCGCCGCGCTGCAGCCGCTCGGCCCGGCGGACGCGACGCTGAAGACGTCGCTCGCCGCCGTCAACGTGCCGAAGCCGAAACCCGTCGCGAAGAAGAAGCTGAAGGCGGCGCGCGCCGCGTACGCGCGCGCGGTCGCCGCCGCGTCCGCGTCCCAGGCGGCGGCCCTCGAGGCGTATCTCGCCTCGGTCGCGAAGGTGCAGACGCGGCTGCACGGCCTGCGGCCGCCGCCGGCGTTCGCGCCGGCGTACCGCACGCAGGTCTCGACGCTCGCGCAGGTGCGCTCCTCCGGGGCCGCGCTCGTGGCGGCGCTCGGAGCGAAGCAGTTCAAGCGCGTCGCTTCGCTCGATCAGGCCTTCCGCGCGGCCGCCGCCGCGAGTACGAGCCTCTCCGCCCAGCGTGCGCAGATCGCCGCCGTGAAGGCCTACGACGCGCGCGTCCGTGCGGTCGGCTCGCTCGCCCAGCAGGTCGACGGCGAGCGGGCGCGGATCCAGAAGCTGCTCGGCTGAGCCGCCGTCTCATGTGTCGGTGCGGTGACGCTTGACCGACGGTCGGGTAAAGCGCGTCGGTCGCCGGTTGAAACACGATCCGATGTGTGCCACAGTGCGATCCGGGTGCCGGGCAGGGGAGGCCCGGTCGATAGGGATAGAGGGGGAGTCGAGGGGTGTACTCAGCCGGTTCCGCGGCAGCGGAGCTACCGACTGTTTCAGTGTTCCGCTTTCGTGGAGCACGCCATGTCCTCGCAGCCGTCGGGCTGATCGGGCTAGCCGTTCCGTACGCGAGCGGCTTCGCGGCGTTCCGGCAGCCCGCCTACTCGCCTCCCGCTCCGGCTCTCCCCGTGGTCGGCATTCCCCTCGTCCGCTTCCCCGAGCTCGCGGTTCCCAAGCTCCGCCGGCCGGTCGCCGTCCCCGCGGCCGCGCCGCGCGCGAGCGCCTCCAGGCACGCGAAGTCCGGTGCGCAGCGCACGCGCCGGATCCCCGTCGTCACCGACAAGCGCTCCCTCCCGGGGTCGTCGGGGATCGCGAAGACGAACAAGCCGGTCGACCTGTTCGCGAACCGGCCGGTCGTCGTCGACACGGTCGGCGTCCCGCCGGTGCAGCCTGCGTCGGGCGCGACGCAGCAGAGCGCTCCCGCCGCACCGGCGCCCGCGCCCGCGGCGCCCGCCGACACGAACACGGGCGGCACCGACGCGACGCAGTCGTCGGGTGACGACGCGACGCCGGCCGCTCCGCGCGTCGGCGAACGGTCGCTGCAGGTGGTGCAGCAAGGCGGCGACGGCGCGTCCGGCAACTCCGGGACGACCGGCGGCGGCGACGCGGCACCGCCGTCGAGCTCCGGTGACACGATCTCGGCCGGCACGCCGCCCGACACGACGAGCAGCTCGTCGACTCCGGCTCAGGCCCCGGTCGATGCGCCGGCGCCGCAGCCGACGGTCCCCGTCACCGGCGTCGCCGCGCCTCCGCAGGTCCAGGCGCCGGTGTCGTCGGGCGCCGACGGCGCGCCCGTCACCGCGGTGACGGGAGGCGGAGCGACCGTCGTCGCTCCGCCGCAGGTGACGACCACGGACGGCCAGCCGTCGGTCACCCCGCAGAGTCCCGCTCCCTCGACGACGTCGACGGACGGGTCGCAGCCGGTCGCGGGCGCCTCGGGCGGATCGGGCGGCGCGGGCGGCACGACGACGACGCCGCAGGCTGGCGCAGCCGCCGGCGACGGCACGAGCAGCACGACCGCGACGACGAGCACCGCGCCGACCGGCACGACTCCGCCGCCGCCGGACCCGGCGGCGACGCCCGGCAGCGGCCCATCGCCGCCCGGCCTCGTCACGCCGGCGGACGGCGGCTCCGCCGTCGCCGGCGACGGGAGCGCGACCGTCGCGTTCGCTCCCGGCCTCGTCACGGGCTCCACCGTCGTGTCCGTCTCGACGACGGACGCTTCGCCGCTCGGAATCGTGCCCGCGTC
>Ga0335070_10004407_pt1 | contig 16464 bp, 21 predicted proteins | sample Lox_Sample_13_FD_206722 | JGI IMG/M metagenome (GOLD analysis project Ga0335070, IMG submission 206722) | Soil microbial communities from Loxahatchee National Wildlife Refuge, Florida, United States - Lox_Sample_1.3 | ecosystem: Environmental > Terrestrial > Soil > Wetlands | place: USA... | reverse complement strand
GACGTCCACGCCCTCCGGCGCGCGCACGAGTTCGCGCTCATCGACGACGAGGAGCTCCGGCCCGGCGTCGTCGACTACCTCGAGGAGGCGGAGCGGCGCGGTCTCAAGCGCGCGATCGTCTCGTCGTCGTCGCGGCCGTGGATCGACCTGCACATGAGGCGGCTCGCGCCCGACGTCCGCTGGGACGCGATCGTCACCGCCGACCACGACGAGGCGCGCGCGAAGCCGCGGCCGGACCTCTACCTCGAGGCGCTCGCCCTCGTCGGCGTCGACGCGGCGGACGCGGTCGCGTTCGAGGACTCGCCGAACGGCGTCCGCGCGGCGCGCGCGGCGGGGATCTTCTGCGTCGCGGTCCCGAACGAGGTGACGCGCTCGCTCGGGCTCGACGAGGCGGACCTCGTGCTCGAGTCGCTCGCCGAGCTGCCGCCGGCCGAGCTGATCGCGCGGCGCGGCGGCTAGGACACGAGCCGCACGAGCGCCGTCGCGGCGGCGCCGGCGAGCACGACCGCCCAGATCGGCGCGCGGAGCGCGACGGCGAGCGCGCCCGCCGCGAGCCCGGCGAGCCGCGCGTCGAGGACGAGCGAGCGCCCGTGCGCGAACCCCTCCGTCACGACGAGCGCCGCGAGGAGCGCCGGCGCGAGCATCGTCAGGATCCCGAAGAGGCGCGGCGGCACGGGCTTCCCGCCGACGATCACCGGCCCGACCGACTTCAGGACGACGGTGCCGGCACCGACCGCGAGCACGGCCACCCACGCCTGGCTCATGCGTCCCCGAGCCCGGAGAGCGCGGCGAGCGTCGCCGCGAGAATCGGGATGCCGGGCGGCGCGACCGGCGTCAGCACCGCGGCGATGAGCGCGCCGCCCGCGGCCGCGACGAAGGCGCGTCGGCTCTTCAGCTGCGTCGCGAGCAGTGCGAGGAAGAGCGCGGCGAACGCGCCGTCGAGCCCGTACGACGACGGGTCGCCGATCACGCCGCCGAGCAGCGCCCCGACCGCCGTCCCGCCGGTCCAGCCGACCCAGAGCGCCGCGCCGACGCCGAGCATCACGCGCCGGTCGAACCGCGGCGTGCCGCCGCCCGAGAGCGCCCACGACTCGTCGATCACCATCTGCGACTCGGCGAGCCGGCGCAGCACGCCGCCGCGGAACGACTCCGCGACCGTCACGCCGATCACCGCGTAGCGCGCATTGAGGAGCAGCGCCGCGACGACGGCGGCCGCGACCGTGCCGCCGCCGCCGAGCACGGAGATCGCCGCGACCTGCGACGAGCCCGCGAACGTCGTCGCCGACATCAGGACCGCGGCGGCCGCACTGACGTGCGACGCCCGGGCGAGAACGCCGAACGACACGCCGAGCGCGATCGCCGCCGGCACGAGCGGCGTCGCGACGCGAACGCCCTTACGCACCGGCGCCGTGCCGGCGCCGGTACCGGCGCGCCTTCTCGCGGTTGCCGCACACGCTCATCGAGCACCACTGCCGCGAGTGGTTGCGCGCCGCGTCCACGAACGCCCACCGGCACGTGTCGGCGCGGCACGCCTTCAGCCGCTGCCACGATCCGTCCGCCATCGCCTCGCCGGCCGCCGCGACGACGGCCCCGATCCCGCCCTTCGGCGCGACGAGCCGCACGCCGCCGTCGCCGAACCGGACGACGACGCCCGCGCGCCGCGACGCGCCGTCGATCGTCGCCGACGCGGCCTCGACGTCGGATGTGCCGCCGTTGTTCACCCACATCAGCTCGCGGAGCGCCTCGCGGAGCTCGCGCGCCCAGACCGCGTCCTTCTCGTCCGGGCGGCCGGCCCAGAGCCCGCGGGTGCGCAGCCACCGGCCGAGCCCGGCGGCGTCCGCCAGCTCGTCCGCTCCCTCCTCGACCTCGAGCGTGTTCACGAAGTCGCAGATCAGCTGAAGCTCGGGCTTGACTGTCGCCATAACCAGTCAATAGTTTATCAGTGGTTACCCGACCAGGAGGCAGGAATGACTGCGTACACCGCAGCTCCGCTGGACGAGATCGTCGCCGAGAAGTGGCCGTACTGGGCGCCGATCCGCTACCACTTCGACATCCGGTCGTTCGGGATCAACGCCTGGCGCGGCGGCGAGGGCGACGACGTGATCAAGCCCCACCAGGAAGGCGAGGGCGGCCACGAGGAGCTCTACATGGTGCTGAGCGGCAGCGCGCGGTTCACGGTCGCCGGCGACGAGATCGAGGCGCCGACGGGCATGTGCATCCACATCCCGGACCCGACCGCGGAGCGCTCGGCCGTCGCGACCGCACCGGACACCGTCGTCCTCTCGCTCGGCGGCTGGCCCGGGAAGGCGTTCGAGCCGTCGGAGTGGGAGCTCGCGTCGTTCGCGGAATGACGAACGGCGCATGACCGCGCTCGGCGAGCTGCGGCTTGTCGGCGCCGGCGGCGAGCCGGTCGACCTGCGGCGCACGCTCGCCTCGCACGGCGTCGCGACGCTCCTGCCGCAGCGGCTCGACGAGGAGGCGTGGGTCCTCGAGACGACGCTCGCGATCGGGCGCGGCCGCGCGCGGACGGTGCGCGTCGCCGCCGGGCGGCGCGGGCACGCGAAGGTCGAGCTCGCCGCCGGCTCGGCGGGCGAGCGCGACCGCGCGCGGCTCCTCGCGACGGTGCGCCACATGCTCCGGCTCGACGACGACCTCTCCGCGTTCTACGAGGTCGCGCGCGCGGACGGCGACCTCGCGTGGGTCGCGGACGGCGCGGGCCGCATGCTCCGCAGCCCGACGATCTTCGAGGACGTCGTCAAGACCGTCTGCACGACGAACTGCTCGTGGGCGTTGACGACGCGGATGACGACGGAGCTCGTCGCGAACCTCGGCGACCCGGCGCCGGACGGCCGCCGTGCCTTCCCGTCGCCCGCGGCGATGGCCGCCGCGCCGGAGTCGTTCTACCGCGAGGTCGCGCGCTCCGGCTACCGCGCGCCGTACCTCCGCGAGCTCGCGCGCTCCGTCGCCGAGGGCGAGGTCGACCTCGACGCGCTCGCCGACCCGGAGCTGCCCGACGACGAGGCGGAGGCGCGGCTCCTCGCGCTGCCGGGGATCGGCCCGTACGGCGCGGCGCACGTGATGCTGACGAGTCTCGGCCGCTACTCGCGCCTCGTCTTCGACTCGTGGACGCGGCCGACCTACGCGAGGCTCACCGGCCGGAAGGCGAAGGACTCGACGATCGAACGGCGGTTCCGCCGCTACGGCGACTGGGCCGGGCTGGCGTTCTGGCTGACGCTGACCCGCGACTGGGTCGCCGAGGGCCCGCCCGTGTGACGGTCCGGTTCGCGGGCGATTCGCAAACGATTCGGGCGCGGTAAATCTTTCGTGAGAATCGGCTCTTTTGATCCGTTCGTGTCACGCGGGTCCATGCGGTCCATCCCCACCCTGGCCCGCATGGACGACTCTCTCCTCCTCCTCGACGAGACGGTCACCTTCGAGGTCCCTGAGCAGACCGACGCCACCGCGCTGCGGGAGCTTCTCCGCCGCAACTGGGTGTGCTCGCTCGTGTTCTCGGAGACCTCGTGGGTCGTCTACGTCGACCTCGAGCCACGCGACGGCGATCTCGCGGAGCTGCTCCGCGAGGTCGAGCGCTGGGTCTCGGAGCGGCACCTGCGCGCGATCCGGTTCCACCTCGACGGGCGTGCGTACGTTCTCGAGGCCGGCGAGATCGCCTGGCCGCTGGCGGCTGCCTAGCCTCCGGCACCGCCGTCGGGCGGCCTGCGGGTGCGGGTCACGGTCACGTTGACCGTGCCCCGCCCGCGCGGGTCGTTCCGGGCGAGGAAGAGATCGAGCGCGAGGTTCGCGAGCCAGATCACGATCGTCGCGCCGACGTACGTCCAGAACCCGTGCACGTCGAAGCTCGGGACGATCACGTCCGTGAGCCAGAGCATGAGCATCGCGACCCCGAACCACGCGAGCCCGAGTGTGAAGATCGCGAGCGGGAACGTGAGGAGCTTGAGGATCGGCTTCAGGATCGTGTTGAGGACGCCGAAGACGGCGCCCGCGATCACGAGCGTCCCGGCCGACCCGCCGTACGTGATCGAGCCGAACATCCAGGTGACGAGCGCGAGGACCGCGATGTTGACGAGCCACGAGAGGGCGAGCCGCGCGAGCACGGCGCGGACGCTACCTGCGGCGATAGGTTTCCGGGCATGGTGGTGGACGCGCCTCCGTCGGCAGCGCCGTTCCTGACGCTGATCTCGCAGCAGCTGCCGCCCGCGCTCGAGGAGATCAGCGTGCCGTGCTACGTCATCGACGCGACCGGCCACATCCGGTGGCTGAACGACGCGGCGAAGGAGCTCGTCGGCGACGCGACCGGGAAGATGTTCACGAGCGTCCTCGACCCGCACGAGCTGCCGCGCGCGAAGTCGCTCTTCCAGCGCAACCTGCACGGGAAGGGCCACCGCGACTTCGCCGTCGACCTCCTCAACGTGGACGGCGAGGAGCAGTGCGTCGAGATCAGCTCGGTGCCGCTGCGGTCGAAGCACCGCGCGATCGGGATGTTCGGCGTCGTCCGGCCGCGGAGCGACGCGCCGGAGCGCCCGCCGAAGGTCGACGGCCGCCTGACCCCGCGGCAGCGGGAGATCCTCCGCCTGCTCGCGGACGGGCGCTCGACGGAGCAGATCGCGGCGGCGCTCCACATCAGCCGCGAGACCGTGCGCAACCACGTGCGCCACATCTCGAAGCGCCTCGGCACGAAGTCGCGCCTCCAGGCCGTCGCCGTCGCGCGCCGCGACGAGATCATCTAGCTAGGCTCGTCCGCGGAGCGGCATGGGCCCGGTGGCCCAGGCGGTCTTCAAAACCGCTGAGGTCGTGCAACCCACGGCTGGGTAGGTTCGACTCCTGCGCCGCTCCGTCGCAGGGCCGCGGGCGCACCCAGGCATCATTGCCCGATGCGGAGACTGGCGATCGCCGCCGGCGCGGCGCTCCTCCTGGTGCTCGGCGCCGGCATCGCGGCCGTCGTCTACCGGAACCACGAGGACGCGAGCCACCGCGGCTCCTCGACCGTCGAGTTCAACTCGACCCAGGTCTCGAAGCCGGCGGCGCACGCGGCGAAGGAGAAGATCGTCTGGCCGACGTACGGCTACGACGGCGCGCGGCTCCGCGTCGGCCCGGTCGCGACGCTCGCGCCGCCGTATCGCACCGCGTGGGTCGCGGGCGGCCGCTCGCTGCTCGAGTTCCCGCCGTCGATCGCGTACGACCGCCTCTTCCTCGTGAACGCGGGCGGCACCGTCCTCGCCTTCAGCACGAAGGACGGCGACCGCGCGTGGGACTACCCGACGCACCGCTGCGCCGCGTCGACGCCCGCGATCGGCGACTACCACCACGGGACGGTCTACGTCACGCTGCTGAACAGGCGGCCGTGCAAGAAGAGCCCGAAGGACGGCCTGGTGATCGCGCTCTCCGCCGGCACGCGCGAGCTCCGCTGGTCGCGCACGATCGGCCCGAGCGAGTCGTCGCCGCTCCTGATCGGCAACACGCTCTACGTCGGCGACTGGCTCGGCGACGTCTATGCGATGAAGGCGAGCACCGGCGCGCCGATCTGGAAGTTCAAGGCCGGCGGCGCCGTGAAGGGCGCGATCGCCGTCAGCGGCAACCGGCTCTTCGTCGGCGCGTACGACGGCCACGTCTACGCGCTCGACGCGACGACCGGGAGGAAGATCTGGCGCGCGTCCGGCGACGCGCGCCTCTTCGGCGGCCACGGCACCTTCTACTCGACGCCGGCCGTCGCATACGACCGCGTCTACATCGGCTCGACGGACGGAAAGGTCTACTCGTTCGGCGAGCGGACCGGGAAGCGCCGCTGGTCGACGCGCACCGGCGGCTACGTCTACGGCTCGCCCGCGGTCTGGAACGACCGCGTCTACGTCGGCTCGTACGACCATTACTTCTACGCGTTCGACGCGGCAACCGGCGCTGTCGACTGGAAGTTCAAGGCGAACGGACCGATCTCCGGCGCCGCGACGATCGTGAACGGCGTCGTCTACTTCGCGACGCTGAAGGGCCGCACGTACGGCCTCGACGCGACGTCGGGGCGCCGGGTCTGGAGCTTCCCCGACGGCCGCTACAGCCCCGTCGTCTCGGACGCGAAGAAGATCTACCTGCTCGGCTACGCGTCGATCTACGGGCTCGTCCCGAAGCGGCGGTAGGCCGACGGAGGTCGCGGCGAACTCGGCTACCGTGGACGGCGGCCGCCTCGATCCCCCGCCCACCCCTCAAGGCCGGCCGCAGTCATTCCGATCCCCTCACTCATGAGCCGCGCCGCCCCGCCGGGCCTCGACCTGGCGTTTCTGTCCCGCCTGACGGCGTTCTCGCTCCGGCACCGGCTCCTCGTCGCACTCGTCTGGACCGCGGTGATCGCACTCGGGATCGTCGCGTCGCTCCGCCTGACGCCGCTCCTCAAGACCGGCTTCTCGCTGCCGGGAACGGACTCCGCCCGCGTGAAGCAGGTGCTCGCGCAGGAGTACGGCGTGCGGAGCGGCTCCGAGGTGGTGCTGATCGCGAAGAACGACGGCGCCCTCGGCCGCCTGCGGCTTGCCGCGTCGCAGGCGAGCTCGCTCCTTCCGGGCGGGCGCGTCGACGACGTCGAGCGGCTGCCGTCCGGCGCCGCGGCCGCGTTCGTCCATTCCGCGCTCTCCGGCGACCGCGCCGCGGACCGGACCGGCGAGCTGCGCGCGAAGCTCGGCCCGCGCGTCTTCGTCACGGGCGACGCGGCGATCCAGCACGACATGGCGCCGGTGCTCTCACGCGACCTCCGCGTCGGCGAGCTCTACCTCGCCGTGCCGGCCGCGCTCGTGATCCTGCTCCTCGTCTTCGGCACCGCGTCCGCGCTGCTCCCGTTCGTGTTCGCCGCGGCGACGATCCCGCCCGCGCTCGGGATTGCGTGGGGCGCCGCGCACGTCCTCGAGCTGAGCGACTACCTGCGGAACATGGTGCTGATGATCGGGCTCGGGATCGCGATCGACTACTCGCTCCTCGTCGTCAACCGCTACCGCGACGAGCGGCGCCAGGGGCGCGCGCATCGCGACGCGGTGGAGGAGACGATGCTCCACGCGGGACGGACGATCCTCTTCAGCGGGCTCGCCGTCTCGGTCGGGCTCGCGCTGATGCTGCTCCTGCCGGTTCCGTTCCTCCGCGGCTTCGGCGTCGGCGGGCTCGTGATCCCCGTCGTCAGCGTCGCCTGCGGGCTGACGCTCCTGCCCGTCCTCCTGCTGACGCTCGGCGAGCGGCTGGAGCGGGTGCGCCTCCTCCCGCACGGACTCGCGGAGCGGCGCCACGCCGGCGAGCTCCGCCTCTGGGTCGCGCACGCCGGCTGGGTGATGAAGCGCGCGAAGGTCCTCGCGCCGCTCACCGCGACGCTCCTCGTCCTCGCCGCGCTGCCGCTGATCGGGATCCGGGTCGGGCCGGGCTCGAGCTCGAGCCTCCCGCGCGACCTGCCTGCGCTGCGCGGACTGACGATCCTCCAGCGCGCGGCCGACAGCGACTCGCTCGACCCGACGACGATCATCGTCGACACGCACCGCGCGAACGGCGCGGCCGCCGTGGCACCGGCCGTCGCACGCCTCGACACGCTGCTCCGCTCGCAGCCCGAGGTCGTGCAGGTGTCGCGCGCCGTCCGCGACGCGAGCGGCCGCTATCTCCGGATCGACGTCGTCGGCCGGCACGACTCCGCGAGCCCGACCGCGCAGGCGTTCGCCGACCACCTTCGCGGCACGCTGATCCCGGACGCCCGCTTCCCCGCGTCGGTGCACGTCCTCGCCGGCGGCGGCGCCGCGTCGTCGGCGGACTTCGTGTCGCGGACGCTCGGCTCGTTCCCGTGGCTCATCCTCGGCGTGCTCGGGCTGACCTACCTGCTGCTCGTGCGCGCGTTCCGCTCCCTGCTCCTGCCGCTGAAGGCGATCGCGCTGAACATGCTCACGGTCGCCGCCGCGAGCGGGCTGATGATCGCGGTGTTCCAGTGGGGCTGGGGCTCGTGGGCCGGCTTCGCGAAGGTGCCGCAGCTCGAGGGCTGGATCCCCGTCTTCATGTTCACGCTGCTCTTCGGGCTCTCGATGGACTACGAGGTGTTCCTCATCACGCGGATGCGCGAGATGTGGGACGCGACGCGGTCGAACACGACCGCCGTCGCGCACGGGCTCGCGCACACCGGCCGGATCGTCACCGCGGCCGGGCTGATCATGGCCGCGACGTTCAGCGGCTTCCTCCTCGGCTCGATCCCGCCGATGCAGCAGCTCGGCTTCGGCCTCGCGGTCGCGATCCTGATCGACATCACGCTCGTCCGCGGGCTGCTCCTGCCGTCCGCGATGGCGCTCGCCGGTCGCTGGAACTGGTACCTCCCGGCGTGGACCGCGCGCGCGCTGCGCGTGCAGCCGTGACGCTCGTCGTCCGCTAGCTCGAGCGCTCGATCTCGTCGAGAGCGGCGCGGCCCGAGTCGTGGACCCGGCGCCGCCGCTCCTCCGGCGTCTCCGCCGGCGCCTCGGGCTCGTGCTCCTGCTCGGGCTCCTGCTCCGGCTCCGGCTTGGGCTCCGGCGCGGACTCGGCGAGCTTCGCCCGCAGCTCCTCCGCGCGCGGGTCGGGCCCCTCGTCGGGCGGCGGCGCGGCGGGGACGGGAGCCGGCGCGGGCTTCGGCCGGCGGCGCCGCAGCGCCTCCGCCGCGGCCGTCCCGGCGGCGACTCCGGCGAGCCAGGCAGCGAGGCGGCGCATCGCGGCGATGCTACACTGCCGCCTCTTCCTGCTCCGTCAACGCGCCGTTCGTCCCGATCGGCGCAGGCAGTCGGAGCCGATTCAGACCGTGGGAAGGAGTATCGGGACGTTGACGACCTACGAGATTCTGCTGCTGCTCGACCCTGAGCTCCCCGAGGAGCGCCAGGACGAGCTCATCGTGCGCGTCCGCGAGCTCGTCGAGGGCTCCGGCGGCACGTGGCGCAGCCACGACAACTGGGGCCGCCGCCGCCTCGCGTACGAGATCGCGAAGAAGCCCGAGGGCGTGTACCACCTCGTCGTCTTCGACAGCGACGCGCCGACGCTCGACGAGATCGTGCGCGTGCTGAAGATCGACGACGGCGTGCTGCGCCAGATGGCGACGAAGCACGTCGAGGGCTCGCGGACGAGCGCGCCGCGCGACGACTTCGCCGCGCCCGCGCAGGTCCCGGCGCCCGCCGAAGCCGCCGAGCCCGCCGCCGTCCCCGCGGCCGAGTACGCTGAGGACGGCGAGGCGAACACAGGTTCGGACCCTGCCGGTCCGGACGGGGAGGAGTAAGACCATGGCGAACATCAACCGCGTCGTGCTCGTCGGCAACCTGACGCGCGACCCCGAGCTCCGGCACACGCCGGGCGGCACCCCCGTGTGCAGCCTGCGCATCGCCGTGAACAGCCGGCGCCGCGACGAGTCGGGCAACTGGGTCGACAAGCCGAACTACTTCAGCGTCTCCGTCTTCGGCAACCAGGCCGAGAGCTGCGCGCAGTACCTCTCGAAGGGCCGCCCCGTCGGGATCGACGGCCGGCTCGACTGGCGCGAGTGGCAGGCGCAGGACGGCGCGAAGCGCGAGGCCGTCGAGATCGTCGCCGAGAGCGTCCAGTTCCTCGGCAGCCGCGACGGCGGCGGCGAGGGCGGCGGCAACCAGTTCGTGCCCGCCGGCGCGTCGGCCGAGACCGCCGACTTCCCGGCCGCCACCGACGACGACATCCCGTTCTAGGAGCGCACGTGCCCAGAGAGAGAACGCAGCAGCGGAAGCGCCCCGGCGGGCCCGCGGGCCAGATCAAGCGCCGGAACTGCTTCTTCTGCAAGGACAAGGTCACCGAGATCGACTACAAGAACGTGAACCAGCTGCGGCGGTACATCTCCGAGAAGGGGAAGATCCGCAGCCGCCGGATCACGGGCGCGTGCCGCCGCCACCAGGTGCAGGTCGCGCAGGCCGTGAAGCGCGCGCGCGAGATGGCGCTCCTGCCGTACGTGGCGGAGGGCGTCGAGGAGCGGAGCGGCGGGCGGCGCGATCGCGGCGACCGCGGCGACCGCGACAGGGACCGCTGACGTGGACGTCATCCTCCTCAGGGACGTCGAGAAGGTCGGCCTCCGCGGCGACGTCGTCTCGGTCGCGCGCGGCTACGCGCGCAACTTCCTGTTCCCGCGCAACCTCGCCGAGGAGGCGACGGCGGCGCGCGTCGCCGAGCTGCAGAAGCGGGACTCGCAGCGCGCGCGGCACGAGGCGAAGACGGCCGAGCAGGCGCAGTCGATCGCGGAGACGCTCTCGAAGACGGTGCTGAGCTTCGAGGTGAAGGCCGGCCCGACCGGATCGCTCTTCGGCTCCGTGACGCCGACGGACATCGCCGACGAGATCTGGCGCACGCGGAAGATCCGCGTCGACCGGCGCAAGATCGGGATCGACAACATCAAGCGGATCGGCCGCTACGACGTGCCGATCGACGTCTTCCAGGACGTCCGCGTCGACGTGAAGACCCTCGTCGTGCCCGAGGGCGGCGAGCTGCCCTCCGACGAGGAGCTCGCGGCGATGGTCGCCGCGGAGGAGGCGGAGAAGCAGGCCGCCGCCGCGACGGAGGCGCCCGAGGTGGAGTACGAGCTCGTCGACGAGCCCGAGCCGGCACCGGCCGCCGCCGCCGAGGAGCCGGCCGCCGAGCCCGAGCCCGAGTGGCGGGCGGACGCGGACGCCGCGCTCCGCGACGCCGACTGACGTTGGGCGCGCTGAGGCCCTGCCCGTTCTGCCAGGGCGAAGGGCTGGTGACCTTCGAGAGCGGCCCCGCGGTGGAACCGTGTCGGGAGTGCCGCGGCGCAGGGCGCCTGTACAGCGACCCGGACTTCAGAGGCGTGTTCGAAGCATTGCTCCGCGAGAAGGGCGTCTTCCTCGATCGTGAGATGCGCCTGCTCCTGCTCGCGCTCGACGCGCTGGACGCGCGCGTCGCCGACCTTGCAGCAGATCGTCCTCCTTCGTGAGGCATTCCACACGTTGTCCCCAGTCCCTGGGGACACCCACATTTCTTGTGGATAGGCTCGCCGGCGAGACCGCAAAGACCGTGTTTTTTCGGGACCCCGCCTGTGGAGACATGGCCGACTTTCTCGCGTAAACCCGGTCGGGGCCGTCCGGCGTGTTGGGGATAATCGACGAACATGCGTTCTCTTTTCCCTGCTGGCGTGCGGGTTCACAGATTCGTCCACAAGCCGCCTCGGCCAGGTCCCGGCCTGTTGGTCCAACACGTTGATCGGCGGTCGCCGAGGGGATTGGATGATCTCCGGTGAGCGCCGCGGCCGAACGCCATCTCTCAGCGACCGATGCGAACGTCGCACCTCCGCAGAACCTCGATGCCGAGGAATCGGTGCTCGGTGCGATCCTCGTCGCCGAGAGCGCGATGGCGGCCGTGGCGGAGATCGTCCAGCCGAGCGACTTCTACAAGCACAGCCACGGGACGATCTTTCGAGCCGCGATCGATCTGTTCACCAAGAGCGAGCCCGTCGATGCGATCACGCTTGCGGATTTCCTCGACGAGCGCGGCGAACTGGAAGCGGTCGGCGGTCGTGTGCGGCTGCACGAACTGGCGAACATCGTCCCGGCGACCGCAAACGCGCCACACTGGGCGCGGATCGTCCGCGAGATGGCCGTGCTGCGCGGACTCATCGACGTGGGACAGAGCATCGCCCGGCTCGGTTGGGACCGGGACGGCGAGGCAATCGACCTCGTCGACCAGGCGGAGCAGCTGCTCTTCGACCTCTCGCAGAACCGCGTCACGTCGGACTTCTCCGACATCGAGTCGCTGCTGAAGGAGAGCTTCGAGCGGATCACGGCGCTCTACGAGTCCGGCGTCGACGTCACCGGCACGCCGTCCGGCTTCCGCGAGCTCGACCGGATCACGTCGGGCTTCCAGCCCGGCAACCTCGTCATCGTCGCGGCGCGCCCGTCGATGGGGAAGTCGGGGCTCGCGCTCTGCATGGCGGCGAACCTCGGCGTGCGCAAGGGCGTCCCGGTCGGCCTCTTCACGCTCGAGATGTCGAAGGCCGAGGTGACGCAGCGGCTCATGTGCAGCGAGGGGAAGGTCGAGTCGCAGCGGCTTCGCACCGGCAAGCTCGCGCCGGACGACTGGCCGCGGCTCACGGCGGCGTGCGACAAGCTCGCGAAGGCGCCGATCTACGTCGACGACAGCGGCACGATCAACCTGATGGAGATCCGGTCGAAGGCGCGCCGCCTGAAGTCGCGCCGCCCGGACCTCGGCCTGATCGTCGTCGACTACCTCCAGCTGATGACGTCGGGCGGCAGCGTCGAGAACCGCGTGCAGGAGGTGTCGCAGATCTCGCGCTCGCTGAAGATGCTCGCGCGCGACCTCGACGTGCCGATCCTCGCGCTGTCGCAGCTCTCGCGCGCGGTCGAGCAGCGCACCGACAAGCGCCCGCTCCTCTCCGACCTGCGCGAGTCGGGGTCGATCGAGCAGGACGCGGACGTCGTGATGTTCATCTATCGCGACGAGTACTACAACGAGGAGTCGGACCAGCAGGGGCTCGCCGAGGTGATCGTGGCGAAGCACCGGAACGGGCCCACCGACTCCGTGAAGCTCTCGTTCCTCAAGCGGTACGCGAAATTCGCGGACCTTGCTGCCGCATGACGTAAGGAGGGAGGCGCAGGACGCGATGATCGGAGACCAGGTCGTGACGATCGCACCGCGGGCCACGGCGTTCACCGTCGTCTGCGAGGCCTGCCTCGAGCTCGACGCCGCGGCAGGCTGGTCGGCCTCGACCTTCGCGGGCCGGCTGGATCTCGATCTCGACCACGGCACGTTCCTCTGCCGCCACGGCCACCCGGTGCGGGTGGAGCGGGCGGCGCCGGCCGCGGGAGCCGCCACCGCAGCCGCGTAGCGCAATCCGGTTCGGCGTCCGGGTCGTAGCTGCGGCGCCGGGAGCTTCCCCCAACGAGCTCCCGGTGCGGCTGTTCGCCGGTTTCGCGATCACGGCGGTCTGAGTGCCTCTCTACACTTCCGCTCGTGCCTGCGACCGTCATCGTCGGGGCGCAGTGGGGCGACGAGGGGAAGGGCAAGATCGTCGACCTGCTCGCGCAGCACTGCGACCTCGTCTGCCGCTACCAGGGCGGGCCCAACGCCGGGCACACGATCGTCCTCGGCGAGGAGACGTTCAAGATCAGGCAGATCCCGACCGGCGTGCTCCAGGGCAAGACGTCGGTGATCGGCGCGGGCTGCGTCGTCGATCCCCAGGTGTTCCTCGACGAGGTCGACGAGCTCGCGTCGCGCGGCGTCGCGACCGCCGGCGTCGTGCTGCTCTCCGGGAACGCGCACGTGATCATGCCGTGGCACGTCGCAATCGACCAGGCGAGCGAGCGGCGGCTCGGGAAGCTCCAGATCGGGACGACGCGCCGCGGGATCGGCCCGTGCTACGCCGACAAGGCGCTGCGGATCGGGATCCGCGTGCAGGACCTCCTCGACCCGAAGATCCTGCGCCAGAAGATCGAGGTCGCGCTCGCGGAGAAGAACCTCTGGCTCGAGCGCGTCTACGGCGAGGGGCGGCTCGACCTCGAGGAGGTCGCGGAGCGGCTCGAGTCGTGCGCGCAGCGGATCCGTCCGTTCGTCGCCGATACGTCGCTCCTCGTCGACCGCGCGCTGAAGGACGGGCGCTCGGTGCTGCTCGAGGGCGCGCAGGGCACGCTGCTCGACGTCGACCACGGCACGTATCCCTTCGTCACCTCGTCGAGCACCGTCGCTGCGAACGCCGCGACGGGCGTCGGCATCGGCCCGAACCGGATCGACCGCGTCCTCGGCGTCGCGAAGGCATACGTCACGCGCGTCGGCGAGGGCCCGTTCACGACGGAGATCGAGGGGCCGGATCACGACCGCGTCCGCGAGATCGGGCACGAGTACGGGACCGTCACGGGACGGAATCGCCGCTGCGGCTGGCTCGACCTCGTCGCGCTGCGCTACGCGGTCCGCGTGAACGGGATCGACCGGCTCGCGCTGACGAAGCTCGACGTGCTGTCGCATTTCGCCGAGCTGCCGGTGTGCACGCGCTACCGGCTGCGCGGCGGCGAGGAGACCGAGGACTTCCCCGCGCACCAGAGCGACTTCCACGCCGCCGCGCCGGTGTACGAGGTGCTGCCCGGCTGGGACGAGCCGCTCGACGCGTGCGCGTCGGTCGACGACCTTCCGGACGCGGCGCGCCGCTACGTCGAGTTCGTCGAGCGCGAGCTCGACGTCGACGTGACGCTGATCGGGACGGGCGCCGACCGCGAAGCCGTGCTCACGCGCGCGTAGCCCGCGCGCCGAACGCGCGGCCGTGCAGCTCGAACGGGCCGGCCGGAGCACCGAGCTGCCGGTGCAGCTCGTCGTGCGCCCGAGCGCGCTGCTCCTCCGAGAGCGAGTGAAGCCACGCTCCCGCCGGGCCGACCTGTCTGCCCAGCGCACTCCAGAACTCCTCGAAGCCGCCGTACGACGCCGTCACGTCCAGCTCGCACGTCGCGACGTCCGCGAGCCCTGCCCCTTCGAGCAGATCGCACAGCTCGTCCGATGTCCGGTAACGCCGCGCACCCTGCTCCGCGTAGCCCCTGCCGAAGGAGGGCGCGGTACGAGCGATCGCCGCGAACATCTGCACCTCCTCCACGCCCCACATGCAGATCGCCACCGTGTGCGCGACCCGGGCCATCTCCCGAATCGCCGCCGGTGCGTCCGCCATGAACGCGACGACGAGCTGGGCGAGCGCGATGTCGAACGAGTCGTCCGCGAACGGCATCTCCTCGGCCGGCCCCTCGTGCGCCTCGAGCTCGGGGTAGCGCGCCCGCAGTGCGGCCACGAACTCGGGCGACGGCTCGACGGCGACGACGTCCGCGCCGCGGCCGACGATCTCTGCGGTCAGCGCGCCGGTCCCGGCGCCGACGTCGAGCACCCGCTGCCCGGCGCGGACGCCGGCGAAGTCGGCGAAGAGCGGCGCCAGGCGCACCGAGTAGCGACCCATGAAGTCGTCGTAGGACTCCTCGTCGACGTGGAAGACCCCGCTCATCCGGGCATTCAACCAGCCGCGAGCCGTTCCAGGTCATCCGGCGTGTTCACGTTCTCGAGCAGCGCCGGGTCGGCGTAGACGACCGCGGCGTCGAGCCGCTCGAGCGCGTCGCGGAGGCGCAGCTCGCCCGCGGCGAGCCGCGCCTCGAGCAGCGGCAGCGCGTTGCGGCGGAACGCGGCGGGCAGCGGCCCGGTCTGCGTCACGGCCGCGTCGCGGCACGCGGCGGCGAGGCCGAGCAGGAGCCCGGACGTGACGAGCGGCACGTCGACCGGGAGCACGACGGTGACCGCGTGCGTCGCGGCGCGCACGCCGGCGACGACGCCGGCGAGCGACGCGCGCTCCTCCGTCCCGTCGTCGAGCACCGGGAACGGGAGCTCGAGCGCGTCGGCGGCCTTGCCGACGGCGATCGTCTCGTCGCACGTCTCGCCGAGGACGCGCCAGGCGCGCTCGGCGAGCGTCTCGCCGCCGAGCGGCGCGAGCGCCTTCGGCGACCCGAAGCGCGCGCTCGCGCCGCCGACGAGGAGCACGCCCGTCAGTCCGCGATCCGCCACGTCTCCGTGTAGACGTTCGCCGAGCCGTCGCGGACGAAGCCGCACAGCGTGACGCCGCGGTCGGCCGCGAGCCCGACGGCGAGGCTCGACGGCGCGCCGACCGCGACGAGCACCGGGCAGCCGGCGACGGCGGCCTTCTGCACGAGCTCGAACGAGAGCCGGCCGCTGACGCAGAGGATCGACTCGGCGAGCGGGAGCAGCCCCGCGCCGAACGCCCAGCCGACGACCTTGTCCATCGCGTTGTGCCGGCCGACGTCCTCGCGCGCGCACTGCAGGTCGCCGCCGCTCGTGAAGAGCCCCGTCGCGTGGAGCCCGCCGGTCGCGGCGAACGCGGCCTGCGCGTCCCGGAGCCGGCCGGGGAGCGCGGCGACGAGGCCGAGCGGGACCCGGAGCTTCGACTCGACACGCGCCGCCTCGACCGCGACCGCCTCCAGCGCGCCCTTGCCGCACACGCCGCACGACGACGACGTGTAGAAGCTCCGCTGCAGCCGCGCCGCGTCGAACCCCGGAGCGTCGACGTCGACGGTGTTCGCGGCGAGGTCGTCGGGCAGCCGCGCGCCGGCCGGCCGGAGCCCTTCGGAAAGGCAGAAGCCGAGCGCGAGCTCCTCGTCGTGGCCCGGCGTGCGCATCGTCACCGCGACGGGCTTCCCCCCGATCCGGATCTCGAGCGGCTCCTCGACCGCGACCGTGTCCGGTTCCGTCCGTCCGCCGGGCAGACGGAGGACGTCGACCGCGGCGACGGAGTACGGCGGCGCGTCCATGCGCGAAGCCTATGTCCGGCGGGGCGCTCGCATACGATCGCCCCGTGAAGGTGCTCGTCGTCGGGTCGGGCGGTCGCGAGCACGCGCTCGTGTGGGCGCTCGCGCGCGGGGGCGGAGTGACGGAGCTCCACGCGGCGCCGGGGAACCCGGG
>Ga0335070_10004406_pt1 | contig 16466 bp, 10 predicted proteins | sample Lox_Sample_13_FD_206722 | JGI IMG/M metagenome (GOLD analysis project Ga0335070, IMG submission 206722) | Soil microbial communities from Loxahatchee National Wildlife Refuge, Florida, United States - Lox_Sample_1.3 | ecosystem: Environmental > Terrestrial > Soil > Wetlands | place: USA... | reverse complement strand
TTCGCCAAAAGTCGAGAATCGTACCGCTATAATTTCCGGTTCATGTCGGTGCCATCCTTTTACCGGGCTCTTTCCCGCATTGCCATCATGGGGGCGTCCCTGGCATTGGCCACGTCAGCCTTTGCGCAGGCCACGTGGACTGGCGTGCTTACGGATGAATCGGGGACGCCCATCTATCAGGGGTTCATCGCGCTGACCTCGGTTTCCGGCGGACAGGATCATCAGGTCACCACGGTGCCCGACGGCGCATTCGCGTTGAGGGATTTGGCGCCGGGAAGCTACACCCTTGAGGTGATGATCGGCGACAAGCGCTGGAAAGCGCCTGACCTTATTGTTGTCAAAGACGGCTCTGCGGTCACCATGAACCTGCGCCTCGGAGCGAACGGGCAACTGCTCGTATCTCTTTCTGCGATTGAAGTTCCGCAGCAGGCGAGTGGTGGAGAGCGGCTTTCCGGCGTAGAAGTTTCCAGCCTTCCATTGAACGTTCGTGATTTCAGCAAACTGCTCTTGCTTGCCGCCGGCACCATGACCGACACGAACGGCGCTGCCAACTTCACGCAGCAGTTTGCCACCAACGGCCAGCGCGGCGTGACCAGCATCTTTGCCATGGACGGGTTTGACACCACCGATCCGGAAATGGGCGGCGCGACATTTTCGAACTTCAACGTAGACGCCATTCAGGAAGTGCAATCCAATTCCGGAGTGATGCAGGCAGACGTCGGTCACGGAGCGGCAGGCTTCACCAATGTCGTCACGAAATCAGGAGCGAATCAGATCCATGGCAGTATGTTCGAGTTCCTGCGCAACGCATCGCTCGATGCCAGGAATTATTTCGATCACGTCGATCCCCTGAGCCACCGGCGCATTCCCCCGTTCGTCCGCAACGAATTTGGCTTCACTAACGGCGGGCCGCTCGTGATTCCGCATGTTTACGACGGGCGCAATCGCACTTTTTATTTCGGCGAGTATCAGGGATTTCGTCAGGTACTCGGCACGACGCAAGTCCTTCCCGTTCCAACCGCCGACGAGCGCAACGGCATCGACACGACCACGTTTCCCGGCGACACGCTGACCGTGCCGATGCCGCTCGACTCGGGAGTCGCTGAAGTGTTGAACGGCTATCCGTTGCCCAACGAACCGAACGGAGCTTTCGGCGCCCGCACGTACGCAACGTCTTCGAAAGTTGTGACGCGCACCGATCAATTCTCGATCCGCATCGATCATCGGATATCGAGTAAAGACTCTCTCGTCGGCCGCTTCAGTCTGAACCAGGTGAGCGGGCCGTTGACCAATCCGGATCAGACGGCAATCAATCCCAGCTTCGGAGTCCTCTTCTTCGATCACCAGCGCAACGCCGGAATCCACTACACCCATTCGTTCTCGCCTCGCTTCACCAGCGACACTTCTCTCGGCTACATTCGCAGCACGCCTTTCTTTCCCGCCGACAATCACGTCCAACCGGCAATCGGATTCGCCGACGGCACGTATCAGGCCTACAACCTGCCCGGTGGGTCGATCTTCGGTTCCTACAGCAACCTGTATCAGTTCAAAGAAGACATGGCGTTCACGCGCGGTGCGCATTCCTTTAAGTGGGGCGTGGAGATTCGCGTGAATCGTGACTCGACCATCTTCGGCACGAATCCCAATGGCGCTTATGACTTTGGCGGCGGGACGGCCTTTTGCTGTGGCAATGGCCAGCCCATCGTCTCGGCCAGCGGGACGCACAACATCAACGTCGGCGATCCTCTGCCCGATTCGCTGACTGGGCTGTTGTCGGCAACGCCTTATTCCTACAGCATCACGGCTGCGGCCGACGTGACTCCGGTGGGCGGCAAGTTTGACGAAGCCGGAGTGCGGCGCGAAGCCTACAACTTCTATTTTCTGGGCTCCTGGAAAGCGACGCCGCAGCTCACCGTCAATTACGGACTCCGCTACGAAGTGAACAGCCGCATCCACGAGGCAACTAAGCGGACATCGCTTGCCGTTTTTCTCGGTCCCGATGGCAAGCCCACGTCTTACGGCGATCGAACGGCGCACCAGGAAGTCATCATCAATCCGCAACCTCCATACGATCAGGACTGGAACGGCTGGGGACCGCGACTGTCGATCGATTACGCGGTCGGCAAACACACCGTGCTGCACGCGGGTGGCTCGATTGCGACGCTGCTGCCGAACTTGTGGCAGGACAATTTTCTGACCGCCGGAATTCCCTTCGTGTTTGCGCCGACAATCTACGCGCAGCCGGGCTTCCCCGTTCCGTTTCAGAATACGTTCACTCCTCTGATGCTGCCCACGGCTTACAACATCCAGGGGCAGCCCATCTTCGCGACCGGGCGCACGCAGGATGTTCCTTCCAACACCATCTTTGACTATGCACGCTTTCAGAATGACCTGGAGGCGCTGACGCCGGGGAACGTGCAGTTGCTGAGCGTGGTCGGCATCGCCAAGAATTTTGGCAACGGATACGTCGGCAGCTGGACAGCTGGAATCGATCACGATTTTGGCGATTTCAAATTCAACGCCTCGTACGTGGCGACCGCCGGAATCCACTTGCCGCGAGTCTACTCGCCCAACAGTTACACCGGAGCATCCGCGCAATTTGCGCCATTCACGCAGTTTGATTCTTCGGGCAAGGCCATCGCGGGCTATGGAAGCGAAGCGATCATCACCAGCGGGTCGCACTCCACGTATCACGCGCTGCAAACCAGCCTGACCAAAAATTCGGCGCGCTACGGTCTCGGACTGCAGGCCAGCTACACCTACTCGAAATCGATCGACGACACCAGCGCCGTGCTGGGCGGGCTGTTTGGAGCCTCCGGCACAATTCTGCAAACCGTCCCGCAGAATCCGTGGGACCCTTCGGCGGAAAAGGGCGTGTCGACGTTTGACGTCACGCACGTGATTTCCGCCAGCGTGATCCAGGTGCTGCCGCTGGAGAAAGTTGGATTTCTGCACCCGCTCAGCCGTTACGTGACCAAAGGCTGGCAAGTGCTGAACATCACGACGCTGACGACCGGCTCTCCCTTCACAGTGTTCTCGGGGATTCAGCAAACGGGCGCGGGCAGCGGCGGATCGGATCGTCCGGACCTGGTGTCGACGCCGCATTTCTCGACGAGCCGCGCCGTCCGCGACGACTATTTCGGCCTGGGCGCGAACAACGCATCCTTCTTTAACATCCCGATCAACATTGCGGGCGGCACCGGGCCGAATAGCGGACGCTTCGGCACGCTGGGGCGCGACACATTCCGCGGGCCTGCGTTTCACGACTTCGATTTCGCCGTCGTCAAGGACACGCCGTTCGGCCATCGCGGCAATGCGGAGTTCGGCAACATCGAATTTCGCGCCGAGTTCTTCAACCTCTTCAACATCGTGAATTTCGGATTGCCCTCGAACATCGTGCGCGGCAGCGGCTTCGGCATCATCAGCAAGACGGCCGGGAACTCGCGGCAGATCCAGTTCTCGCTGAAGGTGATCTACTAGATCGAATCGAATGCCGGCGGGTGTTCGGTGCCTCGCGCTGAATTTCGCGCACTCACACATTTTTAGATCAAAACTCGCAAAATATTGGATTCAAACGGCTTATTCGATTTCGACCTGCGTCAGTGTCTGCAAAATCTAGATTCCTAAGGACTTGAAGGCAAAATATTCAAAAATAAGGAGTTAGTGGCGCTGTTTTCTCGATTTCGCCCATTGAGTACGAGATGTGGCCTCTTTGTTTTTTTGATCGAAATCGGCAAAATCTTGCCGGGAAAGGACTTAGGTTCCGTTGAGGTGCACCGGGACGCGCAAAATCTAGATTCCAAAGAGGTTGCAGTTAAAATATTGAAAAAGAACGACTTAGCTTTCCGGAGTGACCGGCGCCGACGCCTTGCGGCTTCTGTCATTGTCGGACATTGAGCCTGTGGAAGGTTAGGACATCCGTCACATTGGGGCCGTGGATTTTCCCTTGTCCGGAGGGCTGAATGGGGTCAGGCTTCTTATTCACGAACGAGACGGTTTGCGGGAGGATGATGCCAATTAACACTTCTACATCACCTTCAGCCGGGCGTCCTGTTCTGATGGATAGAGTTCTGCCCATGCGATTAGTTTGAACTCATCCGACGTCATTGTGTCGCGCAATTCGGGGTTGCCGATCAATGATCGCGCCACGTATACATACACGGGCCAACTACGAACGGGAAAAAGCGACCCCTCTTTAAGCCTAGCCGCGACGATCACGAGTTCAAGCTCCCCCTCCGACATACCGTAGTTTTTTCCTGAAAGAGGTGGATCAATTTTTACCAGCAGTAAGTCGTCGCGGTCAGCTGTCGCTAATCGTTTTACTCGCCAGCAACGCCGCGGCTCCTCCATATCGGAGTTTTCTGTGGACACCAGGTAGAAATCGGGTGGCCTCATCTATATCCTCAAAATTTCGTTTCGAGATCGAGTGGCGTAAGTGCGAAAACAGTTGCTGTCTGCGTCCGTGGTACCCGCCCTTGCAAAAAACGCAAGGACGGGGCACCCCCATTTTGGGATGGTTCAAAAACAAAGCCCGGGCCACCCGTCCTAGTGATGCCGCGCTCACTTTATGACGACATCCACGGCTTTCGAGGAACACAGAGTCTTACCGTCTTTCCCAGTCAACTCAAGGCGCAATGAGTACCCCCCTGCGGGTACAACCTTGAAGAGCTTCGAGTGTGGCAGGACAGACCAGTTGATTCGTGACCACAGAAGATTGGAGATGTCCGACGTGACTCTCTTCGAATCGCCCGGCTTCAACTGCAAAGACACCGTGGATGAGAGAGGAAGCGTCGTCTCTTTTTCGAGGTCCCAAAGAGCCAGATAGCTCAGTTCGCTTTTCTGCTGCTCCTCCATTGTGGCGAGCGGCTTCAGGATGAAAGAGGGCACCACTGGCAAACTAAGTTCGGTCTCTGACGGGTTTTGGAGCACCACAGCAACGTCAACGCGCTGCGGTTGGTGCCATTCAGTCTTCTGAACGGAGATGCTACAGATCAAGTTGCCACTGCCTTCCTTGGTCGCTTGGGCGGACCCCGACGTCGCGGGCGAGTTTCCTTTGTCTGCCTGTGCAGCGCAAAGGCAAGCCACCCCAGCAAGGATAAAACGAAACCAGATTGTTCTCATGGCGCGATGGTTACCCTCGGATCATTGGGTTTCTGGGCGGGTGGCCCACCCGTTGACTTTGATTTCCGTTTGCTTAAGTTCACCACGACTGAGGGTGCCCCACCCTTGCGCCGTTTGCAAGGGTGGGAATCACGGACCTATACCTCTCGGAATCGAAGATGTAGTTGAGGTCTGTGACCACCGACGCGAGACAATCTCAAGCGTACGCAGCATCGTGCCCGCCCTTGCACAAGCCGCAAGAGCGGGGCACCCACAGTTCGAAAAGGGAAAGGAAAAACAGAGAGGATGCTCCGGGCCACCCGCCACAATCAATCCGACAGATTGGAAGAGGCTCAGGTCTTTCCCGCGATTCTTGCCGGTCAGCAGAACGTCGTCGACGTCCCCCGTAGGGATTAGTTTCGGTAAACGATCCCGCGCATGTTGTCCGAGTTTCATATAAGCGGGCCAGTCCTCAGGGCACTTCGGATGATCGATTTTGCCTAGTCGTGGGGTACGACGTTACCTTGGGCAACGTCGGACGCATAGCGCTCCATGCAGGCATGTTCAAACTCTTTATGTCTCAAGAGATATCGGGCGGGTGGCCCATCCTTTTTGATCTGTTTTACTCTTCCCGTTTCAAAACTGAGGGTGCCCCGTCCTTGCGATTTTTGCAAGGGCGGGTACGATGCTGCCGATACCATGAGATTTGTCATGCCTAGCGGCCTGCATCGTACGTACGGCGCGCATCACCTGCACTTTATCACTTGTTCCTGTTATCGGCGATTACCGTTTTTGAATCGTGCGGCGAGCCGCGACTGCTTCCTCTCGATTCTCGAACAGGTGCGCCAGCAATACCGATTCGTGGTGGTGGGATACGTGGTGATGCCGGAACATATTCATCTGCTGATCACGGAACCGGAGATGGGAAATCCTTCGAAAGTCATGCAGGTTCTGAAACAGCGCACGGCGCGCGCCTTGCTTCCAAAGTGCAAGCGGAAGGACCCGCGACAGCGAAATTTGTTTGGGAAGGAAGAAGGTCGGACGCGGGCGTTCTGGCAAGCGCGATTCTACGACTTCAACGTTTGGACGACGAAGAAGCGGGTGGAGAAGCTAAGGTACATGCATCGTAATCCCGTGAAACGCGGACTGGTAGGCTCGCCAGAGCAGTGGCGATGGAGCAGGTATCGTTTCTATTTTTTGGACGAAGCCGGAGCGGTGCGAGTGAATGTGGGATGGACCGAGATTTCGTTTCGCGAGCGTGTGGTGTAAGGGCGAAAACAGTTGCTATCTGCGTCCGTGGTTCCCGCCCTTGCAAAAAACGCAAGGACGGGGCACCCCCATTTGGGATGGTTCAAAAACAAAGCCCGGGCCACCCGTCCAAAAGTCCGGGTCACCCGCCTGACTTCACAATGACGACTAGTGTTTCTGTCCAACGATCAGCACAACTGCAAGGGCACTAGCGACGAATTCGAAGCATCCGGCAACGGCCAATATGAGGGTGGGCAAGCGACCATAAGAGAGGATGTACCCAAATATTGCTCCATGAGCTAACAGAAGGAGAGCGTAGAGCTGCCAGAATCGGATACACCTCTTGTGTCGCCAGCCCCATTTCAATAGATATCCGAACACAAAAAGTGAGAGTATCGCAAACTGAACCCAAGGGTCGTATCGTTGGTCCGTTTTCGATGGCGATGCGTTCGCCCAGAAGATAAGGACGACTACCAAACCCGTCGCGATTAGTGCGTACCACAACCATCGGATCATGCTAGCGGCATTCTCCACTTGTAAGGCTTCTCCATTCGTGTAGGAGGGCCTTACCTTCATCATAAATGGTCGCCGCGAGCGCGACGGCGGGTGGCCCATCCTTTTTGATCTGTTTTACTTTTCCCGTTTCGAAAATGTGGGTGCCCCGTCCTTGCGATTTTGCAAGGGCGGGTACGATGCTGCCGATACCATGAGATTTGTCATGCCTAGCGGCCTGCATCGTACGTACGGCGCGCATCACCTGCACTTTATCACTTGTTCGTGTTATCGGCGATTACCGTTTCTGAATCGTGCGGCGAGCCGCGACTGCTTCCTCTCGATTCTCGAGCAGGTGCGCCAGCGATACCGGTTCGTGGTTGTTGGATACGTGGTGATGCCGGAACATATTCATCTGCTGATCACGGAACCGGAGATGGGAAGTCCTTCGAAGGTCATGCAGGTTCTGAAGCAGCGCACGGCTCGCGCCTTGCTTCCAAAGTGCAAGCGGAAGGACCCGCGACAGCGGAATTTGTTTGCGGAGGAAGAAGGTCGGACGCGGGCGTTCTGGCAAGCGCGATTCTACGACTTCAACGTTTGGACGACGAAGAAGCGGGTGGAGAAGCTGAGGTACATGCATCGTAATCCGGTGAAACGCGGACTGGTGGAATCGCCGGAGCAGTGGCGATGGAGCAGTTATCGTTTCTATTTTTTGGACGAAGCCGGAGCGGTGCGAGTGAATGTGGGATGGACCGAGGTTTCGTTTCGCGAGCGTGTGGCGTAAGGGCGAAAACAGTTGCTATCTGCGTCCGTGGTTCCCGCCCTTGCAAAAAACGCAAGGACGGGGCACCCCACATTTGGGATGGTTACAGACAGAAATCCAAGAAACAAAGCCCGGGCCACCCGGCGCTCTGGTTCGCTGATCAGCAGGTGTACGTGCTCCGGCATCACGACGTAACCGGAGATGTAGCAGCCGTACCAGACGCGAACTCGCTCCAGCGTTTGTTCGAAAGTCTGTTTGGCTGCCGGCGAGTCGAGCAGCCGCATGCGGCGATAGCAACTAAACGTGATGAAATGCAGGCAACCTTGGTCTTGATAGCGGACTGGTTTGACGTGCATTCCTATGAATTGTAGTCCGTGCGGAAGGCCCACCCTCCCGCGGCTTTTTTAAGAAAGACCCGCGGGAAGGGTGGGGCAACCCCGAATCGGGAATTATGCGACAGGTTGGGCCAGCCTGCCGGTGGTGCGCACCTTTCGAAAACCGCGAAAGGTGGGGCGGCAGAGTTTTGTTGAGCGTTCTAGAAAAATCAAAAGTGACGCCGGCGCCGGAATCGCTGCCGACGAGTCCATAGGTCCTTCGGCCCGCAAAAAGCGCGGGCCTCAGGATGACAAGAAAGAAGAGTACGGCTTGCAGCGCGGGGGATTGGTCAGTTCGCCAACGAAACATCTGGTTATTGAGCGGGTTCAGGGCGACGCCATAGATCGAGCGTCGATGCCCCGCGCGCCAGTAGACCGAGCGAGGGCATCCCTAGGAAAGCGGAAGTGTTGTCGGGACGCTGCGGTGCCGCATCTGCCTGCTCGTCGGTGGTAACGCCGGCGACGATGGCTTTTCCGGGAACTGTTTCATAGGCGTAGCCGGTCAGAACGAATTCGTTATTGGCATTCGTGGTGATTCGCGCCCATCCGAAATGATGCTGGCCGTTGAGGGTGATTTCCAGGCCAAGGTAAAGGTTCTGTGCGTTTAGCCATGGGCCTGTGTAGAGCCAGGTACCCGAGCAAAAACAGGCTGCTTCCATGGCTGCTCTCTGTCCGGTGAAGCCTGCTCCCGGACCGATGATCGCGCCTGCGGGCAAGGCAGAAGCCCAGTAGCCACCCAGGGCGCCTGTAAGGACATGATCGGTGTTGAAGGGGAAAACCCCCGCGGCTGAGTTATTTCCCAATCCCCATCCGTTAAAAACGAAGTCCGCAATATGGTCGTTATTGAGATCGAGAATGCTCTTACCGTTGAACGAGATGATTCGATTGGCCGGGGTGTAGACGACCTTCGCTTCGGCGCTTTGCGGGACGGCGGCACTGGCTGCGCAGGCAGCGCCGATGGCGGATAAATATGCCAGCAATTTTTTGTCGAGGGCGGCAGGCGTTGGGGCAAGCGAAGCGGCTTCTGGGTTCCGCATGGGAATTTCTCCTGAATGAAATTTGGTCTCGCGCGCTTTCAGCTGGACGAGAGTGGAGATGGTCCGAGGGGAGGGAGATGACTATAACTTGGGAGGATGAGCGCGGTCAATGGGGATGGGCTGCGACGGAAAGCCGAGGCGGCTGTCCCTACATGATTAGTCGCCGCTGGCGTGGTTCTGCGTAGGGACCAGCACCAGGCGCGGGCGCGCTGCCGCCGGCTCGGGTTGCGCCGAGCGGCCGAACGTGTAGAGGATTCCGAGGACCATTCCGTAAGCCGCGATCACTCCGAAGCTGACCGAGGCGACGACCGTAAACATGAGAACCAGAGGCATCAAGAACGCAGTCACGATTCGATCCAATCTTGTGAAATCAAAACCATCAGCTCTGTGAAGCTGTCCGCATCGGCAGCGCCTAAAGGCGCGATTGGAGCGAAGGCGTTGCGGCATCGCTAAAGCGATGCCCTGATACGAACCCGCTTCGCCAGCTCGAATCCGATTTCGCCAGCCTGAAGCTGGATTCGCCAATCTACGCCGGACCATTCCAGCTTTAGGGCCACTATCAGATGCGGAACTTCGAAATCCGTATGCTTGTTTTTTCGACTTCGCGGGGGGCCGAATTCCCAATCTACCTGCGTTGACGCTCCGCGTTGTTGACGACTAAGATACGGAGTAGAGCTGTACATTCCTACTTTCGGACAATTCTGGTTACCTGTCGACGTTACGGAAGGGATATAGCCCTGAAATAAAGATGGCGATTACCAAGATTTCCGTCCGGGGCGCCCGGCAGCACAATCTCAAAAACATCAGCGTTGAGATCCCCCGGAATACCCTTACGGTGGTTACCGGATTAAGCGGATCAGGCAAGTCATCCCTAGCATTTGACACGATTTACGCGGAGGGGCAGCGCCGCTACGTGGAGACTTTGTCGGCCTATGCGCGGCAGTTCCTGGACCAGATGGAGCGTCCGGATGTGGACGCGATTGATGGGCTGAGCCCGGCCATTTCGATCGAGCAGAAGACCACCAGCCGCAGCCCGCGGTCGACGGTGGGAACGATCACCGAGATTTACGACTATCTTCGCCTCTTGTTCGCTTCGATTGGAGTGCCGCACTGCCCGAAATGCGGGCGCGCGATTAGTCGACAGTCGGCGGATCAGATTGTGCAGCGCGTGATGGCATTGACTCCGGAAGATCGGGTCATGGTGATGGCGCCGATCGTCCGCGGGCGCAAGGGCGAATTCAAGAAAGAAATGGAAACGCTCGTGAAGCACGGCTACACACGAGCGCGCATTGATGGCGAACTGGTCGGTCTGGATGACGACAGCGTCATCAATCTCGATAAGCGAAAGAACCACACGATTGAGGTTGTGATTGATCGTCTGCTGGTGAAGCCGGGGATTGAGCATCGGCTGGAACAGTCGATCACGTTGGCGATGAAACTTGCCGGCGGGCTGGTGCAGGTCGCGGTGGTGGGGGGCGAAGAGCATCTTTATTCGGAGAAGCTCGCGTGTCCCGACTGCGGGATCAATGTGCCGCAACTTGAGCCGCGTTCGTTTTCATTTAACAGCCTGTATGGAGCGTGTCCCGAGTGCCATGGGCTGGGCAGCAAGTACGACTTTGATCCGGCGAAGGTGATTAGCGATTGGTCGAAACCCTTGCTGGATGGAGGGCTGGGGCCGGGATCGGCGTCACAGAATCTGATTCATCAGCTGCAGGTCGTATCGCACGCGTACACGATTGATCTGAGCACGCCGTTTGAGAAGTTTCCTGAGAAGACTCAAGACTTTCTTTTGAATGGCGAGCCGGGACGTGGAGGTCGTACGGGCTTTCATGGCATCTTCGGTTATCTGAAACAGAATCTGGAGGAGTCGACCTCTGAGGGCTACCGCGACTGGCTGATGGACCACATGTCGGCGAGCGAATGTCCGGTGTGCCACGGCAAGCGGCTGCGGCCGGAGAGCCTGGCGGTGAAAGTGAGCGGCATGTCGATCGCGGATTTTACGGCAATGCCCGTGTCGCGCGCTCTCGAAGTGGCGCAGGGAATCAAACTGGCTGGGCGTGAGGCAGCCATTGCCGGCCGCGTGATGCATGAGATCGTGGAGCGTTTGCAGTTTTTGAATGCGGTTGGATTGGGATACATCTCGCTCGACCGCTCGGCGGCAACTTTGTCCGGTGGCGAGGGACAGCGGATTCGTCTGGCCACGCAGATTGGATCGAAGCTTCGCGGCGTGTTGTACGTTTTGGATGAGCCGTCGATCGGTTTGCATCATCGCGACAACGGACGCCTGCTGAACGCGCTGGAGAATCTTCGCGACCTGGGAAATACGGTGCTTGTCGTTGAGCATGATGAAGAGACGATTCGGCGCGCGGACTATGTGGTCGATCTTGGGCCCGGAGCCGGGCGGCATGGCGGAGGCCTTGTCGCACACGGAACGCCGGAAGAAATCATGCGCGAGCCGAACTCGCTGACCGGGGCTTATATTTCCGGCAGAATCCAGATTGAGATGCGTCCCGAGCGCCGTCAAAAGAACGGGGCGGCGATCACGATCCTGGGCGCGAAGGAAAACAATCTCAAGAATCTGGACGTAACGTTCCCGCTGGGTGTGATGACGGTGGTGACCGGGGTCTCCGGCTCGGGCAAATCGACGCTGGTGAATGACATTCTGTATCGGGCGCTGGCGCGGCAGCTTTACCGCTCGCGCGAAAGAGCCGGCGAGCACAAGGCGATCTCGGGGGCAGAGAACATCGACAAGATCGTTCGCATCGACCAATCGCCCATTGGACGGACGCCGCGCTCGAATCCCGCGACCTACACGGGCGTGTTCACCGCGATTCGCGATCTTTATGCGATGCTGCCGGAATCGCGCGAGCGCGGGTACAAAGCGGGACGGTTTTCGTTTAACGTGTCGGGCGGACGCTGCGAGGCCTGCCAGGGTGAAGGTCAGCGGCGTATCGAGATGAATTTCCTGCCCGATGTCTACGTGCTGTGCGAAGTGTGCGGCGGACGCCGGTACAATTCCGAAACGCTGGCAGTGAAGTACAACGGATATTCGATCGCCGATCTGCTGGAGATGCCGGTGTCGGATGCGCTGCCGATTCTTGAGAACATTCCGCAGGTGAAACAGAAGCTGCAAACGCTGGTCGATGTGGGACTGGGCTACATTCATCTGGGGCAGTCGGCGGTCACGCTGTCGGGCGGCGAAGCGCAGCGTATCAAACTCGCGCGCGAACTGAGCAAGCGGCAGACGGGCAAAACGCTCTACCTGCTCGACGAACCCACTACCGGCCTGCACTTCGACGATGTTAAGAAGCTTCTCGATGTGTTGCATCGTCTAACCGACCTGGGGAATTCCATCATCATCATCGAGCACAATCTGGACGTGATTCGCAATGCCGACTGGATCATCGACCTCGGTCCCGAGGGCGGAGAAGATGGCGGACGTCTGGTGGCGCAGGGCACGCCGGAGCAGGTGGCGAAAGTGAAGAAATCGTATACGGGACAGGCGTTGGCGGAGTTTTTTAATAGAGCAGTACCGAGTGCTTGAACAACAATCGGCTCTTTGGAAAGAGAGGTTCCGTGAGGCGCCTGACGAGATCCGAGTGTATTTTGCTGGTGGTCCTGTTTCTTGTGGTGTTGCTTTGGGTGGGTTTCCGCAATCGTATCCGGATTGAAACATGGTGGTGGCATCATCAGCACGGCGAAACGCTTGCGATCGGCGAGTACCGCGTGCCGGCGCCCAGAGACTGGCATGTCATGGAACAAGACTCTTGGAGTATGCTGGTGCGAACAGGTAGCGATGATCGGATTGCTCTCCCGCCTTCGGATAAGAGATTAAGATTTCCAGCGACTCTGCTTGTTTCTGATCGATCCACAAGTTGGGACAAAGAAAAACTGAAGCGCTGGATTGGCTTGGAGGCGTCGAGACTGAAAAAGCGAGGCGCCGACCCGCTCGCGAGAGATTTTGAGGTTGAGGGAGAAACTCTCTCCTGCATCGGGGGGCAGAGATTCAGTGAAGTGGCGGGCGGCGCGCAGTTTTACGTGAGCGATCCTGTAACGTGGTCCTGTTACTCTTCGGGGACGCTGGAAGTAAAGATAATGGCAACCGATGCAGACTTGCCGCGTGTTTGGGACATCATTTCCGGTATTCGCAAGACACCGTAATTTCGGTCAGAGGGGAGCCCGTTCTGTCGTCGTCTGAGAATCCGCAATTCGATCCGCCGTCGCTTGAGAGTCCGCAGGCGGCGGAGTCACCGCTTCCGGTTACTGCTGAACCGATAGTTCCCGGGCAGACCCTTTCAGAGCCGGTCGCGTTGGGGCAGATCGCTCCGCAGAGTTTCGCGACGCTCCCGGCGCGAACGCCGCCCGAAGATCCCATATTCACCGGGTGGGATGTTTTGCTGATCAGTGGCCTCAGCCTGCTCACATTGCTCGTCGTCGAACTGCTGACGGTGGTTGGCGCTCGCGTCTTCGTCTACCGCCATACCAGCATCAGTGTGTTGGCGCAAAGGCCGATTCTGGCGCTGATCGGCGAATTTCTGTCTTACATCACGATCGCGCTCTACATGGTCATGCTGGTGGAAGGAAAGTACCGGCAGCCGTTCGGCAAAGCCATTCAGTGGAACTGGCGCGGCAAGGCCATGCTCGGATTATTCGGCCTGGGAGTGATGACGGTTTCACTCGATCTGCTCAGTCGATTCCTGCCCATGCCCAAGTCGACGCCGTTCGATCAATTTTTTGCGCGACCGATGGATGCCTACCTGATCGCGGTATTTGCCGTCAGCATCGGACCCCTCATGGAGGAGATTTTCTTTCGCGGATTTCTGTATCCGGTACTGGCGCGGCGCCTCGGAGTTGCTGCCGGAATCTTTCTGACGGCTCTCCCGTTTGGACTCGTGCACTACCTGCAATACAGGTCCTGGGGAGCGGTACTCGTGATTACCCTGGTAGGAGTGGTTCTCACCGGAGTGCGCGCCGCGACCAAGTCAGTATCTGCCAGTTTTTTGGTACACGTCGGTTACAACGCGACGCTGATGTTGTTGGCGGCTATCGCGACCGACGGTTTCCGCCACATGGACAAGGCGTTCCTGCTGGTGCATTGACGCGGCCGCCGTTCCCATTTTGGGAATTGCGATCCCCCGGATCTGCCCATCACTGGCCGATTTTGCAGTATAGTATCCACATTCGGTTTCCCTCCAGCTGTTGTGGGGTATTTCGCATTGCCAGACCATAACTTAGAATCTGCGCCGCGAAAGACGGTGGCCGAAGCGTTGCTCTCGTCGGCCATACTCGAAGCCGTCCCCGACGCCGCGATTGCGGTGAATCAACAGGGCGTCATCATCCAGGCGAATTCCCAGACAGAAGCACTGTTCCATTACACGCGCGACGAACTGATTGGGCAGAAGATCGAAATCCTGGTGCCCGAGCGGCAGCGGGGCCAGCACCATCATCACCGGGAACATTTTCATGAGCGGCCCAAGATTCGCCGGATGGGATCGGGGCTTGATCTCTATGGCCGCCGTAGAGACGGGACGGAATTCCCGGTCGAAATCAGCTTGAGCCCAATCACCACGGATCACGGCATGATGGTGTTGAGCGTGATTCGCGACATCAGCGACCGGAAACGCATTGAAGAGGAACTGCGCCGCGCCAACGAAGAATTGGAACGGCGGCGGACCCGGGAGTTGCGCGATTACCAGAACCGGCTGTCGTTGATCGTCGACTCTTCGCAGGATGCAATCATCGGCAAGAATCTCGACGGGATCATTACGCACTGGAACAAGGGCGCGGAAGAGATCTACGGTTACAGTGCGGAGGAGATCATCGGGTTGCCGATCACCACGCTCGCACCGCCGGAACGCGCCGATGAAATCCCCGAGATTCTGAAGAAGATCCGTTCCGGCCGCAGGGTGGAATATTTCGAATCGGTGCGAATCACCAAAGACGGCAGGAAGTTAAATATGTCGATCTCGGTCTCGCCGATTTATGACGCCGAGGGCAATATCGTGGGCGCATCGACGATTGCGCGCAACATTACTGCCCAGAAAAAGACGGAAGATCAACTGCGGCAGTCGCAAAAAATGGAAGCGGTAGGCCGATTGGCAGGTGGAGTAGCGCACGACTTCAACAATCTGCTGGGCATCGTGAGCGCGTGCACAGAACTATTGCGCAATCGGGTGGGGCCGGAGAATCACGAATACATCGAAAACATCATTGAGGCGTCGAAACGCGGGGCGTCATTGACGCGCCAGCTTCTGGCGTTCAGCCGGAAGCATCCGACCCAGACTCTGATCCTCGATCTCAACGACCGCCTGAAGGATATGAGCAAGTTGTTGCATCCGCTGATGGGAGAGGATGTGGAGATCGTGCTCATTGCGCGGTCCTCGACCACGATCGTGGAGGCGGATCCGAACCAAATCGACCAGATCGTAGTGAATCTCGCGGTGAACGCGCGCGATGCCATGCCCCGCGGGGGCAAACTCGTGATTGAAACTGCGATCGCCGTGGTGGACGAGTCGTTTCGGCGCGATCATCCGACCATGGCGCTTGGCCGATATGTCGTGCTGGCCGTGAGTGACAACGGAATCGGCATGGACGAAGCGACCCGTGTCCGCATCTTTGAGCCGTTCTTTACGACCAAGGAAATCGGAAAGGGAACCGGCCTTGGCTTGGCCACCGTGTATGGCATTGTGAAGCAGTCCGGCGGCCACATCATGGTCTACAGCGAGCTCGGACATGGCACCACTTTCAAAATCTACCTGCCGTCTGCCGACCACAAGCTGGGAGTCGTTACAGAAACGCAGGCCGAAGCAATGCCCGGCAGGAGGGAGGGCGTCACCATCCTGCTGGCCGAGGACGATCCGACCATGCGTCATCTGACACGGAAGATGTTAGAGGAGCACGGCTACACCGTTCTGGAAGCGGAGAATGGCATTGCTGCACTGGAAGTGATCAATGGCAGCCATGGCAAGATTGACCTTGTGTTGACCGACGTGGTCATGCGAGGAATGACTGGACCCGACCTGGTTTTGCGGCTTCTGGATTCGCACCCCGATTTGAAGGTTGTCTACATGTCGGGCTACACCGGGGAACTGATCACCAACCAGGGACTGAGCGGCGGCGTTCGCCTGTTGGAGAAGCCATTCCGGAGGGTGGACCTGCTGAAGACGCTGGATGCGACGTTAGGTTGAGAACTACTTCGAGTAGTAAGCTGACTTGCGAGGTAGAGTTGCGGGTTGGATATGAAATGAGTAAACAACGTCCGGATATTTTCCGGCGAAAATGGAAAGAGGCTCGGACATGAAGGGCAATCCAAAAGTGTTGGCCGAACTGAACAAGGCCCTGAAGGAAGAACTCACCGCCATCAACCAGTATTTTCTCCACGCCGAAATGTGCGAGAACTGGGGCTATCACAAGCTCTCGGACTTCATCAAGAAACAATCCATCGGCGAAATG
>Ga0335070_10004405_pt1 | contig 16467 bp, 10 predicted proteins | sample Lox_Sample_13_FD_206722 | JGI IMG/M metagenome (GOLD analysis project Ga0335070, IMG submission 206722) | Soil microbial communities from Loxahatchee National Wildlife Refuge, Florida, United States - Lox_Sample_1.3 | ecosystem: Environmental > Terrestrial > Soil > Wetlands | place: USA... | reverse complement strand
TGTTCCGGAAAATTCCTGATCACTCGGCCGGCGGTTTACGCGCGTCTGACTCGTAAGATCTCGCACCATCGCCGAACGTGTCGGAGATGGGCGACACTATCCCCGTAGCTTTGCTCTGATGCCGCCTCAGCGTGCGGAAGGGCCGAAGGTGATACGAAGGGCATATGCGTACTTCGCCGGAGCCTGGCCTGGCAGATGTACGTGTAGGCCGTCGGAACGCTGCTCGAACTGCAATTTGGCATCGCTGCCCAGCAAGGCAACCGAGAGCACACGTTCGCTGCCTACGCTTTGTGCCAGCGACCGAATTACCCCTTCTCCATCCGGCGGCCATGCGAGTCCGATTGCATAAAGAACGTCCTTCTTCGTTGTGAAGCGGAAGTCTTCGGGTGTGTACTTCGCCGTATCCGTATCATGAAACGATCCAGCCGCCACTTTGGTGGGACCTTCGCCATAGGTCCTCCATGGACGAGTGCCGTAGATCGCTTCGCCATTCACCTTCAGCCATGCACCCACATCGTGAAGGACCTGCTGGACCTCCTCCGGTATTGTGCCGTCAGACCGGGGCCCGATGTTCAAGAGCAGGTTGCCATTCTTGCTGACGATATCGATCAGTTGATGTACCACGAATTCCGGCGATTTAAACGTGTCGTTCTGAATGTAGCCCCAGGATTTATTGCTCACCGACGTGTCCGTCTGCCAGTAGAGCGGGCGAATGTCACCCAGTTGACCACGCTCTAGGTCGAGCACGGCGGCGCGCTCCTGCATGGCGTTGTCTTTGTAGTTGATCACCCCAACGTGGTCGCCAAATTTCAGAGAGTGGTTGTAATAGAAGGCCGCGAAGCGAGTGAGATTCGCCCGGATCGACGCCTGCCCGATCCACCAATCGAAGTACACGATGTCGGGATGATACTTCTCGACGAGTTCCGCGCTGCGCGCAAGCCAATCGTCGGCCCATGCCGTTGAGACATAGGTAAAGTCGTTACTGAGTGGAGCCCCCCAGGGAGACACCCAGGTATGGGCTGGGCCGTAAAACGAAGCATATTGCGGATCGTTCACGTCCGATGGAATCTCGCGCGCCACCCCAAGGAAGAAGTTGTGTTCCACCCGGTGAGATGACACGCCGAAATGCAGCCCTTCCGCCCGAACCGCCTGGGCTAATTCTCCCGTGGTGTCGCGATGCGGGCCCATTTTGGCCACAGTCCAGTCACTTAGACTACTGTCGTACATGGCAAAGCCATCGTGATGCTCGGCCACGGGAACCACGTATTTCGCACCAGCCTCCTTGAATAACTTGGCCCAGGCCGCCGCATCGAAATGTTCCGCTTTGAACATGGGAAGGAAGTCCTTGTATCCGAATTTCTCCTGCGATCCGTAAGTTGCGATGTGGTGCTTGTATTCCTCCGATCCGCTACGATACATATTTCGCGGATACCACTCATTTCCGAAGGCAGGAACCGAATACGCTCCCCAATGGATAAAGATCCCGAACTTCGCGTCTTTGTACCACTCCGGAACTTCATACTTGGTGAGCGATTCCCAGTCTGGACGGAACGGTCCCTGACGATCAGCAGCATCCACCTGTTTCAGCAGGGTCGCGCGCGGAGAGTCGTATTTACTGCTAGCCTGCTGCCATGCCTGGTCAATGATTGCCGGATCTTCACCGGCGGTCGGTGCTGTGGGACTCTGAGCCTGGACCACGGAAACGGCAAAGGTCACGACCACGACCCAGTTGCGCGTACGCAAAGACTGCGAGAGACTCCACTTCCGCGACATCATGCTATCCTCCCGTTCAATTTTGATGATCGTCCTTTACAGCGCGCCCGACGGGCATCTGCAATCATTTCTGAAAAATGCGAATTGATCATGAGTCCAGACCGGACAACAACGAGTCCTGCCGGTGGAGCCTTGGCCAAGTGAAGCCATACAGAGCAACAAAGACAAAACAAACAAGTGGTACCGCGAATCCGGTACGCATTGAATGCACATCCGCGATGTGCCCCATGAAAGGCGGGGCGATCGCTCCGCCGACAATGGACATGACAATCAGCGACGAGCCGAGCTTGGTGTATTCACCCAGCCCGCGAATGCTCAGGGCGAAAATCGTCGGGAACCCGACGGACATAAAGAAGAACGCAGCGAACATCGCGTAGAGTCCTGGCTTGCCGCCGCTTATGGCGACCGCCACCAGCGCCACATTGATGGTCATATAGACGGCGAGCACGCGGTTTGGCCGGAACTGGCTAATCACTGCGCTGCCGCATAGACGACCAAGCATGAACAAGCCGAAGCCGATGGCGCCCAGCCACTTCGAGGCCTGCAACCGGGTCGCTCCCGGATCATTCTCAAGAATGTAGTTGACACAGAAACTGAAAATCCCAGTTTGCGCGGCGACATACAGGAACTGCGCACCGATACCCAGAGTAAAGTGCTTGCGTCGGAACATTTCCCAGTTCCTGGAGACCAAGAGGAAGGCAGCTACGTAAGCGAGTACCAGCAATCCGTACTTCGTCGCCGGGAACAGGGTCTCGTCCAGGTGAAGCAAAGTCCATACCAGCCTCAGAATCGGGACGACAAAGAAGTAAAGCAAACCGCAGATCGCAGCTAATGCGATTGCGATCGCAGCCATTTGTGGACTCCAGGGGTTAAGCGTGTTGTGCTGCGCGCCCAACCTGCCGCTTTCATCCACGGCGTGTAAATCCGGTACGCGCGACATGGCAAAAACTACTACCAGCAAAACTACAAATATGCCGATGCCGATGTACGGAGTGGACAGGCCGGAGTTGGCATTCACACCATTACCGCCAGAAAAGACGAAGTGCCCGCCGACAATCGGACCGAGTATCCAACCAGCTCCGTTAGTGGTTTGGGCAATATTGATACGGGTAGGCCCACCCTCTGGTGGTCCCAGCACCGTCGCGTAAGGATTGGCAATGGTCTCCAAGCAGGTCATGCCCGCCGCGATGACAAACAATCCCAGAAGAAACGCCCAGTACGCTCCGATGTTGACCGCAGGAATAAACCAGAAAGCTCCGGCGGCGATCAGTGACAAGCCGACAAGAATGCCCCCCTTGTAGCCGAATCGCTTCGCAATCAAACCCGCAGGTATGGCCATCAGGAAGTACGCCAGGTAATTGGCCGCCTGCACCAGACCCGACTGCGCTTTGTTGATTCGCAAAGTGTCCTGAAAATGCTTGTTGAGAATGTCGATCATCCCGTTGCAGAAGCCCCACAACAGGAACAGTGACGTGATCAGCACGAATGTGACAACAAGATTCCTCCCGTCGGCTGTGCGGAACAATTCGCTCTTAGCGATTCCGCTATCCGTAGCCGCCAACTCTCGCGTGTGGGTGTTCACCATAGTTAATCCAATGACACCATGAACTTCTTGTACCGTGATGGATTCTCCGCCCAAGAACGCAATGCACCAGCGGCTTCCTCAAGTGGAACAACCATGCTCACGGCCCCTTCGACTGGAAACCTCCGCGTTTCCAACAGCTTAATCACCGCATGAAAATCGTCGGGCTGCCTATTTCTCGATCCGAGAATGTCTACCTCCTTTTGTACAGGCCGCGTTTCGTAGCTCACCGGTTCTCTGGCATACCCGATGTAAACGACCCTGCCCGCAGATGAGACTTCTTCAACAACCGTGCGGAAGGTCGCTGGCGTCCCAATCGCCTCGATCGCAATATCCGGACCGAACTCGTCGGCGAGTTCGATCAGTCTGTCGTGTAAAGATTCCCGGGCACAGTTGATCGAATGGTGGCCTCACGCGGCTCGCCCGACTTCCAGCGTTGTGAAGTAGAAGAGCCTTCATGATTGAGAGGGGATCGCTGGGAAATTCAAAATCAAGAGTTCGATTTGGCTCCTTGAGTACTACGTTGGTGACGTTTGGACCGCATTGCCGAGCGCAACCGTTTCTCGGCATCGGGTTTCCAGTATCCACATTCAAGGTCAAAGAAAACTGACGTATATGGAATGCGCATCTTGCTTTTGATCAGGAGCACTCGGAATTTTTCTGCTACCTGATCGAGCTTCCAGATAATCGTCTCGTGCGGAATGGCGGACAGTTCATATCCGTTAAGAATGTTCTGCAACTTGTCCCGATATGCGCTGATGCCAGGAGCGTCGTTCTCCCGAACAAACGAAAGCTCCTTGTCTGTGTAGACTTTTGCACTGATGTGCTCACATACGCTGAGAATCTCGTGTACTTTTTCCAGCACGGTGGTTTGTTCTTCATCGGCCATGATGGTTTCGATTCCCGATCTGGATTGTGCGGGATAAGCCGAGTCAGCGATGACCAGCCAGTTGCGATGGCCAAAGAGCGCGAGTCGATCTTTAAGAATGTGTTCCCAGTTCGTATTCATTGAAGCACCAGTTCCTCATCCGAGCAAACAGCGACTTTCCCACATTTCCCCGTTGCCATCAGGGCATAAGCATCGCCGGCATGCTCAAGCCCGAAGCGGTGCGTGATAATGTCGGCAGGATGGAGACTCCAGCGAACCAGACGCTCGACCAGTTCCTCCATGAGCCAAGTCGATGTCACCCACGACCCATACACCGTCTTTTGGTCATGAATCATGTCGGGGGACGGATTGATCTCGACCGTGCCCCCTTCGCCAACCAAGGCAATCTTGCCCCATTTCCGAGTAGCTCGAATGGCAGTGGCGCGGGCGTCTGCGTTGGCAGAGCAGTCAATTGCCCGCTCGACTCCACTGCCACGAGTCAGTTCCCTCACCTGGGCAACATTGTCTTCGCCAGCTTTCAGAGCGCAATCGCACAACTGGAGCGAGTCTGCGATTTGCAAACGCTCGGGGACGACGTCAATTCCGATGATCAACTTAGCCCCAAGCTTTCGACATAATGCGGCAGCTGCAAGTCCGACCGGCCCCAGTCCGGTGATCAGCACGGAATGGTTCCCGTTGACCTGGATCTTCTCGAGCGCCTCGTAAACTGTGCCAAACCCGCATGCCACCTGCGCTCCGTCTGCATAGGAAAGCTCATCGGGGAGCGCGATCAGGTCTTTCTCCTCCGCAATCATGTAGTCGGCCATTCCGCCATCGCGCTGCCAGCCGTATGCACGTCTATATTTTTCGTTCGTGCATGAGATCATGTATCCCCGGCGACAGTCATTGCACACTCCGCATCCGGAAATGTGGTACACGATCACACGGTCGCCGACACCAAAACGACGGCACCCCGGACCAGTCTCCACAATCTGACCGCTCGGCTCGTGGCCAGCGACAACTCCTTGGTATCGCTCGGGCCCCCTGCCCAGATGCTCGTGATAAATGCAACGGATATCCGAACCACAAATGGTGGAAGCCTTCACCCTGAGCAATACTTCTCCATGCACAGGGCGAGGTATCGGCATTGTGCGGAACTCGACTCTGTCGTTCCCCGGCAGAAATGCAGCTCGCATGCTCTGTTCCATGGTGTTCACCGACTAAAACGCAGGCGGATTTTGTAACGTTGCCACGCTCACGGCGGCGTAATCTCGCCATTTACGTCCCACAGATCTTCCCAAGGCTGTCTTTCTTTCCAGAGGAAGACCTGACCTTTAATGAGTCGACAATTCCTGTCAATTGAAGCGATTTCACTCATTTCACGGTCGGTTAATGGCCCGCCCACGACCGCTTCCAGATTGCTGAGATAGTGAACCCGGTTGGTTGAAAATGGAATCGGCACCTGTCCACGCTGGACTGCCCATTTGACACACACGACTGCAGGGTGCACTCCGAGACGATTGGCTATCTGCACAATTACAGGATCTCTCGTCGGTACGGTGTCCTCAGCGGTACGGTCCCGCTCTGGTCGCGCAGGTGATCCGATCGGGCAATATCCAACAGGGACCATGCCGTTGGACCGGACAAATTCGAATAGCTGTGGTTGCTGAAAATGAGGATGCAACTCCATTTCATTCACTGCAGGCTTGATTCGAGCGTCGCGCAAGAGTAGTCGCAGTTTTGGGATGGTCATATTGGAGGTTCCGATGTGACGTACCAAGCCTAGGTCGACTAACTCCTCCATCTTCCGCCACGTCTTCATGAAGTCAGAATGGATGTAAGGCGTCGCGTCTCTGCTTCGCGACGTCACGTCGCAACCCGGCGGATGGTAGTTGGGGAAGGGCCAATGCACCAGGTACAGATCCAGGTAGCTCATTCTCAGATCCCTGAGCGATTGCTTACAGGCCGGAATCACGTCGTTCTCGCCGTGTTTGTCATTCCAAAGCTTCGATGTGACCCAGAGTTGCTCGCGCTGGATTTCCCGGCCCAAGACTTGTTGCAGTGCGTACCCAATTTCGTGTTCGTTGCCATAAACGGATGCGCAATCGAAGTGGCGATATCCCACGGCCGCCGCACCCTCGACCGCACCTGCAACTTCGGAGGCAGTGACATGGTCCGAACCAAACGTACCTAAACCGATGACCGGCATGTGCGCACCGGTGTACAGAGTCTTCTGAGGCACGAGGGTGGGATCAACGCGGCCAATCGTCAACGGTTCTGATGCGCTCTGGACTTTCATCTTGAATCCTCACGATGCGGCCCGGCGGAACTACGCGGTTCGAATAAAAACCAGTCTTCGCAACGGCTTGCAAGGCTGCACTTGAGGACGATAATCGGTAACGTTACCGATGTCAACCACACAAATCACTGATCCGCGAAGGACTCTCCGCAGTGGGCACCGACGTCTAATGGAGTGGTGCTTTTCCGCTGGGCTGGTCGCATGGAACTGGTCCCTCAAAAGGGTTCTATATACTGAATGACAATCTTATGAGCACACGAATGAAGGACATCGCCAGAGACCTTGGGGTATCGGTGATCACTATTTCCAAGGTTCTGCGCAATCTCCCTGATGTTGGAGACGAGACTCGCGAACGCGTATTAGCCCGCGTAAGAGAGCTTGATTATCACCCAAACCTCGCCGCCCGTAGCTTGGTGACTGGACGAACGTATCTCGTTGGTTTGGTCGTTCCAGATTTGTTGCACCCGTTCTTCGCAGAGATTGCCAAGTCCCTTTCCGAAGTCCTGCGACGCAGCGGTTATTACTTGATTGTCTCCTCCTCCGAAGAAGATCCGGATATTGAGGAGCAGGAGATCAATCAACTCCTGGCACGTCGCCTTGATACGTTAATCATTGCGTCGTGCCGTTCGACGGTCGACCTGTTTTTCCGAATTGAGAAACATAAGACCCCCTATGTTTTGATTGACCGCATCTTGCCTGGCCTTTCCGCCAATTTCATTGGGGTCGACGATGAGGCCGTCGGCATGCTAGCCACCAGGCACTTGATCGATATTGGCTGCAAGAGGATCGCCCACATCCGAGGGCCAGAGACAAGCACCGCCATCCGCCGCCTCGAGGGATACAAGCTAGCGCTCGCGCGGGCCCGCATGAAGGTCCTCGATGGTTACATCATCACCGAACGCAAAGGAGATGTTGAAACCAAACAGCGCGGCGCAGAAGCCATGCGCGAGCTATTGAACCTTAAGCCAAGGCCGGACGGAGTGTTTTGTTTTAACGATCCCCTTGCCATGGGCGCGATCAACTATGCGCTGGATCAAGGCATCAGAATCCCCCAGGACATCGCGATCGTCGGCTGCGGAAACCTTCACTACGACGATTCCTTACGCGTTCCCCTTTCAAGCATCGACCAGCACAGTCGGAAAATTGGAGAGGAGGCTGCGCGGATCACACTTGCGATTTTGAATTCCAAAGTGCCCCCCAAACCGGCAGCCGTCATACTGCAACCGGAACTGATCGTACGTCGCTCCAGCCAAAGATGGACAAAGCGGAGCCGCGCTTCCAAGGCAAAGTCTTGCCCCTAGCCTCCAGTTTCCGAAGTAGCGCCCGTGTCGTCCTCATCGATTGCCACATAAGCCTGAGCGGAATTTTCCTGGGTGAATTTCGCTAACGGTAGCGCTATGCTTTTCTTTGACGTAAAACCTCTGTGAGGACCCCGTGACGGCTGATAACGCATCTTCTCCACTCCGTAGGCATCAAGCTCCGCTGCTGACCCAACTAGATCGAAGGACTTTTCTTCGGTCTAGCGGGATCGTGGCAGTTGGGACGCTCGTGCCCCATGTCGCCCATTTCACGACTCCGTCGCCGACGACAGAGCCGTTCCAGTGGACAACCGGAAATTTAGTCTTCTCATTCGACTTGAATGCCGGGAAACTGCGCCAAAGGCGTCTGGTCCCTTCCGGTGTTGCAATGCCAGCAACGGACAGTTCTTCCGGCGTGGAGGTCGCGCTGCAATGCAGCGGAGAAGACTCCCCGGACCAGGGCATGAAATCGGCCGTGGGCCAGCCCGGCGCGCGCTTGCTGTTTGCCGGACGCCGTGAGGAATCTACCGGGCAAGGCAGGCGGCTTGTTCTCATGCACTCAGACGAGCGGTTACAGCTCAAGGTCGAGTCAGTTTATGAGTCCTTTGACGGAATTCCTGTAGTCCGGCGATATTCGCGGATTACCAATACTGGGGCCGCATCTGTCGGCATCGAGTTCCTGAGTTCCGCGATGCTCCATGGACTTGCTTCTCCGCAAAATTATGAGAACGAACTCCGAATCCATGTCGCCCTCAATAGCTGGATGGCCGAAGGCCAGTGGCATAGTCTTCGCCCGTCGGAGATGGGATTTGTCGAAAACGAGCGGACCAGTTGGTCGGAGGCACAGGCAGGAAGCATCGGAAGTTGGTCGACTGAACGATTTCTGCCGACGGCCATGGCGGAAAACACTCACTTAGGACTCATCTGGTTCTGGCAGATTGAACACAATGGATCATGGTATTGGGAAGTCTCCAACGTTTCGGCCAGCAACAACTACGCAGACGACGTCTACGCGTACCTTGGCGGTCCAGATGATCTGCATTCTGCAACCTGGCAACAATTAAAGCCTGGAGAGACGTTCGAAACTGTGCCTGTAGCAATTGGCTGCGTGCATGGCGGCTTCAACGAAGCTGTAGAGGCACTGACGCGCTACCGACGTGTCGTCTGCGAACAATCGCGGAAGAGGAATTCGCAGTGTCCTGTGATTTTCAACGACTACATGAATTGCCTCTGGGGCGATCCAACTGAGCAAAAAGAGATGCCTCTAATTGCCGCTGCCGCAAAAGCGGGCTGCGAATATTTCGTAATCGATGCCGGATGGTACGCAGATATCAAGGAAGACTGGAGTCAAACCATAGGCTCATGGCAGCCATCTCCCACGCGATGGCCGCGCGGACTAAAATTCGTGCTCGATCAGATCAGGGGAAATGGAATGACTCCTGGAGTGTGGCTCGAGCCGGAGGTTGCCGGAGCAAAATCTCTGCTCGCTCAGAAGCCAGACAACTGGTTTTTCATGCGTCACGGCAAGAGAGTGCTGAAGAATTCGCGATTTCTGCTCGACTTTCGAAACCTCGCGGTGCGTGCATATCTCGATCAGGTGATTGCCAGACTTGTGAATGAGTATGGCGTTGGCTATATCAAGATGGACTACAATGTCGATTCGTTGCAAGGAACCGAACTCAACGCAGACAGTTTCGGACAGGGGCTGCTTGAGCACAATCGTGCGCACCTCGCATGGCTCGATAACATCCTGAACCGCTACCCCAACCTGACGATTGAGAACTGCGGCAGCGGAGGCGGACGTATGGACTACGCGATGCTCAGGCGTTTTCAGATACAGTCCATGACGGATCAGGAAGATTATCTAAAGCTCCCCGCGATCCTCGTCGGCGCGTCCGCGGCCGTTTTACCCGAGCAACTCGCAGTCTGGTCTTATCCACTCGCAAATTCTGATGCCGATCAAGCCAGCTTCAACATGGTGACGGCTATGTTGTGCCGCATTCACCAAAGCGGGCGTTTGGACTCGCTTTCAGAGAAGGCGTGGAAACAGGTTGCTGAAGGCATCAGGGTGTATAAGGAAGTTCTTCGCAAGAACATTCCAGAGGCGGTGCCCTTTTATCCACTCGGGTTGTCTGATGTCACCAATAGGAATGTGTCAGTTGCTTTGGGAATGGGGGTTCCGGCGCAAACCCTGGTCGGCGTGTGGCGGATCGATGGTCCTGCAACGACGAAAGTGCCGTGGACGTACGGTGAAGCTAGACTTCTTTATCCCATTGATCTTGGCATCAAAATCGCGGCTGCAAAAGGAACACTGGAAATTGAATTTCCTCGGAGCCGCATGGCTTGCTTGGTTACTACATAGAGAGCCTGTGGCTTTCGTGATCGCATACATCAAATAGGAGACTTGAGATGAAACACCTAGCGATAGCAATGATTTTTATTGCGAGTCTTTGTTATGCGCAGGCATCGGAAGATTTTCAGCCTTCTGCAACTAACGTCTGGGGAGCAGAGTATCCCCGTGTTGACGCTACCGGGAGAGTTCAAGTTCGTGTCAAAGCTCCCGACGCGACTAAGGTCAGGCTGAATTTCTGGAGCGGGCCTAAACTTGATATGTTGAAACAACCCGATGGTTTCTGGACCGTCACTACACCTCCGCTTGTCCCAGGCTTGCACTATTACACGTTGACTATTGACGGCGCTGAGGTCAGCGACCTCAGCACCCATGCGTTTTTCGGCGGGACCAAGGAGGCCAGCGCGGTCGAGGTTCCGGAGCCGGGCTCTACGTACTACTCAATTCAGGATGTGCCTCACGGCCAGGTCCGCGAAGTCTGGTACAACTCGAAAGTGACAGGAACGTGGCGCCACGCCCTGGTTTACCTGCCGCCCGATTACGATACACAAAACAAAATCCGCTATCCCGTGCTCTACCTTCAGCATGGCGGCGGAGAGGACGAAACCGGGTGGATTCGCCAAGGGAATGCCAACTTTATCCTCGACAACTTGATAGCCTCTGGAAGCTGCAAACCGATGATCATCGTGATGGGTTATGGCTACGCGAGACGTGCCGGCCAGGCTCCGCCCGATCTGACCGGAAAACCATTTGGTTCTCCCGAAATGTTGAAAGCAATGCAGGAGATGGCGGCAGCCTTCGAAGATGATGTGACACAAGTCCTGGTCCCCTATATTGATTCGACATTCAGAACGTTCCCCGATCGCGATCACCGCGCGATGGCGGGCCTTTCCATGGGAGGAATGCAGACGTTCCAGATTACGCTCGATCATCTTGATCTCTTCTCGTATATCGGAGGTTTCAGCGGGGCCGGGGGCATGCTTGTGCTGGGTAACCGAAAGCTCGATCCCAAGACTGATTACAACGGCGTATTTGCTGACCCTGCAGCTTTCGCGAAGAAGGTGCATTTATTGTGGCTGGGCGTCGGGACACAGGAGCCGGAAAGAATGCGTGCTGGCCTGCTGCGCTTCCATGCCTCGCTTCAGGAAGCGAACATTCAGCACGTGTTCTATGAATCACCAGGAACAGACCATGAGTGGCAGACCTGGCGACGCGATCTGAAAGACTTCGCACCGCGACTCTTTAATATGGTGCAGGCGAGATGAACCATTGCAGAACAGTCATCGACCCTAACCTGAGCCCGCGAGACCTAAGCGTGGTGACCGAGGGAGGTAACATCATCGTGGCACAGGAGAAGTACACAGTTCGATTGGCGGTGGTCCGCCGAACACGGGAGTTCCGTCAACAAGCGGCAGCTTCGAGGTCAAAGGGCAGATCATTTTGCCGGAATAATGTAAGACGCTCATCGGCTGGCGGCTGGGAATCGGCATGGCCCGCAAAAGCGGTTGCAGGAAGATGCATTCGCGATTTCTGCGGTCGCCGGTCTATGGTGCAAGCTTTGAAAATTGCCAGTCCCCAGCGATGTTTGTATTATCAGCGTTGCAAGCCACAGCATGGAAAGTTTCCCATTGAGCGTAGTGATGTCTCCGAATCCCAGTGCCCAACAGACTGAAGCGGAACGGGCCGAGTTGGAGCGGGTTGTAGAAGCGCTAGCCAAGTGGCCACGACTGTCCCATCTGCTGGGATACATGGGGGAGAAGCTCTTCTCCGGCAAAGTCGACGAACTTAACGAGTACAACATCGCAACGGAAGTCCTCGGCCGGTCTAAGACCATGTTCAATGCGGGAGAGGACGCGATTGCGAGGGTGGAGACACACCGGCTTCGAAAACGTTTGGCAGAGTTTTACGAGGGAGAGGGCAGAAACCATCTCATTCAGTTAACTCTTCCCGCCGGAAGCTATGTGCCGGTTTTCATTCATAAACCCGCAGATGAAATCGTGCCACCCTCACAGCATCTCCCCCAGGCCTCGGAACCAAAGGCTGGCAGCGAGGGTCTGCGATTGCATGCCTGGATCGCGGGCGGTTGGGGTTACTCCCTATTGGCGGTCTGCCTGGTCCTGGTTGCGCTGGGAGCGTACCTGTATGTTCGGACCAGAGAGTCCAGCACTCATGCAAAACCCGATGACCATCCGACATCACTGTCGGCATTAGTGTCTCTCCCTGAGGCGTCTCCGCCGATTCGGATACTGGCAGGATACAGTGGTCCACCCAGGACAGATAGCGCCGGCAGAGTCTGGAGGGAAGATCAGTATTTTTCCGCTGGGGGTAGCTGGCTACGCACCTCAGGACTGATCGCCAGGGCAAGTGATCCTTTCATCTTCGAACATTCACGAACTGGCGACTTTTCATATAGCGTCCCGCTTAAGCCGGGTTACTACGAACTGCACCTCTTCTTTTCGACTCCCGTACGGACCCACGATGCTATCGTCACTTTCAACGTATCCATCAACGGAGAACCCGCTCTACTAGGATTCGACATTAACGAGGATGCCCTAGGGGAAGATATTGCCGACGAGCGCGTCTTCCGCGATGTTTCCCCCGATAAAAACGGTTTCCTTCGCATTGCCTTTTCGGGCGCGACAGGACCGCCTACCCTGAATGCTATCGAGATTTTGCCCGGGATACCGCACGCGCAGTTTCCCATCCGGCTGATCACGCAAACCACGCCGTTGACAGACCGCAACGGCAGATTGTGGCGTCCGGATAATTACTTCATGCACGGGCGACTGTCCGCTCAGACTCATCCGCTATTGGATTCCCCCGATCCGGACCTCTTCTCCGCAGAACGATTTGGGCACTTTACGTACGCGATTCCGGTAGATACGCGCGATAGGTACACTCTCGTGCTCCATTTTGCCGAGTTCTACTTCGGTTCCGGGGCGCCGGGAAACGGAGGCGCGGGTAGCCGGATTTTCAAGGTTATGTGCAATGGGCAAACGCTGCTGGACAACTTCGACATCTTTAAAGAGGCTGGAAGCTTCCGCGAGCTTACCAAAAGCTTTCGTCATCTGAAGCCTAGTGCGCAAGGAAAGTTGAACCTCACCTTCGAGCCGATCGTTAACAACGCTACTGTTTCGGGAATCGAGGTTCTGGACGAATCCCAGTGACCTGTCTACCGTCGGCCCTTATGCCAGCCGGAATCATGGTGTAGGGCGTAGTACAAATTGACGTTTATGAAACGACGAATCGCTGGGGCACCGAAACTGCATCGCGCTCAACAAATTGAGAACCTCAATCGCCGCTTGATAACGTACGTTGTCTCGTGACATTCACCGAAACCGCACAATAACCCAACCGTTTGAGACTGTGTCACACAGAACGGGAATTTTGATTTGCCGCGAGGATCAGCAACATGGAAGCCGTGCTGATGCCTTTGTGGCCTTCATAAATCCCTAAAATCACAGCTCCCTCCAGTTCCGCGGAGGGATGCTATCTACTAAAGGCTCCGTGGGTCTTTGCGGTTTCATCCCACCTTCATGTAACAAGTACGTCGCGTTGCGTACACCGCATATTTTCAATCACGTACAACAGTTCAATGGGTCTGTACAAGATTGAACTTCCGGAGATGTTGTGTTCTGTGGAGGATTCCGTCGGATCATTTTTACTGGAATGATGCTCCTCGACGAGCCTTGGCGGGAAACAGCAGTCGCTTGCGTAAACGTTCACGAGCGGCCCAAGTTCGCGCCTCCCTCGAAAACGCAACGCGGGGGACCCGGTCCTCGCTCACACAGCAGCGCGTTGGCGGCGTCTTCCAGAATCCCCAGTTAAAAACGACCTCCTTTTCGTAGTCAGTCGGTGGAGGTTCGGAAGGCTAGTGAGTGTGGGCGACATCGTAGAACCCAGAACCACAAGTGGAAGAAAAGCACTCGGAACTGGTCCTAGGCCGACGGACGCGCATGTGTGTGCAGTCAAAGTTCGCGGTCTGCAGCAAATAACAGGGAGGTAGGGATGAATTCCGTTCATCATTCAAGGTTCCATAGTGGGCTGCCGGCAGGTTTCAATACGTGCTTCATCGTGATCGCGATTGGGCTGTTGCTGACGGGTGCTCCGGCAGTATTTGCGCAATCCATCTTCGCGAATCTGTCAGGTACGGTTACGGACAACAGCGGAGCTGTGGTCTCCGGCGCCAGAATCAGCGTTCAAAACACCCAGACTCAGGTGATTACGCAGTTCGTCACTAACAGCGCCGGGTTTTTCTCGGCGACGCAACTGCCGACCGGAACCTACAACGTGACGGCGGAAGCCAAAGGCTTCAAGAAATGGCAGGGCACGGGAATCGTCCTGACCAGTTCCGAGAGCAAGACCGTCAACATTAGCCTCCAGATTGGAGCGGCGAACGAAACAGTCGAGGTCACAGCCAGCGCCGGCGAGATCGCCATCACCGATACCGGCGAGAAATCTGATCTCGTCACGTCCGAGCAGTTGGATCATCTCTCTCTGGTTGGCCGCAACGCCACCGAATATCTCAAGATTCTTCCTGGCGCCGCCCTGTCGGCGAATGGCGGCGTGAACAAACTGGGCTATACAGGCGAAGTCGTCGGAATCAACGGCTTTTCCGTCGGCGGCAGTGCCGGCGGTTTGGGCGGGGTAACTATCAACGGTCAAACCGGCTTGGGCATTTCCATCACCCAGGACGGTCAGAACGTGCAGGACCCGGGTGCCCCTGGCGCCGCGACGCCGGTCAATCCCAACCCCGATATGATTTCGGAGTTAAAGGTCCTCACTTCAAACTACTCCGCCGAAAGCGCAAAGGGCCCGATCGTGGTCAATACGATCAGCAAGTCGGGCGGCAGAAGTTTCCACGGTGATGTCCACTTCTATGCCCGCAACTCGGCAATGAACACAGAAGATTCTTTTAACAAGGCTATCGAGTCGGATCCAGGGAGCGGCTACAAGCCAGGTCAACTCAAGATTCCGAGCAATTACTACTACCCCGGATTCACCTTCGGAGGTCCTGTGCTCATTCCGGGCACCGGATTCAACAAAGCGAGAAACAAGTACTTCTTCCACGAATCGTTTGAGAATTATCGGCAGCTCATCGACGGTGGAGTCGACCGCGCGTTTGTGCCTACCGCGGACATGCTGAACGGCGATTTCAGCGCTTTGGCGACATGGGCGAACCTGCCTGGCCGGTTCGGAATGTCGAACGTACCCTCGGGCACGGTTAGCGCTCGTCCGGGATGCAGCATCACTGGCGGCGTCCTGTCTCCAGAGTGTATTTCTCCTTTGGCGCAGCAGTACATGTTAAACGCTCTGCCTGCGCCGACTTCTGCCGCTCCGGATAGCCACGGATTCAACTACATAGCGCCGGTGCAGGAGCGCCAGAACTCAACTCATAACCTGGTTCGCGGCGACATGAACTTTACGGAAAATACCAAGGCGTATGTGAGCTGGAGCCGCCAGCGGGAAACAGCCAACATGCCGCTGGGACTGTGGAACAATCCTGGAGATTGGGTCATCCCTGCTCCCAGTCCGTCGATCGGCGCCAACACCTCGGATTTCTATGCCGTTAACTTCTTGCACATGTTCTCGCCGACGCTGACCGTCGAAGCCCGTTTCGGCTATACCCATATCGATTTCCCGACCACGCCCAGCAATCCGTCGAAGGTGCTGCGCAGTGAGATGAATTTTCCGCAGCAGGGCGTCTTCGCAAACCCGAACGCGCCAGTAGCCCTCAGCTGGGGTCAGAGTATTCCCACTCTCGGCGACATCGGACATGACTACCATCCGACCATGATTGCCACGAAGGGAATACCGAGCTCGGGCGGGGACGTCACCAAGGTCTTCAAGAGCCACACCGCGAAGTTTGGCGCCTTCTGGGAGCACGGCTATAACAAGCAGGACAACTGGGGTCAATACATGGGGGTGTATACCTACTCCCCATGGAGCAACCAGGTGTCGGGAAATAACTACTCCGATATGCTGATGGGCGTCGGTTTCAGCGGATATTTTGAACAGGCTCTGCCGCCGGCGATCAATTCGGCCGCTAATAACATGTCGTTTTATGCCACGGATCATTGGAAGCTAACCCGTCGCATTACCGTTGATTACGGCTTGCGCTTCGAGCACTACGGCGCGTCCTACCCCGACACTCGGTATGGAGTTGCTGTGTTCGATCGAAATAAATACCAAAACGGCGTTATGAACTCAGGTATCTCCTGGCACAGCCTTGACCATAGTGTTCCGCTTTCCGGAAATGCCGGGAATCCGATACTCTACTCACCTCGAGTTGGAGCT
>Ga0335070_10004404_pt1 | contig 16468 bp, 12 predicted proteins | sample Lox_Sample_13_FD_206722 | JGI IMG/M metagenome (GOLD analysis project Ga0335070, IMG submission 206722) | Soil microbial communities from Loxahatchee National Wildlife Refuge, Florida, United States - Lox_Sample_1.3 | ecosystem: Environmental > Terrestrial > Soil > Wetlands | place: USA... | reverse complement strand
ACAAGGCCATCATCATCTATTTAAATGTCAGCCTGGCAACATTCGAATACGCAGATGACCCGTTGGCGTTTACAGCACGCACTCGGTAACCCGCTGCCTGGCCTTTCTTCAGGCCGGTGTCGCTATATTCGGTCGCATTCGCCGTGAGTTTTGTAAGTTGGCTCCAGGCTCCTGTACCAAGCTGACGCTCCACGATGATGCCGCTGGGATCGCCACCATGAACATCCCATGCTAGCTTCGCGCCCGTGCCCGCGGCCGATGCTCGCAGCGAACTCGGCGCCTCCGGTAGCACCGGCCAGTCGAAATAGTCTTCATCTGTGACCACCATGATGCTGTCTTTCACCGGCAGTGATTCCAGTGTGTCGGTTGTGCCCTGCTTCCACTCGACAGGCTTAATTTCGCCCGATACCACATCCACCAATACCGGGTGAGTGATGCCGGTATTCTTGAATGACATGCTGGCATACAGGGGAGGGAAGGAGTTTCCCGGCAAGCTGTGAGCGGCGAGCCAGTACGCGATTACTGATTTTCCATTGCGATTGCGGAAGCCATAACCCATAAACGGAAATCCTGTGTGACGGCGCAACGCGGGAAGGTCCGGACCGCTGATCTCAATGGACTGATCGAATTTCGTGTCGGAGAAGATCGCATTCGTGTTCTGTAAGGCGTAAAACACCGGTCGCGGCTTCCAGTCCGTTTCGTTGTTCGTTAGTCCATGGATGATGCCGAAGTCATCGTACTCATTCCCATCGCTTCCGGCCGCCAGCAGCCAGACGAACGTTTTCACCCCGGCAGCCAGGTTGTACACGAATCCGCGCGGCACATATTTCGCTTGCACCGACTCGTCCGAGCCCACCCATGAGGGGATTGAATTGAACTCGTCGTCGAAGAAGGGTATGTCCGGTTTTATCCCAGGATAGTGTGTAACCAGATCGCGCAACTGCTTCGGGGACTCATTCAGATAAGCGCCGTAGTCCATCGACTCCGGATTCATGTTCTGTCCGTATCCGGGGTAGGTGTGGTAGGCATACACATCGATTCCCGATGCGCATTTGCAAGTGTCGAGCGCGCGCTGGGTGAACTCGCGGCTGGGGTCAGCCTGTCCGCCGTAAATCACCTTTGCTTGCGGATCCGTCTTGTGCACGGTCTCGATAAATGGAGCCAGCAGCGTCCCAAATTGCTCGGGGTTGCCCCAAGGGTTCCAGTAGCCGATGTCCTGCTCATTCCATAACGCCCAGTAGTGAATGCGATCTTTGAAGTGATTCACCATCCAGGATGAGTACCGGTTAAACGCGGCAATCTGCTCGGGTGTCGTGGGTGCATAAAAGACCGAGTAAAGGCTGCGGTCATCGTTATGAAGGGAACCCGGTTCGGGAACGCTGACATCGGGACGCTTCCCGCTCGGCGACGTGTACATCACGTTTCCATAAAGCAGCTGAACCTGGATATTAATGCCATTGTCGACCAGGGAATCGACCGCATCTTCCAGCAAAGGCGAAGCCGCATAGACCCCGCGTTTTTGTTCGATCCAGTCCCAGCTGGTGTAGTCCGAGCTGTTCTCGTACTGCCCGATGCGAATCCATTTGAAACCGGCGTCAAACATGCGCGTCCACCACCATCGGTCCCAAGGCAGAAAAGGCTCCCGCGGCAGGTCGGAGTTGAGACCAAACCCATCCTGAATCTGCGAAGAGCGCTTAGGTGGAACGTGATCCGGCACGTGGCGCTGGGTTTGGGCAAAACTGACAGGAGTAACAAGGATGAAGAGAAACGCAACTGCAAAGATCAGAACCACATATCTGAGAGAACGACACGCCCCATATAGCATGAATCCTCCTAATCGCCGAATCACCACAATCAGAACGAAAAATGCGCTGTCGTCCCGAGCGAGGGCGCAAGCCCGAGTCGAGGGACCTTGCGCTAAAAGCTCGGAGTGTCAACTTTCCTGTCGTACTAAAGGCAAGACTACCGACCGAATCCAATCTTCATCTTCACCCGCGGCCACATTCTCGAATAGCTGCCAGCGTTCTTCATGCGCGACCTGCTCGCCAGGGTTGAGAAGGACCTCCGGCCCCAATGTCTCCAACTCCAGAAACTCGCGGTTACTAAACACTTCGAAATTGCAACCGAAATCAGGATACGTCGCGCCAGCGACCACGGGAGCCCGCTTCACAAACAAAGTTGCATTCGTAAAGTAAGCGCCCCAGCCGGAAGGATTGAAAATGCCTGTCATCTGTTCCTCGAAGCGGGCGGCGGGAGCCGTTGATTGAGCTAGTTGAATGAACTCAGTCCCGAATCGCCAGCGCCGATCGGCGAGGTCGGTGAATGACCAGAGCGTCAGCGGGCCGACCGACAGATAGTGCTCCGTATCCATGGCTGCACGTGGCGGCAATGGCAGGATGGCGCGCCCTCCGGCCCTCATCATGGTAGGCGTCCAAGGTGCTAGCTCGGTGGCATCCCGGTCAAGGTTGATGACACAGTGCTTTAGCTGAACGCCCGATCCATTCTCATCCATTTGCACTTCCAACTGTTTTTGCAGGTTAGTACCCGGAGGCGTGTCCTCGACCGGCGCAGTAAAGAGCGCCCGATCACCGTGCTGTTCGACGTGGACGGCCCGGTTATCCGGAAAATACGTGCGCTTCACCTCGGGCGAAACCCACAGGCGATGCCCGCCGTAGAGGCGGAACTCGTCACCGCCGCTAAGACCGATATCAGCCGCGACCTCGTGCAAGACGTTGTCGCCCTTCTCGAAGCCGTACCAGATGATGCGCGGGCCCACATCAGCGAGCACGAGCACCTGAACTGTGTCATTCCAGATCCGATAAACGTCGTTCCAGCCGCGCCAGCTGATCTTTTCGATCATGTCGTGCTTGGCTACCGTGTCGCGTGCACCGGGGCGGCATGCGCATCGTGCGACGCTAGATCCTTCGCATGCTTCTGAACTTTCGAGATCGCCGCCACGATCTCGTGCATGTCCTGCTCGTCGCCCAGCAACGCCGGTTGCGGAATCCAAACCGTTTCCCATGCCGCACGCTGCGTGTGCGGGAAGGAATGCTTCAGAAATGCGTGTTCTTCCTTCGCCTGCGATCCGCTCAGGCACTTGCGGTATTCGCCGTTGCGGAACATGTGCAATTCGTGCAACGGCGGATAGCTGGCCTGGTTGGGAATGCCCTCCGCATTCATAGCTTCAATGAAGCGCTCGGTTGAAAGGCCGGCAAACTCTTTATTATTGAAGTGGAAGATATAGGCGTACTGGCCATTGCGCGTGCACCGGGCATCGAGTTTCTGCGGAGTGACGCCCGGAATCTTGCTCAGCTCGCGATCGAGCACGCGGGCGTTCTGATGACGCCGGCGGGTCTGCTCATCCAGGCGTCCGAGTTGCGCCATGAGCACCGCCCCCTGCCATTCGCTGAGCCGATAGTTTGATCCATAAATGAAGTGGCTGTAGAACCACTCACCAGGCATGCGCCCACAATCGTGAACCGAGCGGGCGTTGCGTTCGAAGGTATCGTCGTTCGAGATGATCATGCCGCCTTCACCGGCCGTCATCAGCTTGCTCGATTGAAAGCTGAAGGTACCGGCAACCCCATACGTTCCAATTCTCTTGCCCCGCCATTCGCTGGCGTGCGCATGTGAGGAATCTTCAATGAGGGCGAGCCCCTTCTTGCGGGCGAGTTCGCTTAGCGCATCCAGATCTGCCGGATGCCCGCCCATGTGAACCGCGATGATCGCCTTGGTCCGTGAAGTAATGGCCGCTTCGGCGAGTTTGGGATCGATGCAATACGTATCAGGAAGGACGTCCACGAGCACCGGCAAAGCATTGGCGAACAGAACAGCGCTGGCGGTTGCTACGAAAGTGAAATCCGGAACAATGACTTCATCTCCTGCTCCAATGCCTAGCGCGGCGATGGCAACTTCCAGCGCTGCCGTGCCGTTGGTCACAGCCACCCCATGCCGCGCCCCGTGAAAACGGGCAAAGGCCTGCTCAAACTCCAGCGTCTTGGTTCCCGGAGTCCGCCACCAGACACGGCTCTCCAGTACCTCATGCAGAGCCTTGCGTTCCGCGTCATCGAACTGAGGCCATAGGGGAAAAGACTTTGTTTTTGCTTTCCTGCCGCCGAGCAATGCCAGTTCTGACATAAAGAAACTCCTGGGAATACTGGTTAATACTGCACGAATCCGGTCGCGTAGCGAAATGCCTCCACGTAATGCCCATCTTTCTTCGGCTGTTCGTGACGCATCTCGTCTTTAGCTTTTCGCAAAGCTTCGGGCGTCCAATCCGGCCGATATTTATTGACGGCCGGCTCAAACTGGCTGACCTGCTTGGCCGCCGCGTCGAACTTCAACTCGGCCACGTCATCAATATTGACGAAATAATTCGCCTCTTGCGCCGACGGATAAAAGAAGTACATCTCCGGCACCTTATAAGGTTGAAGATGCTGCTCCAATTTTTGATTAGGGAAGTAGAGCCAGAACTCGGCCGCGCGCACGGCGTCGATGGTATTGAACGCCGCCATGCGGTGATCGCTCTTGTGCCAGCGCTCGTACCACTCGCCGGGATCCACGCTTAACAGCACATCCGGGCGAATGCGCCGGATAATCGCCGTGGCCTCTTCGGTCAACTTCGGCTGCGGCGCATACTCCAACATGCCGTCGTCATAGCCCATCCACATGATGTTTTCTTTGGGCGTACCCAGCTGGCCCTCGGATACTTCCTGCTCCGCCTTGCGAATCTGCGCCAAGCGTTGCGAGTTCATGTCGGGATCGTAAGAGCCCTTGTCATCGTTCGTGTACACGATGATGTAGACCTTGTTGTGATTCCGGTTGAGCAGCGCAATCGTGCCACCCGCACCAAATACATCGTCATCGGGATGGGGCGTGAAAACCAGGATGGTCTTGTTCTGCAGATTTTCCAGTCGCACCTGCTGGGCTTGTAGTGCACTGACGCTCAGCAGCAGGGAGCAGAAGAGGACGAGTGGATTCCTCATTGGCATTCTCCAAGGCTGCACCGCTGTAGCCCGCCAAGATAAATCAAATCGAGCGCCGCGTCGAACCTAAATATTCTTGTCCGCCGGTCAGAATCAGCCGTGATTCTAATCCTTGACACGCCCCAGCACCTGATGTATCAGTTCTGCGCCCCCAGTCGTCCCAAAAAAAAGCGCACATCCCGGTGAGGAGGCTTTATGCTGCGGCGTACCTGGACTGTTTCCCAGATCCTTCCCTTCTTGGTTGTTCTCGTTGCTCTGCCTACGTTTGCCCAACTGGATCGTGGCAGCATCGTCGGAACGATTACCGATCCTAGCGGGGCACGTGTCGGTGGCGCTCAAGTGACGGTCACCAATCTGCAAACCAATCAATCCAACCGCGTCACCAGCGACAACGAGGGCGACTACAAGGCAGATCTCCTGCGTATAGGTACGTATTCCGTCGCCATCGAGAAGCAGGGTTTCCAAAGGGCGCTAATGTCTAACGTGGATGTGGCCGTCAACCAATCCGCCCGCGTCGATTTTGCGCTACGCCTGGGTTCGGTCAGCCAGACAGCGGAGGTGAGCGCGGCTGCCCCTCTGCTCGAGACACAATCTTCCTCTTTAGGAACCGTTGAAACCGAGCGGCGAATCGCATCTCTTCCGCTCAACGGGCGCAATTTCATCCAGCTTGCGTATCTGGGGCCAGGGGCAAACGGGGGTCAGACGGGCAGCAACGTTCAGGGCGGCGTCTTCGAGAACGAGCGCGCCAACGAAGCTGTCTCCGTCAACGGCCTGCGCGTTTCCAACAACAACTTCTTGCTCAATGGCGTCGACAACAATGAATTCGGACTCGGCGGTGTCGTCGTGTTGCCCGCTCCCGATGCCATCCAGGAGTTTCGCACGGAAGAAAACTCAATGAGCGCCGAATTCGGACGTGGCGGCGCGGCCGTCAACGTGGTCCTGAAATCGGGTACAAACAATGTTCACGGCGGGGTCTACGAATTCATCCGCAACGACAAGCTTGACGCTGTGAACTACTTCAACCAGGGAAAGCAGCCGTTCAAACGCAATCAGTTCGGAGCTTTTATCGGCGCTCCCATTAAGAAAAACAAGACCTTCATTTTTGGCGATTACGAAGGATCGCGGCTTCGTGAAAGCCAGCCGTTCATCTCGACTGTTCCCACAGCAGCCGAGCGTGCGGGAGATTTTAGGGATCGGCTGACCGGGCAGCTTTTCTCACCTTGTGGAGACATTAGTGCGGGTGACCCTGCATTTGACACGGGCACCATTTTCGACCCTAGGAGCACGGCAGACTACCCGTGCAAGAACGGAGCGGGCACGATTTCTTTGCGTAATGCCATCTTCTACAACAATCAGCTCAATGTCCTTCCACCGAACATGATCGACGCGGTCGGCAGCAATGTCGCGAACTTCTACCCCATGCCGAACCTGGACGGACTTACCAACAACTATCTGGTTAACGTCAACCACATTAACAACCAGGACCAGTTTGATATTCGTCTCGATCATCGTTTCCGTGATGCCGACCAGATCTTTGCCTCGTACAGTTTTGGAGACGTGCGCAGCCAGCGTCCAGGCCCACTAGGCCCTCTGTATGGCGGAAACGATTGTTGCCCCAGCATCAGTGATTCCCGCTCCCAGCACCTTGGCCTCGGCTACACACACACGTTCAGCACGAACCTTCTTAACGATGCGCATGGCGGATATTTCCGCTATGCCGTTAATGCGCTGCCCTTCAACTTCGGCAAGAATATTTCCGACACCTTGGGCATTCCTAACGCGAACCGTCAGGGCTACCCGAACTCCTCGGGCTTGACCAATATCGACGTGGCCGGGTTCACCTCGCTCGGCGATTCCCAATGGCTGCCCGAACATGTATACGAAAACATTTTCCAGATAGCCGATACGATCACATGGATCCGCGGCCGGCATACGCTTAAATTCGGAGGCGACTTCCGCCGCCAGCAGCGCAATTTCTTCCAACTCTCCAGCCCCCGGGGAATCATTGATTTCGGCGGAGCGTACACGAACGACGTCACCACGGCCAACGGCGGCAATGGCCTCGCAGACCTTCTTATTGGTTATCGGGATTCTTCGTTGCAAGATTTCCTGGCCGGTCTTTATCCCACCCGCTACTGGGACCTTGCCGAATTTGCGCAGGACGACATTCGCGTGAGTTCGACTTTGACGGTTAATCTTGGCCTGCGCTACGAAGTGACCTCGCCCGCAAACGGCCGCGTAGGTAACTTTGACTTCAACAAGGCTGTCGTCATTACGTCCTATGGTCCCAATTCTGTACCTCATGCGGGAGTAGGGTTCGATAAGAAAGACATCGCTCCTCGGATCGGCTTCGCCTGGTCGTTGCCGCGCAACACCGTTTTGCGTAGCGGCTTCGGAATTTTCTACTCCTCGGAAGCAAATATTTTTGACGATCTCGGCCTGAATCCCCCGCAACTATCTTTTTATTCCAACACGTATAACGTAGGGGTTAAGCCTCTGCCCTCGCAATTGATCTCGGCAGGATTCCCTGCCGCAGTTCCAGTCGGAGACCCGGTCAATATCAGCGGCCCAGTCAAGACCACCGGTCCCGTCCGTTTGATGCCTCGCATTATGGAATGGAACCTGAGCGTTCAGCATCAATTTGCGCAGAATTGGGTGGCGCAGATTGGATATGTCGGCACCCGCGCTTATCACCTGTGGAACCACGAGGTCAGCGATCTGAACCAGGCTCCGCAGCCGCTCGATACGAACTTCTGCGGTCCCGACAGTAACAATTGCCAGCTGCAATTTGCGAATTACGGCCGGCCGTACTTCTCACGACAACCCAACATGACCTCCATCATTCCACTCGACTATCCCCAATTACAGATGTTCTATAACGCCTTCCAGGCATCGCTAAATAAGCGGTTCGCGAACGGTTTCAACTTCCTTGCCGCCTATACCTTTGCCAAGAATCTTGGCAACGCCGACGGCAATACCGGCGGCTTTATTCAGAACGCTTACCGCCCGGATCTGGAACATGGACCAGTGACTCCCGACCTGCGCCACCGCTTCACCCTCAGTTACTTGTATGAACTTCCATTTGGTCGGGGAAAACGATGGTTCGGCAACGCGAACGGGGTCACAGACGCTTTCCTAGGGGGTTGGCAAATCGGCGGCATCACGGCGGCTCAGAGTGGTGAGGCGGTAACCGCGAGCGTGTCGAATGATTTCAGCAGCACCGGGACTGCAAGTTATCGTCCCGATCAGATCGCCAACCCAGATAACTTCTCTTTCAACACCGCCTCGCAGGGCACAGATTACGGCTGCACCAACCCTGGACATCAGACGCTGGATTGCTGGTACAACCAAGCCGCTTTCGTGATTCCTGCTCTAGCACCCGGACAACAGTCGGCGCATATGTTCGGCAATTCGCGCCTTGGGAATCTCCGCGGGCCCGACCTGGTGGACTTCGATTTCGTGTTGCAAAAGGATTTCAAGGTTCGCGAATCGCAAGCGCTCCAGTTCCGAGCCGAGTTCTTCAACATCTTTAATCGCCCCAACTTCGGATTGCCCGGAGGCGGGTCGCAGATCGCCGTAGACGTCCCCGGCGGTGCCGCGATCACCAACACGGCGACCGACAACCGGCAAATTGAGTTTGCATTGAAATACACGTTCTAGAAGCGCCGGTGCAGCTCGGAACATCGCACTGGTCGCGTGTGGCCGGGCAACCTGCTACTCTGTTGAGTACTGGGGGGCGGCCGATCTCGTCATGCGGCGCACAGCCGTAATCGTGGCTGCGATTGCGACGCATCCATATTCCACAAGCATCACCCAAGTAGGCAGCGCGCCCCACGGACGCCCCAGTGCGCGCAAGTGCCACTGGACGTAAGTAGGGATAATGCTCACCGTCCAGACGATGATCAGCAGGGTCGAGGCCGACGTCAGAAATGGGAGTAGCCACACAAGGTACCAGGGGAATACGACGGGTGCGCACAACAGCGAGGCTGCCATTGGCCAGGCAAATGTGTGCAAAGACCAGTTGGACGATGCCCTTCGTAACCAGGTTGCAATCGTGAATCCGGCGAGTACTGCCAGCGCGGCCAGCACCTGAGGAGACACCACCTGATCGAGTGCTGCAAACACCGGACCGTTAAAGCGGAAACTCTGCACATATGTACGAAGCGACCCGATCGGAATGCCGCCATGATTAAGAAATGGTACGTACAGGAGAGCAATTGCGGCCGCCGCCAGGGCAGCGTCGCGAACCCGAACCCGCTTCCAGTACAGTGGCAGTAGCACGATCGGCAGAAATTTGACGGCAACGGCCAGCGCATACGCTACGGCTGCCAGCGCACGCCAACTGCGCGCGAGCGCCGCAACAGATATGACCAAGAGCAACGCGCCCACAATATCAACGTGACCGCTTCCCGCCACCTCAATAGCCAGCAACGGGTTCCAGGCGTACGCCAGAACCAGGTGCGCTCCCTGTTGCCTGCGGCGCAAGATGTCGAGCAAAACGAGAATAATTGCCCAATCGCAAAGTACAAACGCCACTTTCAGCGCAAATGCGGTTTCATGAATGGCAGTTACGGCCCGAAAAAACAACTGCGCGCCCGGCGGATATGGGCTCGGTAGATCCGGGTTGTTCAGTGCGTGGGTTTCTGGAGTATGCAGCCCCTGACTGGCAGGATCGCTGGGAACGATAACATAAGGGTTATAGCCCAGCCTCTGTAGGCGCCCATCCCAAACGTACCGATGAATGTCATCATCGGGCCCCGGCGGCAGCCTAAGAAATTCAACGTGCCACACAGCAGCCAGGATCAGCCCAATGATGACCACGCGTCGCGGAAATTCGGGAATCACGAAAAACTCACGAATGGCGAGCAGGTAGACAACGCATGCAACCGTCAACGAGGCCATGAACCACGGTCCGCCTCTATCGCCGAAGTTGCGTGCGCAGATCGTAAGCGCCAGACACAATACGGCCCCGAGTATGTACACTCTCGACGCGCGGCTGAACTTCACCAGTGTCGCCTGCTCGTCCGCATGTTTGTCGTCACTAGCTCCCATTCTTTGAGCCATTGCGCGGTTCGTGGCGCTTTAGCGGGAGCCCGGCGCAATTCCTCTGCCAAGCGAGTGAGGTCATCGACTACATCAATATCGTAAAAAGGAGCTGCGAAACCTACGGAAAGCTCAAGCGCTCGTGCGCTCGCCAAGAGTCGCTCCAACGCACTGCTGGTGCCCATTCCCTCGTGCGTGAAAAGTGTGGGATGTAAAGCCTTTGCCCCGACGAGATAGTACCCTCCATCATGCGTTGGTCCAACAACAACATCATGCTTCCGCAGCGCTTCGAACGCGTCTTCGAGAACAGAACGCGGCAGGTGTGGGCTGTCACTGTTGAACGCAATCGTGCGTCGTCGATGACCGTCTGCGAAGTGGGCAAACACTGAAGTGAGGCCTGCAGCAAGACCTTCCCCCTTCTGCGCGACCACATTCGCGTCGCTGCTCGTCAATTGGGCCAGGTCGCTTACGTCCGCCTGCGGGCACATGATGGCAATTTGCACATCGCCCAAAGACCGAGCCAGCGCGAGCGTGTCTTCCAGCAGGCAACTATAGAAGTCGGTAACAGCCTCAGCAGAAACACTGGTAATCAGCCGAGTCTTGACCGCGCCCGGCCTTGGGGCTTTTGCCATGATTACCAGCACACGGTCGCTGCCGGACGAACGCACCACTGCTTCGCTGGAAGATCCCATAGGTCTTGACGCGGAACTACGCCCTCTTTGGTGTGGCGGCTCTTCGGTGCCGGAAATAATAGCGCACTATCAGACTCAGGATGAACCACCCCGCTCCCACCGTGCCCTTCACCGTGCCGCTGATTTTCGACTTTCCAATTCGCGGATAATAGCTCACCGGGACTTCGACAATCCGATAACCCGCGAGCGCGCCCTTCAAAATCATTTCAACCGCCCACCCGTAGGTGGCCTCTTCGAGTGCGAGGTCGCGAAGAACATCGGCGCGTGCAGCCCGGAACGGCCCGAGGTCGGTGATCCGTACACCATACAAACGCCGGATGAGGCCTGCCGCGAGTCGGTTACCGAACGCCTGATGGCAAGGCAACGCTCCGGGCATGCGTTTCGCTCCGAGGCGCGAGCCGAGTGTGATATCAGCTCGACCTTCGATAATCGGAGCCAAGACCATCGGCAGCTCAGAAGGGCGGTCACTGTAATCTCCATCGAGGAATACGACGACGTCAGGCGCCTCGGCATTGGCGAGCCCGGTCAAACAAGCCTGCCCATAGCCGCGCCGAGCTTCATGGACGACTCGGGCTCCCATGCTTGCCGCAATCTCGGGTGTGCCATCACTGGATCCGCTATCGACCACCAACACCTCGCTGACAAGCTCGCGCGGCAAATCGCCGAGAACACGACCAATCGCCGACGCTTCGTTGCGCGTAGGAATAATGACGGACACTCGCATTCGATCTTGGCTCAGATCACCACCATGGAGCAGACGGCCGACGTTGTGCTAACCATGCGTCAACGCCCCACGCTCTTCCTGCGCGGCCAATCGAGAGCGCCAGCGATGCAAGCACCGGAACCAGCAGCTCCCAGATCCACGAGGTTCCCAACTCCGAAAGCCAGAGGCTCCCCAGGTAGAGGAATGCGATGAACGCGGCCGGCCGCGTGAGCAGGCCGATAATCAGCAGGACACCGAGCGCGATTTCCGTTAAGGCCTGAGCGGGCGCTGCCATCGCGGCGTGGCTTGCTGCCAGACCCATCACCGCTTTCCACGCGGCTGGTGAGTGACTGTGCGAGATGTAGTACTTGATCAGGCCCGCGTATCCCGCAGCAGTGTAAAGGCCCTTGCCCCAATTCTCGAAGAAAACCCAAACGAACATAGCGCCGATCGTCAGTCGCACGATCGCCAGTCCGTTTGCCGCTTGTGTTTGAGGAGCTACGGTGGTGATGTCTCTCTGCAGTGAGGTTGCGTTCGTCGTCATGGGGGACCTCGCTTCCCAGATGGATGAGATATCAGATTCGCGTCAGATCTGCCAGACTCAAATCTTCAAGCGGAGTTGTGCCTCTCTGCTGCCGGCCGGCGTCGTCGTTCTCCCCCCGACACCGAGCGCTCCCTGCTGATAGAATCGGGTTCCATATCAGCCGTGCAGGCGCTGTCAGCGACCCTAAGTGTTGTACGGAGCGGCGCAATGTGACCGCGGACTGAATCGGGGCCTCAGAATCGATAAATCAACCAAGGAGTCTCTTCATGAGGCTGTCAGTTTTCGCATTGCTGCCGCTCTTCTCTGCTGCGTTAACCTTATCCGCGCAAACCGCTTCGAATACCCAGAAATTCAGCCTGCCAACGCGCACCTTTCACTTTACTTACAACTTCACCGTGAAGGACATTCCCTCCGGAGCGAAGCGGCTCCGCGTCTGGGTTCCGGTGGCGCACACGGACGAGCATCAGAAGGTGCGCGTCCTGGCCGTCAAGGCGCCAGGAAAAACGCGAATGACGCAGGAGCCCGAATATGGCAATCGCATGATGTATGCCGACATCGAGAATCCTGCCGCTGGTAAAGCAGACTTCACTCTCGAATACGAGGTCACCCGCCGGGAATACGCGCGGGGCGATTACGCCCAACTGAAGCGAGCGGATCAGCAACCGACCCTCGTACCCGCATCCATGACCCGCCTGGTTGCGCCCGACAACCTGATTCCCACCGATGGCAAGATCAAGCAACTGGCGGTCGAGGTAACCGGATCCCAGACCGGCACCGTCGCAAAAGCCAAGGCTGCCTACGACTACCTTTTCACGACGATGCGGTACGACAAGACGGGCACGGGCTGGGGACGTGGCGACGCGCTGTGGGCCTGTGACGCCAAGCATGGCAACTGCACAGATTTTCATTCCCCGTTTATCGGCATGCTCCGGGCTGACGGTATTCCGGCCCGCTTCGACATCGGTTTTCCACTACCCGAGGACAAGGAAAAAGGAGACATCCCTGGCTATCACTGCTGGGCTGAGTTTTATTCCCGCAAAATCGGCTGGATCCCGGTTGACATCTCCGAGGCCTGGAAAGCCAAGCAGAAACAAGATTATTTCTTCGGCAGCGTGGACGCGAATCGCGTGCAGTTCTCCAGCGGCCGCGACATCACCCTCTCGCCCAAGCAGGATGGTCCAGCGCTAAATTACTTTGTCTACCCTTATGTCGAGGTTGACGGCAAACCTTACGACAAACTCGATAAGCAGTTCAGCTTCGCGGAAGTTAAATCCGCGGAATGAAGCTGCCACTAGGAACTCCCAGAATGAAAGGGGGTGGCAGCTGCCTCTTGCTCGAGGATCAGCCTACTTCCGCGGCACGCCGACGCGCCGGGCAGTAGCGAACATCATCGTGACTGTGTCTAGATCCTGCGGTTGCACACTTCCCGGCGGAATGCGCCTGTGGGTGAGATCTTCGAGCTTCTGCAAAACGCGTACCAAGGTAAGAGAATCAATGAGGCCGGAAGAAATGAGCGGCGTGTTCTCGTCAATCGACAGCTTCGGCTTTCGCACCAGCCGTACGATGTGCTGAATCATCTGCTCAGATTCTGGGGTCATAGGGTTTTCTCAATCTTATTTATTTTGTCATCGTGAGCGAAGCGAAGGCCCCGCGACGGTCGATTTACCACTACCCTGGCAGGGAATTCCAGCCACACGATGGCCTGCGCAATTTCATTCACTCGTCTGCAGTGCGAGCTCCGGATGTTCACTGAACAGCTTCTCCCGTGTCGCCGAGCGCGCCGGTTTTCCGGCGGTGCTCTTCACAATCCACTTCGGCGCTTTCAGAAAGAACAGGCGAACGGTGATGCCCATCGCGGCCGAAACCCGGTTGCGCAACTCCCGCTCGATCTCATCCGCGTTGGCCAGAAGATCTTCACGCTCGACTTCCGCCACCACGAGTATCTCTTCCGTACCTAACTCGGGGTCGTAGAGCCCCATCGCAATCGTGCGCCCGTCGTGAATGGCCGGGTGAGCTCCAACGATTTCCTCGATATCGTGCGGGTAGATGTTTTCTCCGCACACGATGATCAGGTCCTTCTTGCGGCCAATAACATACAATTCGCCATCACGGCAGAAACCGAAATCTCCAGTGGCATACCAATCGTCTTCCAGTACCTTCCGGGTCAGATCAGGGCGATTGTAGTAACCGTCAAAGAGGCAATCACTCCGGATTAGAATCTCGCCCACCGAACCGTCATCCAGTTGGCTACCCGAATCTGAGACAATGCGTATCTCGTGCCCCCGCAGCAGTTTCCCAGACGATGTAAAGCATATTGCTCCGGGAGTTTGTTGCGGAACGCTCTTGACTCGATGCTCGCTACGGAATAGCTGTCCATCGGCCCAGATCCGCGCTGGCCCTCTGGCGAGGTCGGATTGGCTGACGGCAAAAACATTTTCAGCCATCGCATACGACGATTGCAGCACTCCTCTTCGCAGTCCCGACGCCGCGAACGCCTCTTCGAACTCGCGCATGCTCTCGGCGCGGACTGGCTCCGAGCAATTGATTAATGCGCGCAGCGACGAGAGATCGTATTGCCCGGCATCGAAGGCCGCCCGCCTGGGAACAAATTGAAAAGCAAAGTTTGGCAGCCACGCCAATGTGCATTTGTGCTGGCTGATCACCTGCAGCATGGTTTCCGGATACATTACCCAATCCACCGGCGACTGCATTATCACCGGCACATGGCACGCCAACGGCACCATGAAGCAGGCGATCAAGCCCATGTCGTGGTACAGGGGAAGCCAGCTGTAGATTCGATCGGAGGGTTCCAGCGTGAGGGCGTGACTTAGAAGTTGGATCTGGCGCAGCACGGCGGCGTGCGTCAACGCGACGCCTTTTTGCAATCCCGTCGTCCCGGCGGAATGCTGGATGAAAGCAATGGTCTCCGGTTCGACTTCTAGCCTCGGCAGATCCGGCTCTTGGTTGCGCTCTTTCCCGGACTCAGCGCGAACCAACACCGCTCCAGCCCCTAAAGAAACATAATCGAGCAGCTTGTCTGGCAAGCCTTGGTCAATCACCACAGCACGGGCTTTCAGATTAGCAGTCACTCCTGCCAAGCCTGACCGGTATTTCGCGGCGTCGATTTTGAAATTTGGGTAGGCCACAAACGCAGGCACAGCTCCCAGTATCATGGCCCCGGCAAATGCCGCCATGGCGGCGATACTTTGAGGCATGATGATGACCACGCGGTCGCCCATGATCACGCCGTTCTCCCGGAGCGTCCCAGCTTGAGCGCGTGCAAGCCGGCGGAAGTCGGCGAAGGTGACGGTTTCCTGCTGGTTTTCGTTCGTCCAATAAGTGACGAATGGCCGCTCGCCGGGCGCGGCTTGCAAAGCTTCCACCAGGTTTCGGAATGTGGTCACAAGCGCTCATTGTAATCATGCAGGGCTCTGCTCCATGACATAGGGTGATCTACATCACATATTCTTGTGACGTCAACCGCTGCCCGCGCCTGCAAGTCTCACGTAGCTTCAGGGGTAATCTCGCCCTACTTCCTTCTGTGAGAATGGAAGCTTGAGGATGCGATTGAGGACAATGGCTACTACCACTCCAGCGACGCTAAATGCCTTGAGCGATTCCAGGCCACGGAGCACACGTGCGGCCGTCGTCCTCTATGCATTGACGGCTTTTCTGAGTGCGTTTCTGCTCTTTCAGGTGCAGCTCATCAGTAGCAAATACATCCTGCCATGGTTTGGCGGGTCGGCGGCAGTCTGGACCACCAGTATGCTGGTTTTCCAGGTTCTGCTGCTGGCTGGATATGCTTACGCACATTTGCTGTCTGTGCAGCTCTCTCCAAGTGCACAAAACAAGATCCACCTGGGTCTGCTCGCCACAGCCTTTGTTCTGGTGGTGAGTCTCTCGCTGGCCTGGCCCTCCGCCATAACACCATCAGATTCGTGGAAGACGCTACAGCCCAGCGCCCCAGTGACTGATGTCATTACCCTCATACTCGCTGCGGTCGGACTGCCGTTCTTTGTTCTTTCCACATCGGCGCCCCTTTTACAACGCTGGCTCACGAACCAGGGCGGAGGTGCGCAGATTTACAGGCTCTATTCGGTTTCGAACCTTGGTTCCCTGCTTGGATTGCTGACCTTTCCCTTCATTTTCGAGCCGATGTTGCACTTGAAAACCCAGGGCCGATTGTGGACAGCTTTGTTCTGTGTGTACGTCATCGCTTGTGCGTGCTGCGCGCGCTCAGGCTTGTCCGGAACTGCGAAAGTCAAGCAGATCCAATCGGAACGGGGCGCAACCGAAATCAAACCAGCCATCCAGACCCTCTGGTTTCTGCTGGCCGCGTGTGCCTCCTCTCTGCTTCTAGCGACGACCAACCTTTTGTGCCAGGAAGTAATTTCCCTGCCACTTCTCTGGGTAGTTCCATTAGCGCTGTACCTTGTCAGTTTCATTCTTTGCTTTGATCATCCGCGTTGGTACCGCAGGGATGTTTTTCATTCGTTGTTCG
>Ga0335070_10004403_pt1 | contig 16469 bp, 15 predicted proteins | sample Lox_Sample_13_FD_206722 | JGI IMG/M metagenome (GOLD analysis project Ga0335070, IMG submission 206722) | Soil microbial communities from Loxahatchee National Wildlife Refuge, Florida, United States - Lox_Sample_1.3 | ecosystem: Environmental > Terrestrial > Soil > Wetlands | place: USA... | reverse complement strand
CGCTCTATGCCGGAAAAACCGCCAGCGAGCCCTATGCGCGGTTTCTCGGGATGATCTCCAACATCGACGAGAATTTCGGTGCGCTGCGCGCGCGCCTGATGGAGCTGGAAGAGAACACGATCCTGATCTTCGCGAGCGACAACGGGCAATGCCCGCTGGCGGCCGGTTTCAAACGGGGCGCGTTCAACGCGGGCATGCGCGGCCTCAAAGGCAGCATGTACGAAGGCGGCCATCGCGTGCCGTTCCTGATGCGCTGGCCGGCGGGAAAGATCGCGGGCGGCCGGAGCGTGCATGCGCTCGCCGCCTATATCGACCTGATGCCGACGCTGCTCGATCTGTGCGGCGTTGCGGTGCCGCAGGGGCGAAGCTTCCACGGCGCCAGCCTCGCGCCGCTGGCACGCGGCGAAGAGCCTTCGGCCGCTTGGACGGAGCGCATACTCGTCACCGACACGCAGCGCGTGCCGCGTCCGATCAAGTGGCGCTTCAGTTGCGTCATGCGCGATCAATGGCGGCTGATCAACGGCACAGAGCTCTATCGTCTCGCGGACGACCCGGGGCAGCGCAACGACGTGGCCGCCGGTTTCCCGAACGTCGTGGCGGAATTGCGCAGCGCCTATGAGTCCTGGTGGCAGCTTTGCGAACGACAGGCCGACGACGACATTCCGATTTCGATCGGCGCGACATCCGCCGCCGTCACGCGGCTCAACAGCCACGATCTGCGCAACGACGAGGGAGACGGCGTCTGGAACCAGGGACAGGTCCGGCGCGGCGATGCCTGCGCCGGCTATTGGGAGATCCTCGTCGAGGAACCGGGACTGTACGAGTTCGCCCTGCGCCGCTGGCCCGCGGAAACGTCGCACGCCATGCGCGCGGGCATCGCCGGCGAGGACGTCGCGTTCCGGCGCGATGCCATCGCGCCTGCGGATTGGTCGCTCTACGAAGGCGGCACGGCGCTTGCCGTCGAGACGGCACATGTGGAGATCGACGGCGTCGGCGCATTCGAAATCCCGGTCGGCGCGGACGACGTCGCGGCGATCCTCAGCGTCGCGCTGGAACGGGGCCCGCGCCATCTGCGCTGCTGGCTCGCCGGACCCGGCGGTCTCAAACAGTCGCCTTATTATGTGGACGTCCGGCGTATCGGCGGCTGAGGCGATGCCGCAACGCGGCCATCGTTGCGCGTGGTGCAGCAGTCCGGCACGGGCCGATCGGATGCGCTCGTCCTGTTGCGATTACACCGTAATTTATTGAAGTTTCTGAACTTTTTCGATTGCGGCCAACTTGGGCCAATGTAATTTGACGTCGCCAACATGCGCGCGCCATACACCCGCACGAACCACCCCGGAGCGTGTCGGGCGTCATCGCCCGATCCGTGCCAGCGAGACCCGCAATGATCCGCTCGAACACCGCCGTGACAGTCGCACTTTGCGCAGCGCTGCTGCTGCCGCGCGCGGCCGGAGCGACGGAGCCCGCGACGCTGACGATCAAGATCGAAAATGTTTCGGAGAAGGGCGGGCTGGTCCGCGTCGCCCTTTACGACAAGTCCGACTATGACGGCCACGACGGCAGCCCGTTGCTGGCCACCGCCGTCGAAGCGCGTGCACCGGTGACCGTCGTCAAGGTACCCGCGATGCGGCCCGGCGAATACGCGGTGAAATTGTTTCAGGACTATTACCGCACGGGCGCGTTTGTGACGAATGCGCTCGGCATTCCCGAAGAGCCGTTCGGTTTTTCGAACGATGCGCGTCCGCTGCTCGACCAGCCGAGCTTCGCCGATACGAAATTCAACGTCTCGGGTGGAACGAACGAGATAACGGTCCATCTTCAGTCCACGTTCTGAATCCGCAAGTTCGAAGAGCGCTGCGTTGGGGCGCGTACGAGTTCGTCGACATCCGGAGAAACGAAAATGGAAGATGCGGAACAGACTCTCTGGCCGCCCATCGCCCGCCGCCGCCGCATGCCGCCCCTTTTCTGGGTCTGGCTTGCGATCGTTGCGGCGTTCGGACTGAGCGGCGCATACGTCGCCGGTTCCTGCCTCCTGACGTCCGTGTGCTGACGCGCGGTTCGATCCGCCGCGCCGCTACGCTGGCTGGCGGCGACCGCCGCCTTGCGACGAGGATCGCGCGGCGATGCGGCCGTTGGCCGACGCGCTCATTATGTTAAGGTTCAAACCATCCGGGCGGCACACCATCGGGGGCGACGACGTGACATTGCGACATACCTATCAGGCCACGACGAAGTTCAGGCTCCAGCCGGCGTGGCGTCTGAAGGACCCTGCCGTCGAGCGGGACGCCGAGCTCTTCTGGCGCGCGGAGAAACTGCTTCCCGAACCGGCCGATCTGGAGGCGCGGCTGGGCGAACTTTGCCTGGCCGCGTATGACGGCGACAGACTCATCGCGCTGACGACGGCGCGCATCCGCTACATCGACTTCCTGTGCGTCAAACTTGCGATGCTGCGCGTCGCCGTGGCGCGGGACTACCGGCGAGACCGGATCGGGGCGATCCTGTTCGCCGAAGCGCGCGAGTTGCTCGAACAATGGTCCGCGGCCAATCCCGATGAGGACGTGCTCGGCGTCGGTACGATCGCGCAGGTGATGGGATTTCCGCCCGACACGCGGCTGCAGGCGTTCAAGCTGGCGTCGCGCGTGGGTTTCGTCGGCTGGACCGCGAACGGCGAGCAGATGCGCGTCGGCTGGTTCGAGCACGCCACGATCCCGCTGCGCCGGCCCGAGGGGCCGATCCGTTCGCAGACCGGATCTGCAAGCTAGAGCGCGCGCTCAGCGCAGCGGCACGAAGATTTCCACGCCGCCAAACCCGGTGCGCGTATCGAAGGTTTCCAGATGCCGTTCGATGCAGGCGCCGTCGGCGATCGCGCGGCCTTCCGGCGGCGTCCACGCGTTCCAGATCGCCGCGAAGGTCCGGCCGATCTCCGAGACGTGGCGGTCGTGGCGGAAAACGGCGTAGGTGGCGGCGGGCAGCGTGAGCTGCACAAATCCCTTCGGCGTCCGCCCGAAGCGCTTCACCTGCAGCGCGCAGACATAGTCGAAGTTCCCGTCATCGTCGAGATTGGCGCTGATGCCGGCCGGTATGGGCCAGGCCACGTCCTCGACTTCGCCGTAGCGCGGCATGAAACGCTGCCACTGCGCGGCGATGTTCTGCATCTGCGCGAAGGGAACGTGTTCGCAGAGGCCGACGAATTTCATCTCGCCGAGATTTTCGATGCGCGCCGCCGCGACCTGCGATTCCGCCGCCTCGTCCGCCTTCAACGGCTTCAGCAGCGCGAGCCCTTCGGCCGTTCCTTTCTTGCGCACTTCCTCGGGCGTCATGGCGAAGCGGGCGCGAAAGGCGCGCGAGAACGCCTCGTGCGAGGCGTAGCCATACTCGATCGCCAGGTCGAGGATGTTGGAGGCGCCGCGCGCCAGACTGGCCGCCGCTTCGCTCAGCCGCCGTCCGCGCACATATTCCATGACCGACATGCCGGTCGAGGCGCCGAAAGCGTGCGCCAGATGCGAGCGCGACACGCCGCAATTCTCGGCAACGCTGCCGAGCGTCAGCGCCTCGGTCAGATTGCGGTCAATGGTCCACAGGGCCCGGTTTGCCAGCGACATCGTTCATCTCCGTCAAGTCATCGCACCCCAAGGCTAGCGGCAGGGCAAGCGCCCCGCTTGATCGGGATTGCTGGGCCCGCGACAATCGCTTCTGGTGGGGTTGAGTGTGGCCAAGGCGCCGGGCTGACGCTAGCGTAAGGCCAAGGGCAATGCCGAAAGCGGTCCTTCAAGCGCCGCGCGGTGGGAGGACAGATGGATCAGCAATTTCTCGAGCGATTGGTCGGTTATGCGGGGGCCGGCATGGTGGGCGCGTTCTGGGCCCAGGTGAAGCCGGACCGGATCGCCGTCTGGGACCGCTTCGGGGATCACAGCTATCGCAAGATCAACGGCAACGCCAACCGGCTCGCGCGGGTGCTGCGCAAGGAGGGTCTCAACCGCGGCGATTCCGTCGCCCTCTTCTGTTCCAACCGCGCCGAATTCGTCGAGACCCTGAACGCCACGCGCCGCTCGGGCCTGCGCATCACGCCGGTGAACTGGCACCTCGCGGCAAACGAGATCGCCTACATCCTCGCCGACTGCGAAGCCAAGGCGCTGATCGCCGAGACCAAGTTCGACACCATCCACGAAGCGGTGAAGACGGTCGGCGGCATCGGCCTCAAGCTCTCGGTCGGAGGACAGGCCGACGGCTTCACGCCCTATGAGGATGCGCTCTACGGCGAAGACGATTCCGACATCGACGATCCTTCGCTTGGCAGCCAGATGCTCTACACGTCCGGTACCACCGGCCGGCCCAAGGGCGTGCATCGCCCGCACGGCGTCGCCACGCCGCCGATGTTCGCCGGCACCAACCCGAACTACAATCCGGACACGGACGTGCAGATGTGCGCAGGACCGGGCTATCACGCCGCGCCGCTCGCGTTCGACATCTCGATCCCGCAGGCCAGCGGCGTTCCCATCACCTTCATCGGCGAGAAGTGGGACACGGAGGAAGTTCTGCGGACGATCCAGGATCGCCGCGTCACGCACGCCCATATGGTTCCGATCATGTTCCAGCGCCTGCTGGCCGCGCCGGACGAACTGAAAAAGAAGTACGACCTTTCCTCGATGCGGTATTTCGTGCACGGCGCGGCGCCCTGCCCGCCCGAGGTCAAGCACGCCATGATCCAGTGGTTCGGGCCGATCGTGTACGAGTACTATGCCGGCAGCGAAGGCGGCGCGGGCTTCGTCATCACGCCGGAGGAATGGCTGCGCAAGCCGGGCAGCGTCGGCAAGCGTCCGACTCTCCTGCGCGTCAAGATCATGGACGACGAGGGCAACGAGCTGCCGAACGGACACGCCGGACTGATCTACCACGAAATGAACGCCGCCAACCCGTTCCAGTACTTCAAGGACGAGAAGAAAACGGCGAGCGCGCACCGCGGCGCGTTCTTCACCCTCGGCGACATCGGCTATTTCGACGAGGACGACTATCTCTTCCTGACCGGACGCTCGGCGGAGATCATCATCTCGGGCGGCGTCAACATTTATCCTCAGGAAGTCGACAACGAGATCATCAAGCATCCGGCGGTCGAGGACGTCTGCACCATCGGCGTGCCGAACAAGGAATGGGGCGAAGAGGTCAAGAGCGTCATCATGCTCAAGCAGGGGTCGCAGCCCGGCGACGCACTGAAAAAGGAGATCATCGACTTCGTGCGGCCCAAGCTCGCCGGCTTCAAGGTGCCGCGGTCGATCGACTTCGTGGCCGAGCTGCCGCGCAGCGCCGCCGGCAAGATCAAGCGCGGAGAAGTTCGCAAGCCGTTCTGGGAAGGTCGCAAAGTCCAGATCTGAACGCCGACTGACGGGGGAGACACGACATGCGCCGGACGCTGATCATCGTCGCCGTGATTGCCGGCGTGCTCGTAGCCGCCGTCGCCGGCATCGTCCTGACGGGCAACGTGCTCCCGGTGGTGACCTGGATCTTCAAGCCGCGCCACGGCTGGGATCTGGCGCTCAAGGCGCCGGCGCCGGACTATGCGCAATCCGCTTCCTGGGCCGCGCTACCGGGCAGGCCCGGCCTCGCCGACGACGTGCCCAAGGGCGAACCGCCGGCGGCGCGCGATGCCCCGGTCGACGTCTTCTTCATCCATCCGACCGGCTATATGAGCGGCGCCGACTGGAACTCCCCGCTCGATCCGGCGAGCCGGACGGAAGAAAACACGCAATGGATGATGGCGAACCAGGCGAGCGCCTTCAGCGGCTGCTGCAACGTCTATGCGCCGCGCTACCGCGAAGCCTCGATCTTCACCTATTTCACGGCGCCGCCCGACTTGTTCAAGACGACGATGAATTTCGCCTATGCCGACGTCGATCGCGCCTTCACCTATTTCCTCGAGCATTATTCCAGGGGCCGGCCGTTCATCCTGGCGAGCCACAGCCAGGGAACGTTCCACGCCTTCCGGCTGATCAAGGAACGCATCGACGGAACCCCGCTCGCCGGGCGCCTGGTCGCGGCCTATCTCCTCGGCGGCAGCATCACCGGCCAGGACGTCGATGCGTTGAAGACGGTCCACGCCTGTAACGGTCCGACCGATCTGCATTGCGTGAATCACTGGGCGACCTGGGGCGAAGGCGGCTCGCCCTATTACGACAAGGCACACAAGCTGCTCTGCATCAATCCGCTGACCTGGCGGCGCGACGGCGGCGAAGCGCCGGCGGCGCTGCATCAGGGCGGCGTGGTGCCGAGCGGGCGTTTCCAGCTCGCGTTCTGGAGTGACGCGGCGACGGGCATGGCGTTTCCGCCGCTCGGCGCGCCGGTGCGCCACTGGACCGCGGCCCGCTGCCAGGACGGCATCCTCACCGTCGCGGACCAGAAGGGCGGACCGTTCGACGGGCTCGACCTTGGGCGCAAGAACTATCACGGACTCGACTATCCGCTCTTCCACATGGACATCCGAGAGAACGCCGCGCTGCGGGTGAAGACCTATCTCGCGCAGGCTCCCGCGAACTGAAGGCCGGGCGCGCTAGCGGACCTTGGTGCAGGTCGTGACGCGCTCGGTGCTGGTCTCGCGCGTGGTGCAGTGTTCGTCGTTGCGCGCCGTGCGGCCGCTGTCGTGGCGCTTGCGGTAGCTGGCGGAACGGCGCCAGAGAGGTTCGCCGAGATTGACGTCGTGCGGGCGCGTCAGCGCGCCGATCGCCATGCCGCCGAGCCCGCCGATCAGCGCGCCCTTACCGGCCGAGCCGGTCACAGAGCCGATCAGCGCGCCTGTGCCCGCGCCGAGCAGGCCGCCGGACAGCGCGCGGTCGCCGGTCGTCGTCCCGCAACCCGAAAGCGAGACGCAAAGCGCGAGCATCGCGGCGAAAACGGCAGAGCTGGCGTGCGAAGGCGACGGCACCGTACCTCCTGCAAATCCGGCGGCGCCGGGCGCCGCCTGTCCCCCATCGGATCGACACGCAACTGTCGGCAGTTTCGGCGAATCGGTGTGTGACAAATTTTAGATAAACACCGTGCAACCGCGGCGACGGTGGCAAACGCACCGCGCGGGCGCATCCATGGATTTTGAGTCAAATCCTTAGATTCCGCATGATTTTTGTGACTTCCGCGCAACGCCGCCGTCCGACTCTGGAACGGCCCGGCGTCCCTTGCTAATTTTTAGGACGTCGGAGCGATGCTTCCGATGCGTAACCGAGTGGGCGGGACAGAGGGCAATGCCTTGGGATCAGGTATGGGTGGAACTGCACCCCTACGTGCCGACGGTTGAGACGGGCATCGTCTTCGTCGTCGCGATCGCCTGCTATTTTCTCGTCCAGCGCTTCACCGGCATCCGGAACCTGCCGCGCGTCGTGATCCGCGATCTCGCCATCGTCGGCGTGCTCTGGCTCAGCGCCACCGCGCTCGTTCTCGCCGAACCGAACCATCACTGGCTCCAGCGCGGCGCAAGCTGGATCGTCAACCTGCTCTAGACGGACGCGGCGTCAGGCAGCCTCGGGCGTCTTGCTGTAGCTCCTGGTGCGCATGGTGACGAGTTCTTCGGCGGCCGAAGGATGCAGCGCGATGGTCGAATCGAATTGCGCCTTGGTGGCGCCCATCTTCAGCGCCACGCCGACGATCTGGACGATCTCGGCCGCGCCGTGGCCGAAGATGTGGCAGCCCAGCACCGTGTCGCTTTTCTGGTCGACGATCAGCTTCATCATCATCTTCTCGTCGCGGCCCGTCATGGTGTGGCGCAGCGGCTTGAAGGTCGACTTGTAGACGTCGATGGAATGACCCGTGCCGAGAGCCTTCATCTCGCTCATGCCGACGACGCCGATCTCGGGCGTGGTGAATACGGCGGTGGCGATGTTCTCGTGCTCGGGCGCCGTCGGTTTGCCTTCGAACACCGTTTTGACGAAGCACATGGCTTCGTGGATCGCGACGGGTGTGAGCTGGACGCGGTCCGTGACGTCGCCGATGGCGTAGACGTGCTCCGCGCTGGTCCGAGAATAGCGGTCGACGACCACCTCGCCGCGCCGTCCGAGCGCCACGCCCGCCTTCTCGACATGCAGCATCTCGGTGTTGGGCGCGCGGCCGATGGCGAGCATGATCTGGTCGGCTTCGATGACGTCGCCCTTGTTGGTCTCGGCATGCAGGCAGTCGCCGCGCTTCTCGATGCGGGTGAACTCGCAGCCGAGCGCCACATGCAGGCCGCGCCTGGCCATGGATTCGTGCAGCGCATCGCGGATGTCCTCGTCGAATCCGCGCAGCACCTTCTCGCCGCGGTAGACGAGCGAAACCTCGACGCCGAGACCGTGGAAAATGTGCGCGAATTCGAGCGCGACGTAGCCGCCGCCGGCGATGAGGATGCGCTTGGGCAGCTTCTCGAGATGGAACGCTTCGTTCGAGGTGATGCAGAGGTTTCCGCCCGGTATGACGTGGCTGGTGCCGAGCTCGCGCGTCGGACGGTTGCCGGTGGCGATCAGGATCTTCTCCGCCGTCACCGCGCGGTCCTCGTTGAGCAGGCGCAGCGTATGTGGACCCTCGAAGACGGCGCGGTCGGCGAAGACCTCGACGCCCGCCGCCCTGACGTTGCGGGTGTAGACCGATTCCAGCCGGGCGATTTCCTTGTCCTTGTTGGCGACGAGAGTCGGCCAGTCGAAACGGGACGGACCGACGGTCCAGCCGAAGCCGGCCGCATCCTCGAAATCGTCGGAGAAATTGCTGGCATAGACGAACAGCTTTTTGGGAATGCAGCCGCGGATGACGCACGTGCCGCCCATGCGCGACTCTTCGGCAATCGCGACGCGCGCGCCCGAAAGCGCCGCCATCCGGCTGGCGCGCACGCCGGCCGAGCCGCCGCCGATCACAAAGAGGTCGTAGTCGTATGCCGTCATGTGCCTCATCCCGCACTTGCCAGACCTCGCTTAGCCGAGCATTGATCGGTCCGCAATGAGGGGACAGTGCCGGATGGACGGGATCGCAGCGATTGCGCGTAAAGCTTCGGCGGCCTGTGTCCTGCTCCTCCTCTCGGCCTGCACCTTGTCCGACTCCCTGCAGCACAATTCCATCTATTCGGTATGGACGCCGGGCAGGCAGATCACGCGCACCGTGGTCTTCGCCACCGACCGCGAGCCGGACGCGCGGCCGGAATTCGCGCCGCTCGGGTACGGCCTTCATTGGGACGCCAGGATGCATTGCGGCCGCGTCACGCTGACGGCGAAGAAGTACGATCCGAACTTCCTGCCGGACGGGCCGCCCGCCGACATCGCCTGCGATTCCGACATGGGCGGGTTCGCGCACGCGCTGATCGACTCCGCGCCGGCCAACTGCAAGCGCGCGCTGCTCTACGTCCACGGCTACAACCAGATTTTCCGCAGCGACATCCTGCGCGCCGGCCAGATCGCCGCCGACACGCAATGGCCCTGCGCCGCCGGCGCCTTCAGCTGGAGTAGCGAAGGCAAATTCGACCGCTACGCCGCCGACATCGAGCGCAGCGGCTATTCGGTTCCCGAGCTGGCGGCCCTGCTGCGCGCCACCTCGGCCGCCGGCATCACCGTCGACGTCGTCGCCCACAGCATGGGAACGCGCGTGGTGCTGAGCGCGCTCAGCGGACTGGAGCATTCCTGCATCCAGACCGGCAGCCGTTTCATCGGCGAGCTCATCCTGGCCGCACCGGACGTCAGTTCGGAGAAGTACAACGACGATTTCGGCCATCTGCTGGCGCGCGCGGCCGCCTGCGTGCGCCGGATCACCATCTACGCCTCGGCCGGCGACATGGTGTTGATCGGATCGGAAAGCATCCATGGCGGCGTGCCGCGCGCGGGCCGCAACCCCGAAGCCGATCTCGCCTATGCGAATCCGGGCCCCGACCATGTCGTCGACGTCGTCGATGCGACGCTGGCGCCGGGCGATGCGATCGGGCACGGCTATTTCGTCCAGTCGTACGAGATGCTGACCGACATGATGTGGGTGCTGGCCGGCGAGCCGATCGCCCTGCGCGCCAGGAAGACTCCGCGCCACGAGGCGACGCTTTTCTGCTACGAGACCGAAACGCATCCGTGCAATCCGGCGGAAGGCCGCTTTGCGCTGCACGTCGCCAAGGAACGCAGGCCCGATTGGTTCATCCGCACGATGCGGAGCCTGGTGCCGATCACTTCGCCTTTTCAATGATCTTGATGCGCCGCGTCTGCGCGACGATCAGCATCGTGGCAAGCCCGATGAACAGCCCGTGTTCGACGACGCCCGGAATGGCCGCCAGGGCCGCGGCCAGCTTCTGCGGCGAAACGATCGAGCCGAGCGCGCAATCGTAGATGAGATTGCCGGAATCGCTGACGAAGGTGAGCCCGTCGCGGCTGCGCAACGTCACCGGCACGCGGCCGTAGCCGAGACCCGCGAGAGCCTCGGAGATGCGTTGCGCCGTAGTCCTCTGGCCGAACTCCAGCACTTCGACCGGCAGGGCGTACCGGCCGAGACGCGGCACCAGCTTGGTCTTGTCGGCGATGACGATCATCCGCCTGGACGACGCGGCCACGATCTTCTCGCGCAGCAGCGCGCCGCCGCCGCCCTTGATCAGGTTGAGTTTGCGATCCGCTTCGTCCGCCCCGTCGATGGTGAGATCGAGCGGCGCCAGATCGTCGAGCGCCGCCATCGGGATGCCGAGCGCGCGCGCCTTGTCGGCGGTGCGCAGAGAGGTCGCGGTGCCGATGACGTTGAGACCGCCGCGCACCCGCGCCGCCAGCAGTTCGAGGAAAATCTCCGCCGTCGAGCCGGTACCGAGGCCCAGCTTCATGCCGTCGACGACGAATTCGACCGCCTTTGCGGCGGCCGCGCGCTTCAACTCGTTGAGATCACGTGCCATCGGCCGAACTTATAGAGAGTCGACCTTTCTTGTCATCTCCGGACGGCTCACTCGACCGTGACGGATTTCGCCAGGTTGCGCGGCTGGTCGACATCGGTGCCTTTGGCGATCGCCGCATAATAAGCGAGCAACTGTATGGGAACCGAATACAAGATCGGCGCGATCAGCGGATCGGCGTCCGGCACCTCGACCGATTGCCAGACCTTGCCCGCCTTGGCGATGCCCCTGGCGTCGGAGATCAGCAGCACCTTGCCCCCCCGCGCCATGCTTTCCTGCATGTTGGAGATCGTCTTTTCGTAAAGCGCGTCGGAAGGCGCGACGACGATGATCGGCACGTTCTCGTCGATCAGCGCGATGGGACCATGCTTCATCTCGCCGGCGGCATAGCCTTCGGCGTGGACGTAGGAGATTTCCTTCAGTTTCAGCGCGCCTTCCAGCGCGATCGGATAGCTGGGGCCGCGGCCGAGATAGAGAACGTCGCGCGCCTTGGCGATTTCCTGGCCCAGTTCCTCGAAACGCGGCTCGAGCTTGAGCATCTCGACGATGTGGCGCGGCGTTTCGAGAAGGGCGGCGCAGAGCCGCTTCTCCTCGTCCGCCGAAATGGTGCCGCGGGCGCGACCGGCGGTGATGGCCAGCGCGGCCAGCGCCGAAAGCTGGCAGGTGAATGCCTTGGTCGAGGCGACGCCGATCTCCGGCCCGGCAAATGTCGGCACGACCACGTCGGCTTCGCGCGCGATCGAGCTTTCTGCGACGTTGACGAGCGCGAGGGTGGTCTGCCCGTTCTCCCGCGCGTGGCGCAGCGCGGCGAGCGTATCGGCGGTCTCGCCGGATTGCGAAATGAACAGGGCCGCGCCGCCCTTGGCATAGACCGGGTCGCGATAGCGCAGCTCGGACGCGACGTCGACCTCGACGGAAAGCCGGGCGAATTTCTCGAACCAATACTTGCCGACGAGACCGGCATAATAGGCCGTGCCGCAGGCCGAGATCAGCAGCCGCGGCGCTTCGGCGAGCGCCTTGGTGACGCCCTTCTCGTGCACGACGACGTTCGGACCCGTCGGATCGATATAATGCGAGAGCGTGTGGCCGATCACTTCCGGCTGCTCGGCGATCTCCTTGGCCATGAAGTGGCGCTTGCCGCCCTTGTCGACGATGGAAGCCGAAGCCGAGGTGATCTTGATTTCGCGGTTGGCCGGTCTTCCTTCGGAATCGAAGATCGCGACGTGCGGCCCTTCGACGACGACGACGTCGCCGTCTTCGAGGTACGAAATGCGGTTGGTGAACGGCGCGAGCGCGAAAGCGTCGGAGCCGAGATAACCTTCCTTCTCGCCATAGCCGACGGCGAGCGGCGCACCTTTTCGCGCGCCGATCAAAAGGCCGTCATGGCCGGTGAAGATCATCGCCAGCGAATAGGCGCCTGTCAGGCGGCGCACTGCTTCCGTCGCCGCGTCCTTCGGCGACTTGCCCTGGTCGAGATAGTCGGTGACGAGATGCACGGCCACTTCGCTGTCGGTTTCGGACTGGAACTTGTGGCCCTTGGCGATGAGTTCGTCGCGCAACTCGCGGAAATTCTCGATGATGCCGTTATGCACGATGGCGACGCGCGCCGAGGCGTGCGGATGGGCGTTGATTTCGGTCGGCGCGCCGTGCGTCGCCCAACGCGTATGGCCGATGCCGGTATGACCGTGCAGCGGATGGGAGGTCAGGACGTCGTTCAGTTTGCCGAGCTTGCCCGGCGAGCGGCGGCGGTCCATCCGGCCGCCGACCAGCGTGGCGATGCCGGCCGAATCGTAGCCGCGATATTCCAGCCGGCGCAGCGCATCGAGAATGACCGGAGCGACGTCCCGCGTGCCCGCGATTCCGACAATTCCGCACATCTCAGTACCTTTCCTTGCCCTCGTCCCTCGCCGCGCCGCCGTCAAGGGTCATCGCACATCGCGCCCGCCTGACCTGGCGGAGCACGCACTCACTTCTTCTTCGCAGCCTTCTCGGCGCGCTTCCGGACGCGGAACTTCTCCGCCCAGCCCGGAATTTCCTTCTGCTCGGCGCGCGTCACCGCGAGCGAATCCTTCGACGTTTCCTTCGTAATCACCGAGCCGGCGCCGACATAGACTCCGTCGGCCACCTTCACCGGCGCGACGAGCGCCGAATTCGAACCGATGAAGGCGCCCGCGCCGATATCGGTGTGGTGTTTGTCGAAGCCGTCGTAATTGCAGGTGATCGTTCCCGCCCCGATGTTCGCGCCCGCGCCCACGCGCGCGTCGCCGAGATAGGTCAAGTGGTTGGCCTTGGCGCCTTTTTCAATCTTCGTGTTCTTCACTTCGACGAAGTTGCCGATATGGGCGTCCTCGCCGATGTCCGCGCCGGGCCGGAGGCGCGCATAAGGTCCGACCAGCGCGCCGGGGGCCACGACGGCGCCTTCGAGATGGGAGAAAGCCTTGATCTCGGCGCCGCTCCGCACGACGACGCCGGGGCCGAAGACGACATAGGGGCCGACCTGCACGTCCGGCTCCAGGACAGTGTCGAACGACAGGAACACGGTGTCCGGCGCGGTCATGCCGACGCCCGCTTCCAGCGCGCGGCCGCGCAGGCGCTGTTGCATCGCGGCTTCGGCGACGGCGAGTTCGGCGCGGCTGTTCACGCCCATGGTCTCGGCTTCGTCCACCGTCACCACGGAGCAGCCGATGCCGTCCGCCTTGGCGATCGTGGGGATGTCCGTGAGGTAGTATTCCTTCTGGACGTTGTTGTTCTTCAGTTCGCCGGCCCAGCGGAAGAAGCTTTTGGCGTTGGCGGCGAGAATGCCGGCGTTGCACAGCTCGACCTTGCGCTCCGCGGCGTTGGCGTCGCGATATTCGACGATGCGCTCGAGCAGGCCGTCGGCCTTGGTGATGACGCGGCCATAAGCGGTGCTTTTGGAGTGGAACGCCACGATCGCCATGCCGGTCTTTTCCTGCGCCGCGAACGAGGCCTCGAAAGTCGCCGCCGTGAAGAGCGGATGGTCGCCATAGGTGACGACGACCGTGCCGGCGAAATCCTTGAGCGCGTTGCGCGCGCAGGCCGCCGCATGGCCGGTGCCGAGCTGCTTGTCCTGGACGACGGTTTCCGCGCCGTGGCGCAGCGCAAACGCCTCGACATCAACGGCGCCGGGGGCGAGGACGACGACGATCCGTTCCGCACCGGCACCGCGGGCGGCCGCGATGACATGGCCGAGGATCGGCAGACCGGCTATGGCATGCATGACCTTGGCCTTCGCGGACTTCATGCGGGTGCCCTGCCCCGCCGCGAGGATGATTGCTGCTCTTGCCATGCCGTTCACCTAAACCGCCGAAGAAAAAGGACAAAATGACGATTTGCGACGCTATATTGCCCCAGGTGCCACCGCGGAATCGTTAATGCCACAGCCTGCTCTAATATTCGATCTGGACGGAACTTTGGTCGACACGGCCCCCGATCTCCTGGGCGCGACGAACGCCGTACTGAAAAGTCAGGGACGCCAGACGGTTGACCCGGCCACGCTGCGCCACATGGTAGGTTTCGGTGCGCGTTCGCTGATCGAGCAGGCCATGGCAGCGACCGGCGCGCCGGTCGAGCCGAGCGCCCTTCCCGGCCTCGTCGACATTTTCCTCGACCATTATCGCGCCCACATCGCCGACGAGAGCGTCGCCTTTCCGGGGGTCGAGGAAACCCTCGAACGGTTCGCGGCGCAGGACCGCCGGCTGGGCGTGCTGACCAACAAGCCGCAGGAAATGGCCGATCTGCTGCTCGGCGCGCTGAAGCTCGACCGATTCTTCCCGGTCGTCTACGGCGCGGGGCGGATGTCGTATGTGAAGCCCGACGCGCGCATCTTCCATGACGTTGTACGCGAGCTCGGCGGCGAGCCGGGCATCATGATCGGCGACAGCGTCACCGATGTCGCGACCGCGCGCGCCGCGAAGGCGCCGGTCATCCTGGTTTCGTACGGCTACACGCCGGAGCCAGCGCACAAGCTCGGGGGTGACGCCGTCACGGACGACTTCGCCGAGATTCCGTCTTTGCTGAAATCGATTAAGTTCTAGATGCGGGTCGATCGCCCGGCCGGACAAAAACCAGCAGCCGGTCCGCGGCGATTTTCGGGAGGCACACATGCACACCAGAAGAATGGCAGTCCTGATGGCCGGCGCGCTCCTGCTCGCCGCCTGCGGCGAAAAGGCCAAGCTGCCGGAAGCGGCCGGTTACGGTCCCCACCCGACGCTGATCGCGCCGAACCCGACGCTGATCCCGACTCTGAACTTCGCCAAGGCCGTGGGCTGGCCGAAGGGCGGCAAGCCGGTCGCCGCCAAGGGGCTCGCGGTCAACGCCTTCGCCGCGGGACTGGAGCATCCGCGCTGGCTTTATGTCCTGCCGAACGGCGACGTGCTGGTGGCGGAGACGACGGCGCCGCCGCACCCGGACGACGAAAAGGGCATTCGCGGATTCGTCGGCAAGATCATCATGGGCAGCGCGGGCGCGCTGACGCCGAGTCCGAACCGAATCGTGCTCCTGCGCGACACCAACGGCGACGGTATCGCCGACAAGCGCTTCGTCTTTCTGACAGGCCTGAACACGCCGTTCGGCATGACTCTCGTCGGCAACACACTCTATGTCGCGGACACCGATGCGGTGCTGGCGTTTCCCTACCATGACGGCGACACCGAGATCGCCGTGCCCGGTCGCAAAGTCACCGACCTTCCGGCCGGGACGATCAACCATCACTGGACCAAGAACGTCATCGCCAGCCGGGACGGCACCAGGCTCTACGTCTCGATCGGTTCGAACAGCAATGTGGGCGAGAACGGCATGGCCGCAGAAGCGGGACGCGCCGACATCTGGGAAGTCGATGCCGCAACCGGAAAACACCGCGTCTTCGCCGCCGGCATCCGCAACGGCAACGGCATGGACTGGAATCCGGTCACGGGCGAATTGTGGGTCGCGGTCAACGAACGCGACGAGATCGGCAGCGACCTGGTGCCCGACTACATGACCTCGGTGAAGGACGGCGCGTTCTACGGCTGGCCCTATTCCTATTACGGCCAGCATGTCGATACGCGCATCCAGCCGCAGCGGCCCGACCTCGTGGCCAAGGCGATCGCGCCCGATTATGCGCTCGGCTCGCACACCGCCTCGCTTGGCCTCACCTTCTCGACGGGCGAAACGCTCGGCCCAGACTTCGCGGACGGCGTCTTCATCGGACAGCACGGCTCGTGGAACCGCGATCCGCGCGCCGGCTACCGCGTCATCTTCGTGCCGTTCCGCAGCGGGAAGCCGGACGGCATGCCGCGCGAGGTGCTGACCGGATTTCTCGATGCGGCGGGCGAAGCGCAGGGCCGCCCGGTCGGCGTCGTGATCGACAAAAAGGGCGCACTTCTGGTCGCCGACGATGTCGGAAACGTCGTCTGGCGGGTGAGCAAACCGTAGTATTCACCACGCGGGCGGCCGCGCCTTGACGCCCCGCCTTGGGCCAACCTATAGGTCCTGTCCGCCGTCGCGGGCGGGCGCGTAGCTCAGCGGGAGAGCACTCCCTTCACACGGGAGGGGTCATAGGTTCAATCCCTATCGCGCCCACCATCAGCCCTTTGAAATCGCATCGACATTCAGAACT